>SDBV01006196.1_pt1 | contig 16654 bp, 15 predicted proteins | sample 2277081 | NCBI WGS metagenome assembly SDBV01 (sample SAMN10402039, study PRJNA504765) | marine sediment metagenome | isolation source: marine sediment core GS10_PC15, 223 cmbsf | place: Arctic Ocean: Southern Knipovich Ridge | collected 2010 | reverse complement strand
GCCAACATCATGAAGTGTTCCGATGGGCTATTCCTAGAGTCTTGCGGACAGGAAGCCGAGCTTTTCCCTAAGGTCGAGTTCGAGGACCGGATAGTGGACAATATGTGCATGCAACTGGTCCAGTACCCAGAGAGGTACGATGTTATGGTGTTGCCCAACCTTTATGGAGACATTATCTCCGACTTATGCGCCGGTCTCATTGGCGGTCTCGGGGTCGCTCCCGGAGCGAATATCGGTGATGACGTGGCCGTCTTCGAGCCCACACACGGCAGCGCCCCAGGGTACGCCGGCAAGAACAAGGTGAATCCGACCGCGCTGATCCTCTCAGCCGCTCTAATGCTCAAGCACATTGGTGAGCGTGACGCCGCACGGCGGGTCGACAAGGCTGTAGCGGCGATCATTGAAGAAGGAAAGCACACGACCTACGATCTTGGCGGTACAGCCGGTACGCGCGAGATGGGCGAAGCCATCGCCGCCAGTTTGTAAGCGCGGCCGGTGCGCGCGTACGACCAAGTTAGGTAATTAAGGGGACACAATACTTAATCCTCATTGCTGGAATTAAGTATTGTGTCCCCATATCTTTATTGCTCACGTCTCCTTAAGGTTTCCTCCCAATTGGGAATGAACTATCGAATATGGTGCGAAAGGGGACGTTGGCATGGATGAAGACGACAGAGTGGACGGGATGCTCCTGAATTCATGGCTGGGGGGCGAGCCGAGTAGCTTGCATCTGGACAGCCTTTGGCGTCGCAACCAGGCACTATCCAGTTTGCTCTCTTTGACGAGTACGGTCAGCGCATCACTCGACCTGAGAGAAGTGGTTAAGGCGGCGCTCGACAACACGGTTAAGCTCTTTGACGCCAGCGCCGGAGACCTATCATTGTCGGGACTTCCGGACGAGACGCGCTCTATCTGGTTGCGCCACCCGGACCAGTTCGCAGACCACGTTGGTTGCGATGCTCCCCGACTGGACCGGGATGTCTCGACCGAGGTGGTCAGGACAGGCAAGCCGGTCATTATGGAAATAAATCAGCTGGAGCCGCCAGCCAACCGTTCTTTCGGTATAGTCAGATTGGGAGTCATTCCGCTCTCGGCCCGTGGCCGGGTTCTCGGGGCGATGACTCTCGGGTGCGGGGATGACAGCTCGATTACCGAGGTCGACCCCGGACTGCTTGAGACCATCGGTTCGATCACTGGAGCCGCTATCGACAACAGTCGCCTCTACCTGCGATTAAAGCGCCTGTCTGACACGGACACGGTCACCGGATTGTATAATCGCCGGTTTATGGCCGCTCGTCTGGACCGAGAGATCAAGCGCTCCAATAGATACGGACATTCACTCGGTCTCCTCATGTTGGATCTCGACTGCTTCAAAAGCATAAATGACAGTTATGGCCACCTTTTCGGCGATCTTGTTCTCAAGAAGATCGCCCTTGCGTTGACGGCGGCTTGTCGAGAGACTGACTTCGTCGGGCGTTTCGGCGGGGACGAATTCATCGTTCTATTGCCGGAGACCGTAGAAAGCAAAGCTGCTGTAGTCGCGAGCCGGGTTGCGGATCGCATAGATTGCCTTCGGTTGCGGCCACCCAAACCGGATAGCGGCGAAGTTAAGATTTCAGCTTCATTGGGCCGGGCTACCTTTCCAGCCGACGGTCGGAACGCGAACGAGTTGATATCCATGGCCGACAAGGCTCTCTATCGGCAGAAGCGGTCCGGATTCGGTCACCGGGCTAAACACCAAGCGGCGTAAGCCGAGGAACTCTGAGGCCCGTTCAAAGGAACACTTGGGCTGTCATAGTTCAAGGATGGGCGCGCCTATAGCCTTGCGCCTGAGAAACGACTTATATATAATGCCTATGCTTTATGAATGTATTATCGACCCGTTAGCGACGGGTCTAGCGAGGAGAAAAAATGGCGGTACCGAAAAGAAAAACCTCAAAATGCCGGACGCGGAGTCGCAAGGCTAACTGGAAAGCGACGACGGCGCCGGCATTCAATGAGTGTCCGCAATGCCACGAGCCAAAACGACCGCATCACGTCTGTCCGACCTGCGGGACCTACGCCGGACGCGAAGTAGTCGAAACCGGCTAGATAGCCCCTGAGTTTCAACACAAGTTTCTAACCGGAGCCGCTTGCTCTGCCCGATATCGGGAATAATGCCTATGCGGGAGGTACCGGTTCATGTGTGTTTTGTGTATTGAGATCTGGCGCGAATCGTGAGTGAGTCGGCCAGGGAGAAGAAAATCGAAGAGACAGATCTGCACTTTCTTTTTCAACCCCGCTCCGTGGCCGTAGTGGGCGCCGCCCGCGAATCTGAGAAGGTGGGGAGGGTCGTCTTTGACAATCTCCTCAGGACATTCTCGGGACCGGTCTATCCGGTTAACCCAAAGGCGGCCGAGATCGCCGGTCGCCGCGCTTATTCTTCGATAACAGATATCGGTTCGCCTGTGGACCTCATAGTGATTGCCATCCCGGCGCCTTATATTAAATCGGTTTTCGAGGAAGGGTCCCGGGCCGGCGCCCGGGCAGCCGTCGTCATTTCGGCCGGATTCAAGGAAACCGGGGTCGATGGAGCCCGGCTCGAGACCGAGTTGGCCGCCACGGCCCGGTCTCTGGGCATCAGGCTCGTCGGCCCGAACTGCCTTGGCGTTATGGATACTGCCTCCGGCCTCAACGCATCATTTGCAGGTGCGCTCCCGCGCCCCGGCGGGGTGGCGTTCATGTCTCAGTCCGGAGCGCTTTGTACAGCCATTCTGGACTGGGCCCAAGGCGAGGATGTCGGTTTTTCCAAATTCATCAGCCTGGGCAACAAAGCAGACATTACCGAGGTAGACCTCCTGCCATGGTTGGCGGCCGATGCGCAGACCAAGGTTATATCCATGTATATCGAAGGCATTACCGATGGCCGCGCTTTTATGTCGGCCGCCGCGGCCGCGGCCCGGGAGAAACCAGTCGTGGCGCTCAAGTCTGGTACGACCAACGCCGGCGCCAAGGCGGTATCCTCCCACACTGGGACCTTGGCCGGCTCCGAGAGTGTTTATGAGGCGGCGTTTCGCCAAAGCGGTGTTATCAGGGCCGCCTCAGTCCAGGACTTGTTCGACTACGCGCTTGGTTTCAGCTATCAGCCGATTCCCCGGGGCCGGCGATTGGCAGTCATCACCAATGCCGGCGGACCCGGGATTATGGCGGCCGATGAGAGCGAACGTCGCGGTCTGTGGTTGGCCAACTTCGATTCCGCCACGATCGAAAAGCTCCGGGGCGCCTTGCCGGCCGAGGCCAGCGTTTATAATCCGGTCGACGTGCTCGGAGATGCCCTGGCCGACCGCTACGGAGCGGCCATCAAGACGATATTGGCCGACCCCAATGTCGATTCAGCTGTTGTTATCCTGACGCCGCAGGCGATGACCGAGATAGGGGCGACAGCGGCGGAAATGACCAGGGCCGCGGCGGGTACCGACGAGAAACCGGTCTTCGCGGCATTCATGGGGAAGGCTCTAGCCGACGAAGGCACCGTTGTGCTTCGCGCCGGGTCGATCCCGAATTTCTACTTCCCCGAACGGGCGGTAGCCATGGTGGATGCGATGGTCCGCTACTCAGAGGCTCGCTCACGACCGGAACGGACGCCGGCCAGGCTGCCTGTCGACCGAGAGGCAGTCAGCGGCCTGCTCGGCCGGGCCATAGAAGAAAAGAAACGCTACTTGGTCGATATCGAAGCTCTTGACGTAGTCAAGGCTTACGGCATCCGCACACCGCGAAGCGCGATCGCCCAGAACAAGCGGGAGGCATTGGAGATGGCGGCGGAGATCGGCTATCCTGTTGTCTTGAAAGTCAGCTCTCCCGATGTCCTTCATAAGACGGATGTCGGTGCCGTCAAGGTGGGAGTTGAGAATGACTTTGAATTGCGGCGAGACTATCGTGATCTATTGACAAATGTCGAGCGCTATATGCCCGAGGCTGAGATAGAGGGCGTGGTCGTTCAAGAGATGGTACGGGGCGGCAAAGAAACGATAATCGGCATGAATCGCGATCCCCAGTTCGGTCCGTTGATGATGTTCGGGATGGGCGGGATCTACGTTGAGGTGTTAAAAGATGTCGCCTTTCGCCTGGCCCCGGTTACTCCCGAGGATGCTGCCGAGATGCTGAAGGAAATACGTTCGCGCGCTCTCCTCGAGGGGGTCCGCGGCGAGGAGCGGGCCGACATTGAAGCAGTTATCGACGCGATCATCCGTCTTTCACAGCTCGTTATGGATGAACCATCCATTGCCGAACTTGATATAAATCCCTTGATGGCGATGGGCGCCGGAGCGGGCGCCATTGCCGCCGACGTAAGGATACTATTGGAGGCAAAACCATGAAGAATCTGATGTTTTTGTCCACGGAGCCGTACTCGGGCAAGACTGGGCTGGCCATCAATCTGATCAAAGAATTGAGGCGGCGAGACCGGCAGGCGGTCTACTTTAAGCCGGTTGGCAACCTTCCGGCTTCAATCGACTCGACAATCTGCGACCAAGACGCTCTCTTTGCCAAAGAGGAGCTTGGTTTGGAGGCATCGGTCAGTGAGCTGTGCCCGCTTGTCCTGACCTCTTCCGAGACCCTCGAGCGTCTGCAGGGTGAAGAAGCGGGCGCGATCGCGCGCATCAATGATGCCTTTGCGAAAGTAACGGCATCCGGCGGTCCGGCGGTCATTGAAGGCTCTGGTCATATAAACGACGGGCGCCTGCATCACGCTTCGGCTCCGGAACTCATCGGCGATCTTGACGCGGGCGCGGTGTTGGTCGTAAAGCTGGACAATGCCTTTGAACTGGTAGACGATATACTGGTCGCCCGCGACCGTTTCGGAGACCGGCTGGCCGGTGTGATATTTAATTGGGTTCGACCGGCACAGCGGCAAGTCCTGGAAGAGACGATCGTGCCTTTTCTCGACAGGGAAGGCATTGCTTCATTTGGGATAATGCCTCGGGACGCGAGCCTGTTGGCCGTGAGCGTCGACACTTTGGCTCGGGCCCTTGGCGGCCAGTTCCTCTGCGGCAAGGAACATGGCGGCGATATGGTCGAGACCTTCATGGTCGGAGCGATGGGCCAGGAACAGGCGCTACGTTTTTTCCGACACAAGGCGCGCAAAGCCGTAGTCACCGGCGGTGACCGGGCGGATGTGCAGTTAGCGGCCCTCGAGACCCCGACCAGCTGTCTTGTTCTGACCGGCAACTATCCGCCGCCCCCGGCCGTACTCTCTGTTGCCGAACAGAAGGGCGTCCCAGTCATGCTGGTAGAGGTCGATACTTTGACGGCGGTCGAGAGAACGGAAAGTCTGCTAGGTCAGACTCGCGTCCACGACCGGGCCAAGCTCGACGAGATCGGTAAACGGATGAGAGAGTACTTAGACATGGATAGACTATGCGCCGTTTTTGATTAGCGGCGCCAAGAAAAGGAGAAAGATGGCATTTTCATTACGGTCCGCCGACGAAAAAATCGAAGTGATCGACAAGCCGGCGGAACTTTTCACAATTCCACCCAATTTGGGCAACTACGAGGCGGCGTGCCGCGAATTCACCTGGGAGCAGGCCCGACGTGAGATCGACTGGTTTGACGAAGACCATCTCAACGCCGCTTACAACGCCGTCGATAGACACGCTGTGGGTTGGCGTAAGAACAAAGTGGCTCTTTACTGGGAGGGCGAGCGGGGAGAGGTCGAGAAGTACACTTTCCGGGAGCTTTCCGAGCTTTCCAACCAGCTGGCCAACGCCCTAAGAGACATCGGCATCGACCGGGGCGACCGGGTCTTCATATTCCTGCCCCGTCTACCCGAACTATATATCGCTTTTTTGGCCATCCTCAAGCTGGGGGCGGTGGCCGGGACTATCTTCGCCGCTTTTGGTTCTGAAGCCATCAAGGACCGTCTGGGCGACAGTGAGGCCCGGGCGGTCATTACAGTCCCACGGTTCTACGAGCGGGTTGAGGCCGTCAGGGACGATCTGCCCACGCTTAAGGATGTAATCTTGGTCGATACGCGCGGGACGGAGTTCCGGGCGAAAGAAGGGGAGCATCTTTACTCGAAGATGATGGCCGACGCCGACCGTCATTTTACTCCGGCGGTGATGGCCGCCGAAGACTACGCCTTCATGCTTTACACATCTGGGACGACAGGCAAAGCGAAGGGTGTGGTCCACGCCCATGAGGCGATAATCCAGGAGCACCTGACCGCCAAGTGGGTGCTCGACCTAAAGGACGACGATATATATTGGTGCACGGCCGACCCGGGTTGGGTGACGGGTATCGCTTACGGGATCCTCGGTTCTTGGTCGAACGGCGCCACCTCAGTCATGTACGAGGGCCGGTTCAATCCGCGGGAGTGGTATCGGATAGTCGAGAAATATGAGGTCAGCGTCTGGTATACGGCGCCGACCGCTATTCGCATGCTGATGAAGGCCGGTTCGGAGTCCGTGGCCGAGTTTGACCTTTCTTCCCTGCGCCATCTAGCCAGCGTCGGGGAACCGCTCAATCCGGAAGCGATTCGCTGGGGGCTGGAGGTCTTCGGATTACCATTTCATGACACTTGGTGGCAGACGGAGACCGGAAGTATTCTGATCGCTAACTATCCGTCGATACCGGTGAAGCTCGGTTCTATGGGTCGTCCGTTCCCGGGCGTGACCGCCGCCATCGTCGATGACGATGGCAAGGAGGTCCCTCGGGAGACTCCAGGACACCTAGCGATCAAACCAGGTTGGCCGGCGATGTTCCGGACGGTTTGGCACAACAAAACCAAGTATGAAGAATATTTCAAAAACGGTTGGTATATAACCGGAGACCGCGCCTACATGGACGGTGATGGTTATTATTGGTTTATCGGTCGGGCAGATGATGTCATCAAGACCGCCGGCGAGCGGGTTGGGCCGTTTGAAGTCGAGAGTGCGCTTGTCGACCATCCGGCCGTTGTCGAAGCCGGCGTCATCGGCAAGCCGGACATGATGCGTGGCGAGATTATCAAGGCCTTTGTCGTGCTGGCCACGGACCGGGAACCATCGCCCGAATTGCAGGACGAGCTCCGGATCTTTGTAAAGAAGCGGTTGGCGGGACACGCTTATCCGCGCGAGATAGAGTTTACCGATTTGCTCCCCAAGACCCAGAGCGGTAAAATCATGCGCCGAGTCCTCAAAGCACGTGAGCTGGGCTTACCGGTTGGCGATCTCTCGACCCTCGAGGCGACCTAGCCGGCGCTTTTTATCAGGCGGGAAGGCGGAATAGCATGAATAAGAGGATCGGGGCTGAGGGCAAAGACTCGGGCACGCCGTTGTGGAAATGGGTGGCGATTGGGATCGTTGCGGCTGTTGTCATAGCCCTGGTCGCGGTTTTTCCAGCCATCCAGCCCTCAAGCGATTCGTCCGACGGCACCCAACAGTTCCGGAGTCCGTCAGCCCGGTTTCTACTTGATTATCCGGACGACTGGCAGCAGTTGACCGGCAAAGAATTAGACAGGTTCGAGGGTTTCAGCTTTGTCGCTCGCCATGAGAAGATAAATGCCTTGCTTAGCGTGAGGATCGAGAAGAAAACTCTCACTGGGGCAAGTCTCAAGGAGCTTGAATCTAAGCTCGACGAGACGATCGCGCAACAGTCCACCGGGTTCGTCAAGCACTCTGCCGACACCGTCAAGATAGAGAGCGGCGAGCCTGCGCTAAGATATGATTACAGCGCCAAGATCGACAACGGGAAGGCCGTCAGAAGGGTAGCGCTGATCGTCCCTGATGGAGACCGCGTCTACTTCTTGTCGGCATGGGTCGAGGAAGCCGACTATCAGCAGGCGCGGGGCGATATCGAGCAATCTCTGGCTACTTTTCGCCTCAACTAGATGGTGTTGGCATGAGGATAGGCGTCCCTTGTGAGGTCAAGGAAGATGAGAATCGGGTGGCGATGACACCGGCGGGAGTTACTGAGCTGGTCGCGTCCGGTCACGAGGTCCTGATCGAGTCGGGTGCAGGCCACGGTGTGCATATCGACGACGCACGCTTTCAGGAGGCCGGCGCGAAGATTGCTTCCGGGGCGGAAGATGTCTATGTGGCCGACTTGATCGTCAAGGTCAAGGAGCCGATAGATTCAGAGTACGCACTCTTCAGGCCAGGCCAGACACTCTTTTGCTTCCTTCATTTGGCGGCCGATAGACCGCTCACTCAGGCATTGATTGAATCGGGTGTCGTCGCCATCGGCTATGAAACGGTTGAGACCGGCGACGGGCGGTTGCCGCTCTTGGCTCCAATGAGCGAAGTAGCCGGCCGGATGGCGACTCAAGCGGGCGCCCGGTTTCTAGAAGCGCCCCAGGGTGGCCGCGGTGTTCTGCTCGCCGGCGTCGCCGGCGTCCCTCCCGCTAAAGTTACGGTGGTCGGAGGGGGAATAGTCGGCGCCAACGCGGCGCTTATCGCCTTAGGCATGGGTGCCGACGTCACGATCATCGATATCGACGTCGACCGCCTCCGTTATCTTGAAGAGATACTCACAGGCAGAGTGGCGACGCGCATGGGCAACAAACTCAACATTTCGGAGGCCGTCGCCAATTCTGATCTCGTGATCGGTGCGGTGCTGACGCCTGGAGCGAGGGCTCCGAAACTCGTCTCAGAGGATGTGGTTAAGCGCATGCGCGCTGGTACTGTCATTGTCGACGTAGCTATCGACCAGGGCGGTTGTGTTGAGACGATCGAGCCGACCACTCATAGCTATCCGGTGCGCGTCGTTTACGATGTCCTCCATTATGCAGTGACGAATATCCCCAGCGCCGTTCCAAACACAGCCACACACGCCTTAACCAACAGTACCTTGCCGTGGATCGTGGAGATCGCCGAGCATGGCTGGCGGGAGTCCTGTCGCCTCCACCCGGAGCTGCGTCGAGGTCTCAATATCGCCGATGGAGAAATATGTCACGCTGGAGTCGCCGCGGCCTTCAGGTAAGAATCAGGTCTCAAGAGTCACTTCGCATTGGTCGAAAACTTAAGTATGTATTGCAGCGATTGCGGCACCGTCAATCCGGCCCACGCCGAGTATTGCTTGAAGTGCGGGCGGGAACTGGGGAAGCCAAAGCCGATTGAAAAGAGTGAGGTCGATATAGCTTTGGCGGCCCGGCCTGTCTCCGGCGCATCTTCTGGGCCCAGCGGACTGCTTACCAGCCGGTTCCTGGTAATGATTCTAGCGGGAGCGGTTCTATTGCTGGGGCCGATGGTGTTCATGAATATGCAGGTCCGCGAGATCCTGCCCGACTACGAAGCCAGAGATGCGGCCAAACCGCCTTATGATCCGACGGCCGGCGAGGCCGGAGCGGCGGACTTCGATTCAGGCCTGGGTCTCGCCCCGACCTTGCGCCCGCAGGTCATCGCTCAAGATATCGCCAGGAAAGCGAACGCGGCTAAAGCGCGCGTTGCTCTCGCCCAGCACTTCGCTGAGTATGGGTTATTCCCCGACACTCTCGACGATCTGGGCGCCGGCTATCTCGGGTTCGTTCCCGATCCGGACGTCTATACTTATCAGGTTCTTGACGAGGGTCTCGATTTCCAGTTTGAGGTTATCTTGGCCAGTGATAGTGTCAGCGGCGCCGACATCGTCAAAGAGGGTGACGTTACCAAGCTTGTTTTTACGGGCGCCGGTCTTTATTAGATCCATGGCTTTGTTGCTCCCCGCCTGGACTTGCATTATGATATGAAAATGCCAGGTCTTCCCCTCGATAACAAGGAAATTGATCCGTGACTGACAAAATCATCACCATAGCGGTCGACGCCATGGGGGGAGACGCTGCACCGGATGAGAATATCGCCGGCGCCTTGTTGGCGGCCGAGGACCAAGATCTTCGGATAGTCCTCGTCGGGGAGACCGATGTCATTCACGCGAAGCTGCCAAACCATCCTGAGAACATACTAATTAAGCAGGCCAGCCAAGTCGTCGACATGCATGAACAACCGGTTCAGGCTATCAAGAAGAAGCCGGATTCGTCACTGGTCGTCGCGGCCAACTTAGTCAAGTTGGGGCAGGCCGATGCTCTTCTGTCGGCGGGCAACACCGGCGCCTGCGCTGCCGCCGGATTACTGGTTTTGGGCCGCCTCGGAGCTGTGAGCCGCCCGGCCATCGGCACGTTGTTCCCGACGCGTCGCGGGTTCTCGCTCTTGCTGGACGCCGGCGCGACTGCCGATTGCAAGCCCGAGAACCTTTTGGAATTCGCCAGGATGGGCACCCTCTATATGCAGCGCATGCTCGATAATGCGGATCCGAGTATCGGATTGTTGAATATCGGCGAAGAGAGCAGTAAGGGAAACTTCTTGGCTCTGCGGGCACACGATCTCCTACTGCAGACCGAACCACGTTTCGCCGGTAATGTCGAAGGTCGGGACCTTCCGGAAGGCAGAACTGACATAGTCGTATGCGACGGTTTCACCGGCAATATCGCCTTGAAGCTAATGGAAGGTATCGCGCACTCGATTTTCGAGGAGATGAAGGAGATGGTCGATACCTCTTTCTCCGCCAAGGTTGGAGCTGCTCTCTTATTCTCCCGGTTCAAGGAATTGAAGGCCAAGTTGAATCCCGAGAGCTATGGCGGTTCCCCTTTGCTGGGGGTCAAGGGTGTCGTTATCATTGCGCATGGCCGGTCGTCCGCGGTGGCTATCGCTAATGGTATCCGGAGCGCCGCCGATACTGTCAGGCACGGCCTGGTCGAGCAAATAGAAGCCGACTTGGCCGGATGACACAGGCGCTCATGGCCATAAGATCGGCAGAGTTCCGGTGGTGAGGAGCGACATACTGGGCATCGGAATGTCGGTGCCTGAACGTGTGTTGACCAACTCAGATCTTGAGAAAATGGTCGAGACGAGTGACGAGTGGATAACGGCGCGAACCGGTATTCGCGAACGGCGGATTATCGACGACAACGAGAATGCCTCGGATCTAGCCGCCCGGGCCGCCCGGGCCGCGGTCGCTGACGCCGGACTGTCGCTAGACGAGATAGATATTGTCTTAGTCGCTTCAGGTAGCCCCGAGATGATCTGGCCGGCCACTGCTTGCCTCGTTCAGGAAAAGTTAGGACTTGGGGGCCGGCCAGCGTTCGATATCCAGGCTGCGTGTACTGGTTTTGTTTATGGCTTGACCGTGGCTGACGCGTTGATTACGGCCGGCCTCTATCGACACGTTCTATTCATCGGCACCGAGGCGATGACCCGTTTTCTCGACTGGACCGACCGTGGCACTTGCATCCTTTTTGGTGATGGGGCCGGAGCGGTTGTGCTTGGTGTGGGCGAAGAAGGCTACGGGCTCCTTGCTCACCATCTGGCGGCGGATGGTTCCGGGGCCGATATGCTTAAGATACCGGCGGGTGGCTCGGCCGTCAGCTGTGGACAGGGCCCGCACGCCATTCAGATGCGGGGCAATGAGGTATACAAGTTTGCGGTCAAAAAGTTGCCTGCGGCCATCTCCGGGGCGCTGGAGAAAGCCGGACTGACCGTGGCCGACGTTGATTACTGCGTGCCGCACCAGGCCAACAAGCGGATAATCGACGCGGCTGTCGAACGTCTCGGGCTCCCGCGAGAGAAGGTCGTCGGCAATCTTGAACGGTACGGTAATACCTCGACAGCCTCCATACCATTGGCTCTGGAGAGCCTGGTTAGATCAGGTAGGCTGAAGCGAGGAGATATTCTAGTGACGGCGGCGGTCGGTGCCGGCCTCACATGGGGAGCCAATGTCATCCGTTGGAGCAGCGGCGCCGGTCGAGTGGATTAAAGTTATAGGCTCGAATCGTTTTTTTGGATACAATCGGTTGATAGGTATTATTTTCTGGAGGCTGAATGCTTAAGACTGAAATATGCGATCTGTTCGGCATCGAATATCCGGTCATCCAAGGGGGGATGGCTTGGGTCTCAACGGCACCGCTGGTAGCGGCCGTTTCGAATGCGGGCGGTCTTGGCATCATCGGTTGCGGTGGGATGGAGCCGGATATGCTTGAAGTGCAGATCAGGGAGACAAGGACGCTGACGGACAAGCCGTTCGGCATCAACCTTCTCTTGACCCATCCTAAGGTCGACGAACTTTTCGAGGTCGTCTTGAACGACCCGCCGGCAGTAGTAACGACCGGAGCCGGTAGTCCCGGGAAGTTCATTCCCGCTTTGAAAGAGAAGGGCGTCAAGGTCATGCCGGTCATTCCCAGCGTCGCCTTGGCGCAGAGAATGGAGCGGGCGGGCGTCGATGCCCTAGTGGCCGAAGGGACGGAGTCCGGCGGTCATGTCGGCGAATTGACGACGATGGTCCTCGTTCCCCAGGTGGTCGAGGCCGTTTCGGTGCCTGTTGTGGCCGCGGGCGGTATCATCGATGCTCGTGGGATCGTAGCGGCGCTGGCGCTCGGGGCCTCGGCCGTACAGATGGGTACGCGCTTCCTGGCGGCTGCGGAAACGCCTATCCATAGCAATGTTAAACAAGAGATTATTAAAGCCAAGGACAGGGATACGATTGTAACGGGGCGCTCTACTGGCCATCCGGTTCGCATTATAAAAAACCGACTTTCGCGTGAACTGGAGCGGCTCGACGCGGAGAATAAGCCGCGAGAGCTTGAGGAGTTGGGCATCGGCAAGATGCGCCTGGCGATGCTTGAGGGCGACACTGAGTGGGGCAGTCTGATGTGCGGGCAAGGCGCTGGCATGGTTCATGAGGTACAACCGGCGGCTGAGATAATCCAGGAATTGATGTCCGGGACCGAGTCGATCATCGAGGGATTGGTAAAGTTCGTTCCCGCATGAGTCGGACGGTGATATTTCCAGGCCAGGGCTCGCAGGCTGTCGGTATGGAAGCCGAATTGCTGGAAGTGGGTCCGGTCACTCGTGATTTGTGGGATCGGATTGACGCGGTGCTTGAACGACCCCTCACAAAAATCATTGCCGGCGGCCCCAAGGAAGTATTAGACGATACCGTGAATGCGCAGCCGGCCCTCTATGCAATAGATCTCATGTATTGGCGGGCGGTTGAAGAGCGCGGTTACTCGGCCGAGTACTTTGCTGGTCACAGCCTGGGAGAATTGGCGGCTTGCACCGCCGCCGGCGTCTTTTCTTTTGAAGACGGACTAAGAATCGTTTCGCAGCGGGCCGTGTTTATGGCCGAGGCGGCCGCTCGCCACCCCGGCGGTATGCTGGCTGTTCTGGGGCTAGATCTGGAGTTGGTCGAGCGCGTCTGTCGTGAAGCTGGGGTTGAATTGGCTAATCTGAACTCGCCGGGTCAGATCGTTGTCTCCGGGGACTTCCCCGGCCTTGACGCGGCTGAGGGTGTGTTCCGAGAGATGGGCGCTAAGCGTGTGGTGCGGTTGGCGGTCAGTGGGCCGTTTCATTCCTCGGCTATGGCTGAGGCGGCCAAGTTGTTTGCCGGTTTCCTCGGCTCTCTAGAATTCAATGACCCAGAGGTGCCGATCATTTCCAACGTAACGGCGCGCCCGGCGGCAACCGGGGATGAAGTGAAAGCGAACCTGGTCCGGCAGATCGAAAGCCCCGTTCGCTGGGTCGAGAGTATTACCTTTCTGGTCGATCTAGGTGTGACCGAGTTCGTCGAGGCCGGGCCCGGTCGAGTCTTGTCTGGTTTAGTCAAGCGCATTTCTCGCGCGGTCGTTCTCAGGCATGCCGGGGAGGTTGTGTTTGATGGAAGGTGTTGACAAGCCGTTGGGTTACCTGTATCTAGGAGTCAGCGCGGCTTGGGGTCGCTGTGTAGGAAAGGGAAGTGTTGGAGTTAGCTGACAAAGTGGCGCTGGTCACAGGTGGTTCGCGGGGGATCGGGAGAGAAACCTGCCTCGAACTGGCTCGTCTCGGAGCGACCGTGGCTGTAAACTATACGCGTGGCGCCGTTGAAGCTGAAGGCGTTGCCAAAGAGATCGAGGATGCGGGTGGCCGGGCCTTAACTGTCCAGGCCGACGTCTCCGATGAAGACCAGGTGACGATGATGGTCGCCACGGTCGTCGAAGAATTTGGCCGGATCGATATCCTAGTCAATAACGCCGGCATCACCCGAGATGCGTTGCTGATACGGATGAAGAAATCCGACTGGGACGAAGTGATTCGAATCAACTTGACTGGGGCTTTCAATTGCTTGCAGGCCGTGGCCAAGAAGATGATCAAGCAACGGTCGGGGGCCATCGTCAATGTGTCGTCGATAGTAGGGGTGATCGGCAACGCTGGTCAAGCCAACTATACGGCGGCCAAAGCCGGACTGATCGGTTTAACTAAGACGGTCGCCAGGGAGTTGGCTTCGCGGAATATTCGCGTTAACGGTGTGGCCCCGGGATTCATCTCTACTGAGATGACGGATTCGCTGGCCGAGAACCTGAAAGAGAAGATCGTCGAACGTATTCCCATGGGTCGTTTCGGTACCACCGAGGAGGTAGCGAAGGTCATATCATGGCTGGCTTCGGAGAGGTCGGCCTATATCACCGGACAGGTAGTCCTAATAGACGGCGGCATGGGAATGTGAGCAAAGAGTACATTTTATCAAGGAGGAGCAGACTGTATGGCGGAAGTGATTGACAGAGTCAAAGAGATTATTGTTGACCAGCTAGGGGTGGATGCGGTTGAAGTAACAATGGAGGCTGCCTTCGTCGATGATCTTGGGGCCGACTCACTCGATGTGGTCGAGTTGGTTATGGCCGTGGAGGAAGAGTTCAGTATAGAAATCCCTGACGAGGACGCTGAGAAGATAACCAATGTTTCGGAAGTCGTTAATTATATTGAGACAAAGGGCTAGGTCATTGACCGCCGGGTTGTAATCACGGGGCTCGGGGTCGTTTCTCCGGTTGGGACTGGTGTAGAGGAGTTCTGGTCGGCACTGACGAACGGCCGGTCCGGTGTCGGTCCGATAACCCTCTTTGATACCGAGGGTTATTCGGTGCGGATAGCGGCAGAGGTTGACGATTTCGATCCCTCCGATCTGGTTGATCGGAAGAAGCTTCGCCATCTCGATCGCTTTGTCCAATTCGCAGTCGTCGCCGCCAAAGAGGCGATCGACGATGCTGCTCTGGATATTGGTCCGATAGCCGACCGCGTCGGAGTTATTGTCGGTTCTGGTATTGGCGGACTCAGAACACTTGAAGACCAGCATAAGGTGCTCAACGAACGAGGCCCTCGCCGCGTCAATCCCTTTCTCATCCCGATGATGATACCGGATATGGCGGCCGGCCAGATATCGATATTCTTTGGCGCCAAGGGGCCGAATTATTGTCCGGTGAGCGCCTGTGCTTCTTCCACTCACGCGATCGGTGAGGCCTTCGAGACGATCCATCGCGGGGCGGCCGATATTTGCATCTCGGGCGGCGCGGAAGCTCCGATCACCCCGCTGGGCGTGGCCGGTTTTGCCGCTATGAGAGCTCTCTCTACCCGCAACGATGAACCCAAGCGGGCGAGTCGACCGTTCGATGCCGGTCGAGACGGGTTCATCATCGGCGAGGGGGCGGGTATCGTGATACTCGAGGAGTTGGGTTCGGCCCAGGCGCGCGGCGCTAAGATCTACGCCGAGGTCGTCGGTTATGGCTCCAGTGCAGATGCTTTCCATATCACCGCACCGGACGAGAGCGGTTCCGGGGCGATCAGGTCGATGCGTATGGCTCTCGACCGGGCGGGACTTGCTCCCAAGGATATCGACTACATTAATGCGCATGGTACGTCGACAGAGGCCAACGACAGGATCGAGACAATGGCCGTCAAAGAGACCTTTGGCGACCACGCCCACGAATTGCGCCTGAGCTCGATCAAGTCGATGACGGGCCACTTGTTAGGGGCGGCCGGCGGCATTGAGACCGTGGCCACGGCGCTGACTATCCAGAACTCTCTGATCCCGCCGACGATCAATTATGAAGATTCCGATTCGAACTGCGATCTCAATTACGTTCCAAACGAACCGGTATCGGTGCCGGTGGATGTGGCGATGTCCAACTCGTTCGGTTTCGGCGGACATAATGCCACAATAATTCTGAAGAAATGGCAATAAATAAGCATGGACCCGAACACAGACCGAGCCGTCGACAGTAGCTTAGACGCCGATCGGGTCGACGCCGGCCAAGAACGACTCGAATTACATTTCAAAGACATGAATATTTTGCGGATGGCTTTGACTCACAGTTCATTCGCGTACGAGACCGGCGACTGCGAGTTCAACGAGAGACTCGAATTCCTTGGAGATTCCGTGCTGGGCCTGGCGATAACCGAGTATATCTTCAATTACTTTCCCATGATGCAGGAGGGTGGCCTGGCCAAACTTCGAGCTAACTTGGTCAGTGCGGAGACGTTGACCGAGGTCGCCCGGGAGCTAGACCTGGGTGACTTTATCTTCATCGGCAAGGGGGCCGAACAGTCCGGGCTTCGCCGCAACGCCTCGGTTCTGGCGGATTGCCTGGAGGCGGTGATCGGGGCCATCTATTTGGATCAAGGGTTTGAGGTCGCGGCTGGTTTTGTTATCAGGCTCTTCGAGCCGAAGATCAAGGAGCGCAGTAGTCGTAAAGAGCAGGGGGACCCTAAAACCAATCTGCAGGAGCTGACAATGGATAAATGGGGCACGCTGCCTAATTATGACATCGTCAGCCAGGAGGGGCCGGCCCATCGTCCGATGTTTTCGGCGGCCGTTGCGGTTCGCGGTCAAGTCTTCGGGCGTGGTGTCGGTACCAGCAAGAAGCGGG
>SDBV01006195.1_pt1 | contig 16655 bp, 16 predicted proteins | sample 2277081 | NCBI WGS metagenome assembly SDBV01 (sample SAMN10402039, study PRJNA504765) | marine sediment metagenome | isolation source: marine sediment core GS10_PC15, 223 cmbsf | place: Arctic Ocean: Southern Knipovich Ridge | collected 2010 | reverse complement strand
GCTTATGATAAACTTGGTGAGGACAAGCGAGCGATAGACGACTACGACCGCGCCATAAAGCTCGATCCGAATTTTGCTAACGCCTTCAATAACCGCGGCATTGCTTATGATAAACTTGGTGAGAGCAAACAGGCGATAGACGACTACGACCGCGCCATAAAGCTCGATCCGAATCATGCTAACGCCTTCATTAACCGCGGCATTGTTTATCAGATACTTGGTGAGATTAGGCGAGCAATAGGTGACTTTGATCGCGCCATAAAGCTCGATCCGAATAATGCGATCTTCCTTTTCAACCGCGGCAGTGCTTACGCAAATTCCGGCAACTACAGGCGAGCAATAGACGACTACGACCGCGCCATAAAGCTCGACCAGAGTAATGCGCTCTTCTTTTTCAACCGCGGCCTTGCTCATGCTAAACTTGGTGAGAGCAAACAGGTGATAGACGACTTGCAGGCTGCTGCAAGGCTTGGGGATCAGGAGTCTCAGGATTATTTAAGACAGTGGGGAGAAAGCTGGTGAGCAAGGGTTAGGCTGCCATTCACCCTAAAGTTACAAAAAAAGGATGTGGAATTATGGGGACAATATGTCTAATTATGAATTAAGTATGGTGTTCCCTTAATTTGTCCCCTTAATTGCGCTGGGGGGGAAATATGCAATAAGCTTATTGACATGATTTCTCTATAAGTTCTTGCCAAAAGCTTTTTACATCTTTGAAGTATTGATTTAGGTCGTCAATAGATATAAAAAAATGTTCTCCCGTTGCGGTATATTCTACTTTGGGCAGTGATATGTCATTTGTCAAATCGGGATAAGAGCGCATGTTCGGAGGTATAAATAAATCCGCTCGCAACTTTCGTAAGTCATCAGTCTTACTGCCTTCGGCATGCTTAACGGTGTTTGCCACAAGTCGTAGTTCATCTATTTTCTGCCATGAGTTGAATTTTTCAAGTTCAAGGGAGAAATATTTTTCAAGAAAATCTTTGCTTTCATACAAGTGTGAAAGATTGTCGTCAAGCACACCTATTTTATAAAACCTATTTTCATCACGGCATAGCCATGCAAGGTGTTGTTCCAAAGTATGGTAAAGGCCCACTGCCAAAAGATTAAGAGTGGAATATTTTATTTGGATTAAGTATATAAGATGGATGACTACTTCATCCTCCATCTGGTCGCAAACATCAGAAGGATCGGCATATGAATACTTTTCTTCCACCTTTTTACGTATTTTCTCCTCCTCTTCTTGCATGTTGTTAAGCGCCGGGTATAAGCTCTCATTTACCCTATTGGAAAATGCATCTAATTGCGGGAATATTATTTCCTCTATGGTATGTTTCCACTTCCCGGATAAGGCATTCTGCATTGCAGGTTACTCCATTTTGAAGCGGCGAAGCGCTAAGTAGAATATGGGATAAACACGTGCATTCGATCTGGCTGTTAGCGGCTGGAACTGACAAGTTGATTGTTTACACTGTGTACACATGGGGGAATTATATCAGTATTTAAATTATAGTGAAAAAGTCAGTGAGAACTCAGGGGTGACATCTGGACATTTGACAATCTTATGTAAATATAAACTTAAAAAAGTTTTTGCTGGTTGTAGAAGTAGCCTTTAAAGAGGTCGAAGAAAAATATCGAACCAAGCGCCTTCATCTTCGCGCCCCACCATGACGAACCGCCCATGCACGTCCGGCAGTGCGGGTGGGTTACGCGCCATTTCGAGAATCCGCGCACAACTTCCAAGACAGGCTCGGAGTTCAGGATTTCGGCAATCGATTTTTCCTTTAAGTTCCCCATCTTCGTTTTGCCGTCGAAGTCCTTGCAACAAAGGATAAAATCGCCCGTATAAAGGATTCCGAAATGGTCGGTAAGGGCGGGACAGTAACCGCGTTGGGAGAGCGCGACGTTGCCGTCGCCGAAGGCGTTGCCCCAGTTATCCAGCACGTACGATTCCAGATGCACATCGGGCGCTATTTCCAAAACATTCCACTTGTGGCTTTTTACCGATTGAATTCCACCCAGCACTTTTTGGAGAAGGTCTGAATGCTTTTTGAAACTCGCCAGCGCGTAGATTTTTTTCGTCCACAGCGAAAAGACGTTGCGCAGTTCTGCGGTGGAGCCGATTATTTCCAGCCCGCCGATGGCATCCTTTACCGATCCGCCGAACCTCGTGTTGAGAAAATGCATCTTTAAAACGGTTTCGGAACCGGCCCCCCTTAAAGTATCCATGAAACCGGTGATGTTCTTTTCATACGGGTGGAACTCCAGCTTCCCCGCCTCGCGCGATTTGAACGAAACTTCATCGGGCGTCTGGAGCGAGATGTTCACCTGCGATACGTTAAGGGGCGCCAGCCTTTGCGCCGTATCGGGGCTGAGGAAACTGCCGTTTGTCGTGATGCCCGTCGGCAGGCCTTTATCCCGGCAGTATGCAAGTATCTCGAAAAAATCCCTATGCAGAAACGGTTCGCCCATGATGTGGAAGGTGATTTTTTCCGCAATGCGGTTTTCCACTATTTGATCGATGATCTTTTTTGCGAAAGGAGTTTCCATGAACCCGTACTTGCGGGTCATGAACCTTTTTGGACAGAAGGTGCAGTCGAAATTGCAGGCGTTTGTCAGCTCCAGATGGACGCGCTGTATCGGAAAGCGCACGTAACGTCCTATCGGCGTCGATTGCAACGGCGAACTTTCGGATTCTTTTACTTCGGTGCGCATCGGTTAATTCTAACAAAAATGCGGCGCACAATTTTCAAATCATATTATCAGTCGGACTCTTCCTGCAACTAACTTAAGAAAAAAGCCGGGGTTCCGATTTGGGGGAGGGGTGGTGGAAGCTGGAACCCCGGCTTAAAGATGTGTTAGTGAATCGCTAGTAATTGGTCTCCCAGCGGTCGGTGCTCATCATGTACATGGCGAAAGCTCTTTCCGCTTCTGCGTCGAGCTCAAGAGCTACCGTGGAATTGGCCGCGGACATGTAAAGGCCCCAGGCCCTGAAATCCAAGTTGTCACCATCGTTGTTGAACATGTTGCCTGCAAAGCTGCTTACAGAGCCCAGACCTATAAGCAATCCAAGTATCAAAGCCGCTAAAAAGGCTTTATTCTTTTTCATTATCATCTTCCTCACGATTTAAATAATCTGTTTTAAATTTCAATCATTCTCAATATGTACTGTTTTTCATCTTGTATTTACATATATAACAACAAGGGTCATGCCAAAGTGTAAGAGATTGATATTATGGGATTTATTAGTAAGTCCATGGGAAGAATCGCTGTATAAATACCTCATTTGGGCTGTAAGTGCGGTATTTATATTGATTTGAGAGAGTCCTATGTATTGTTAATACCTTATTCAATGACGGCTCGAACAGGCGTGTAAAAAAACAATTTTTTCTAAATTAAAGATGTTTCAAATTCGAAGTTTCATGATATAATAGAACTTAGTCGAAATTCACTATCTTTCAAATTGCTTTTTCAGTGGAGCCGTATATCGATTTCATCTGCCAGGCACAAAAACCTCTTTTATTACAATAAGTTGCTGGTGTTTTTAAGAGGGTCGGCCCGATTATTTCAGTTGTCCGGCGAGAACGGGGAAAAGGCCGATAAGGCCGTTTGCAATAATTTCGATTGAAATGGCGGCCAGCAAAAGTCCCATAAGCCTTGTGATTATATTAAGTCCCGTTTTGCCCAGCATCGAGGCGATCTTTTCTGAAAGCCTGAACGAGGCCCATGTGAAAAACGAGATGGCAACGACCACGCCCGATAGGACCGCAATGTGCGCCGCCCCTGTGGCCGTGTGCGCGGCAAGTATTACCGTTGTAATCGAAGCCGGCCCGGCAAGGAGGGGTATCGCCAGAGGCACCACGGCGACGGCAACCTTGTCTTCCGCCTCGCGCGCCTCTTCGGCGGTCCTTTTGAATCCGGGCATACGCGCGTTGAGCATCGAAAAAGACATCATAAGTATCACCAGCCCGCCGCCCACCTGGAACGACGCCAGGCGGATTCCGAAATATCCCATTATCGTCTCGCCTACAAGGATGGCGGCAATCAAGACTATGGCGACCGTTACGGCTGTGATGAGCGCCGTTCTTCGCCTTTCGATGGCTGTCTGGGCGTGCGTGTAGCTCAGGAATATGCCCACCGCACCTATCGGATCGATAATGGCGAACAGGACTATCGCCTCTTTGAGTATCTGCTGCCAATCCATTTATATATTATAAGAGTTTTACCGGCTGGTTGCCGGCAGGCAACCGTGCTCCCGGTGATGGACTCCCCTACTTCGGGACTTTTTCCCAGTCTTTCAGGAACCTCTCTATTCCGATGTCGGTTAGCGGGTGCTTGGAAAGCTGTTTTATCACGGCAAACGGAATCGTGCATATGTCCGCGCCGATTGTCGCGGCCCTTACGAAGTGTACGGGATTTCGTATGGACGCCACAATCACCTCGGCGGTGTATTCGTAGTTTCCGAAAATCTCCATTATCTGCTCTACAAGGTACATGCCGTCCTCGGAGATATCGTCCAGCCTTCCCACGAAGGGCGATACGTACGTCGCACCCGCCTTTGCCGCAAGCAGGGCCTGGCTGGGGCTGAAAACAAGCGTCACGTTCGTCTTTATCCCTTCGGAGCTAGCCGCCTTCGCGGCCTTGAGTCCTTCGACGGTCATCGGTATTTTAACGACTATGTTGTCGTGAATCTTGGCCAGCTCCCTGGCTTCCTTGATAAGGCCCTCGGCGTCCATCGAAACCGCTTCGGCGCTTATAGGCCCGTCGACTTCGGCCACAATTTCTTTGATAACGGTCTTGAAATCCTTGCCCGTTTTGGCCACCAGCGAGGGGTTGGTGGTAACGCCGTCAAGAATTCCGATTTTATTAGCTTCTCTTATCTCATTTATATCCGCAGTATCGATAAATATTTTCACCTGAATGCTCCAAAGAATTTAATTTGCGCAATTAGCATATCCGAACGAAGCATATTTTTCCAGTGGAATATGTATGGGATAGAAAGTGTACTAACTCATTATTCCCGCATGGTTAGGCGCGTTAATCCGCTATCTTTTACTGGATGTAGTCTTCGGTTGCATCGTCTTCAATATCGCGCGCTTGATGCTTTCGACTTTAATTTGCGTCATGCAGTGTTTTCCTACAAGGTGGCATTTTTTGTGGTCGCACGGCATGCAGTCCATTTTCGGCGCACGCACCGCATGGCCCCCGGCGCCAACCGGACCACGCACGGCCGGGTCGCTCGGCCCGAAGAAGGCCACAACAGGAATGCCAAGCGCCGCCGCCATGTGCATGGGGCCGCTGTCGTTGCCGATGTAGAGATCGCACGAATCGATAAGGGCCGAAAGCTGGCCGAGCGTAAGATTCGTGGCCATAAGGCCCGGCCTGCCGGAATGCCCCACGATGTCGGCTATGGCCGAAATGTCGTCGTCGCTTCCGGCGTAGATGATCTTGGCGGACATTTCGGACGATAGCCAGCTGACGATTTCGCCCATCTTCTGGGCGGGCAGGCGTTTGAAGTCCACCCGCGCACCGGGATGAACCATTATGACTATGTCCCTTTCGTGTATGTCGAACCGTCTAAGGAACTTGTGCACGTATTTGCCGTCCTCTTCCCTGTAACGCAGAAAGAGCCTTTTCTTTTTCGGGTATTTCGGATTGAGCGGTCGAATGATGTTCAGCATCACGTCGGATGAATGCGGCTTGCTCGGCCTTGGTTCGGCGACGATGTTATATGCCAGCTTTCCGCTTAACTTGGCGGGGTTTCCGGCCCGGTACCTGGCGCCCGAAAGGAACGTAAAGAGCGAACTTCTTATCCCGCATTGAAGGTCGACAACCAGGTCGTATTTCTGCGTTCTGATTTCCCGTATGAACTTCAGTTCGTGCCACACGTTTTGGGCCATGCTCATCCCGTCTCGCCGTCTTTTGTTGAGTATCACAAAGTTGATTGAAGGGTGTGCGTGCATTAGGTCTTCGAAAACGTCGTCGATAACAACGTCTATTCTGGCGGCTGGGAAGGTGGAACGCAGCGTTTCGACCACTGGAAAACTGAGAATTATGTCCCCGATAGAACGGAATCGAAGCGCCAGAATTTTTTTGACGCCATGATGGTCAAAAACCATTGAACCTTCCCGGCTCGCCCACTAGTCGGTTTCCCAATGCATATGTAGCGTAATTATACCATAAAATTATCTATTTATATGTTTTTTTTGGCTTTGGCGGTATTGCCGTAAAAATAAAAGCGTAGTAGTATTTTGCATTGTGCCGACGTGGTGGAATTGGTAGACACGCCGTCTTGAGGGGGCGGTGGGGCAACCTGTGTCAGTTCGAATCTGACCGTCGGCACCACTTATTTTATTTATCACACGTGTATGACCCACTGGCCTTGATTTGAGTAACGGGGGCGTGATGTCCTAAGGTTTGGGGTATCTTGGACACCCAGTCCGCTTCAGGCTCGCATATATGGAGGCCTTGGCGAATCCGTAAAGCAAACATCGCCCCCACTACAAGGGGCGGCAGCGTTACCCGCCGCATATAATAAATTAGAGCAACAAATGTACCGAAAGAGTGCTGCTAGCTAACATATTGTCTTATAACTACTTATCCGAAATAATAATAACTGTTATTACCAAAAATTGAAATTACCTACGGTTCACGGAAGTAAACGACATTCAGGGAAGAAAATGCCTTCAAATTCTGGGCTTTTCTGTGCTACATTGTGGTGCGATGACACCGAAAGTTAAGAAACTCAAGAGGGCGTTCCTGGGGGATCAGAAGATAGGTATCTTTGTGGATGCTGAAAATGTCGAGATATCCGGCTACAACGTGTACAAAGGCAGGACAAATTACAAAAAGTTGCTGGAAGAAATAGGCGGACTTCGCCAGGTGATAAGAATCCTCTACTACAAACCGATACACAAGGAAATCAGCGAGGACTTCAAGAAATTCTGGTACGACCTCGGCGGCGAAATCAAGCAACCGGAAAAAAACGCCGACTCATGGATAACCATAGACGCGGTATCGATCTCCGACAAGCTGGACGTGGTAGTCCTGGTGGGCGGCGATAAAGACTACCTGCCTCTTATCTGGTACCTGAAGGTGAACGGATGCAAAACGGAAATCTGGAGCTACCCGGAAACCGTAAGCGCCCAAATGAAAGAAGCTTCGGACTATTTCTTCGGCATGGACGAATCGTTCATCATCAAAGACGCGCCGCGCCGCAGAAAAAACCAGAGATAGCCGGTTTTAAATAGGCCATCCGGCCACCTTGCAACCGTCCCTTATGCCGCTTTGCCGAGGTAGTTGCCTACTTTTCAATTACCGCTATCGCGTCTATTTCCACCAGCGCCCCCTTGGGAAGGGCCGCCACCTGCACCGTAGCGCGCGCGGGCTTGCCGGATGCGAAATAGCTTTCATAAACTTCGTTCATCTCGGCAAAGTGCGAAAGATCGCTTAAGTAGACTGTCGTCTTTACCACGTTGTTCAGCGTCGCGCCCGCTTCGCCCAGTACGGCTTCCAGGTTTTTAATCACGCGCCCTGTCTGTTTTTTTATGCCGCCTTCGACGATCTCGCCGCTTTGAGGATCAAGCGGTATCTGGCCCGAAAGGAAAATCGTATCGCCGGCTTTCACAGCCTGCGAGTATGGGCCGATAGCGACGGGCGCTTTGGCGGTAATGATGATCTTTTTTTCCATCGTCTTAATTTACATCGATTCCGTTGACTATGCGAGTTAAAGCATTCAAGAACGCTGTTTACCCGTGACGACCAATCCATACGCGCCCCGCCTCAAATTTCAGGTTTTGCAATCTTTCCCGATGCCCGCGCACACATCACGGTTTTAATTCTACCCCATGAACCTTGAACCTTGCGATAATTACTGCCTGAAACAGGCCATTTCATGTTACTTTCTTGGTGTTTATGAGGCTATTGGGAATTTGCATCGCAATCGTCCTCGTGTCGTGCGCGCCAGCGCAAAAGATACCGCCAAACACGCTGGTTATGGGAATAGAAACCGGCCCGCGCATACTCGATCCGCGATACGCCACCGACGCGATATCGGCCAAAGTTACCGGCCTTATATACGCCGGGCTAATGCGGCGCGACGAGAATATGGAACTGACCCCGCACCTGGCGCAAACGATAGTCCAGCCCCACCCCGCGACGTACGTCATAACGCTCAAAGAAAATCTGCGCTTTCACGACGGCAGGCCGCTTACTTCAAAAGACGTGCGCTTTACGTTCGAATCGATACTCGACGAAAAAACGGCCTCGCCTAAAAAAGGCTCGTTCAGGGAAATAGAGCTTATAGAAACGCCCGATCCGCTGACCATCGTCATTAAATTAAAAAAACCTTTCACGCCTTTTATCGGCAACCTTACAACCGGAATAGTTCCTATGAACGCTTCCGACCTTACAAAAAATCCAGTCGGCGCGGGGCCGTTTAGATTTGCAAAATACCTGCGCGGCGAAAGGCTGGAGCTTTTGCGCAACGCCGAATATTTCATGGGCGCCCCGAAACTCGACGGCGTGATATTCCGCATCATTCCCGACGAAACGGTGCGGTTGCTGGAACTCAAAAAGGGAAACATACACCTTGTCGGCAATCCCATAACGCCGCACGTTTTGCCGTGGCTTAAAGAACAGGAAAAGATCGAGATAATCACGGCCGAGGGAACGAACGTATCGTACATCGGGTTCAACATGAAAGACCCGATACTGAAAAACCTAAAGGTACGGCGCGCTATCGCCCATGCGATAGACCGCGATAGCATAATAAAGTACATGTTAAAAAACCTCGGCATTAAAACCGATACCTTACTTGCAAAGGCCAATCCGTTCCATGCCCCCCTTGAACCGCTTGAGTACGATGTCGATAAGTCAAAAGCAATGCTGGATGAAGCGGGCTTTCCATTGAAGAAAGACGGCAAACGGTTTTCCCTTACTTACAAAACATCAAAAAACCCCACCCGCAAAAAAATCGCCGAGGTCTTCGCCCAACAGCTTGCCGAAGTCGGCATAAACGTGTCGATAAAAAGCTTCGAGTGGGGAACTTTTTTTTCCGACATTAAAAAAGGCAATTTTCAGATCTATTCGCTAACATGGGTCGGCATAGCCGATCCCGACATTTACCACTACATCTTCCACTCGCAAAGTCTGCCGCCCGACGGCGCGAACAGGGGGAGATACAAAAATCCCGAACTCGACAAACTGCTGGACGCCGGGCGCGTGGAAACCGGCTTCGACAAAAGAAGGGAAATCTACCGCCGCGTGCAGGAGCTAATCGCCGAAGAAATGCCGTACATACACCTTTGGACTTCCGTAAACGTTTTTGCAAAAAACCGGAAGGTCAAAGGGTTTGAGATATACCCCGATGAAAGTCTCGATTCATTTGCCGAAGTTACGTTAGGCGAAGAAGCGTTAGGTGAAGAAGCGTTAGGCGAAGTAACCTTGGATGGCCGTTTGGAAGGTCAATAAATGCGCAAATACCTTATAGCCAAAATCGCGCTCCTCCTTCCAACCGTCCTTGGCGTGGTGACGGCGGTTTTTTTGATGATTCACCTCATACCCGGCGATCCCGTCGAGATCATGCTGGGTGAAACCGCGATGGAAAGCGACAGGGAATCGCTGCGGCACGAACTGGGATTGGATAAGCCGGTGGCCGTCCAGTATCTAAGCTACCTTGCGGGTTTATTGAAGGGCGACATCGGCAGGTCGATCCACACGCGCGAGCCGGTATTAAAAGAAATTCTTTCACGCTGGCCGGCCACGCTGGAACTTGCGTTTTTCGCCCTTGCGTTCGCCATCCTTTTTTCGGTTCCGCTTGGAGTCCTTGCGGCGGCGAAACGCGATTCGATTATCGACCGCGGCTCACTGGCCTTGTCGCTTTTCGGCATCGCAATGCCCAACTTCTGGCTGGGGCCTTTACTGATAATCCTTTTTTCCATCGAACTTGCGTGGCTTCCGGTATCGGGCCGAGGCGGGATTTCGAGCATCATCCTGCCCGCGATAACGCTCGGCGCGGGTATGAGCGCGCTCCTGTTGCGGCTTACGCGCTCTTCCGTGCTGGAGGTGGCGGGGGAGGATTTCATAAAGACCGCGCGCGCAAAGGGCGTGGCCGAATGGAAGGTTTACCTGAAGCACGCCCTGAAAAACGCACTTTTGCCGATAGTCACTGTAATCGGCCTCCAGCTTGGCGCGCTCCTTTCGGGAGCTGTGATAACGGAAACGATCTTTTCGTGGCCCGGCATCGGCAGGCTTACAATCGAGGCCATTGAAGCGCGCGATTACCCCCTCGTGCAGGGATGCGTACTGAGCATCGCGCTGGGCTACGTGATGGTGAACTTCTTTATGGACATCGTTTACGCGGCCATCGACCCCAGAATAAGGCTGGGCAAATGATAGGTAGACTAGGTAGGCGTAGGCTAGGTAGACAATGAAAAACGTATCGTTTGTAATCGGCGTTTCCCTTTTGGCGTTGTTCGGCCTAATGGCTCTTTTTGCGCCTTTGCTGGCGCCGCACGATCCCCTGAACCAGAACCTACTTTTAGGGCTTGCGGAACCCGACGCGCGGCACTGGATGGGACGCGATCTTTTAGGGCGGGATATTTTCAGCAGGATCATACACGGCTCGCGCATATCGTTCAGCGTGGGATTTATCACAATAGCTTTCAGTTCCGTAATCGGGATTTTTGTCGGCGCGGTTGCCGGGGCCTCCGGCGGCAAGACGGACGAACTCATAATGCGGGTCATCGACGTCGTCCTCGCCTTTCCGGGGATACTCCTTGCCATATCGATAATGGCTGTTTTGGGTCCCGGGTTCGCCAACGTAGTGCTGGCGCTGTGCCTTACCGGGTGGGTTTCTTTTGCGCGCATAACGAGGGCGCAGATACTCTCGCTAAGGGAAAGGGAGTTCGTACTGGCCTCCACCGCCGCCGGTGCGGGAAAGATGCGGCAGATATTTTTCCATTACCTGCCCAACGCCGCCGCGCCTTTGATTGTTGAAGCCGCGTTCGGAATGGCCGCCGTAATCGTTGCCGAGGCGGGGCTTAGCTTTCTGGGCCTCGGCGTACAGCCGCCGACTCCAAGCTGGGGCGCGATGCTAAACGAGGGCAGGGCCTTTTTATTGATCGCGCCGCACCTTACGGCGTTCCCCGGCCTTAGCCTGATGCTACTGGTCCTTGCCGTGAACCTTGCCGGCGACGGCCTGCGCGATATGCTCGACCCCAAATCGAACAGGTAAACCGATATTTTTTAACTACCTTTCTAAAAACATTAATCTTTGAAAATGTGATAATATTGCGAAAATAGATGCTTTTTTGCCTAACTGACAAACTGTAACTGCAGGGAGGACGGCAGGCCGATGGATAATGCAAAAGCCTTGATAAACGCGTGCGCGGACGAGAACCCCAACGTAAAGCGCGCCGCCGCAATGGCTATCGGTGAACTGGGAATTTCACAAGGTAAGAACGCGCTGGTAAAACTCCTTGGAGACAAGGATCACCTGGTTCAGGAAGAAGCCGTCTATTCGCTCGGCAAGCTGAAAGCCGAAGACGCGGCAGATCACATCGCCGCGCTCATCGTAAACAAAGACGGCGACATCCGGAAAGCAATTCTTCAGGCGGTATCGTCGAAGGGCGAGGCGGCCGAAGTTAAACAGCAGTCCGGCGCGGCGCCCTTTGGAAGCGGAGCAGGTGAAAAAAAGGGAAAAGAAGTCAATTGGAAAGTTAAAAGGGCGGCGGCGCTCGTCCTTTGCAAGTTGAAGCCGGACATCGCGGTTTTCCCGCTGGGACAAGCGCTTGATCACGAAAACCAGAAAATCCGGCTGGCCTCTATAACGGGACTTGGCAATATGGAGGCCGAAATCTCCGCCGAAAAACTTTTGGGACTCCTCGCCGACGAAGATTGGGAGATACGCAAAAGCGCCGCCACCGCGCTTGGTAAAATGAAGTCTGGTGAAGCCGTTCCCGGCCTTGTGGAACTTTTAAAAGATACCCGCTTCCCCGTCCGGATAGAAGCGATAATTGCGCTTAACCATATAAAATCGCCCGATTCGATTCCGGCCTTAACCGAATCGCTTAAAAACGACAACAACCCCGACGTAAAGAGAACAATAGCCACCGCGCTGGGCAACATGCGCTCGGAAAGCGTGGTGCCCGCCCTTACCGAAGCGTGCAAGGACGAGGCATGGCAGGTAAGAAAAGCCGCGGTTACGTCGCTGGGCAACCTGAAATATGCATCGGTCGTAGCCCCTATAATGGACGCGATAGGCGACGAAAATAAGGAAGTACAAACAGTTGCGGCGGCGGCATATCCGCGCTTGGTAACATATCTGGCGAGCTTGATGCATGAATGAAAATAAAGTAGCGCAATATAACGTTTCCGCCGAGGAAAAGCTGGCAAAGCAAAACGACCTCGTTCACATGATGGTACACGACCTCAAAACCCCGCTTATGGGGATAATCTCCAATCTGGACCTCGTGGTAAACGGCAAAAACCTTTCGGAAATGGAAAGGGAATTCGCCGATACGGCCATGGAGGGCTGCCAGGAACTCTACAGCATGGTCATGGACATACTGGACCTGGGCAAAATGGAGTCCGGGATTTTAACTCTGGAGTTTTCATCGTTCGATCTTGGCGAGGTCGTTCAAAGAGAACTAAAGAAATTCAAACAGATAGCCGATGATAATAAAGTGAAAGTGCATTTCGAGAAAAAAGGCGACCTATCCGTGACCGCTGACGAGCGTATAATGAAACGCGTAATAGCCAACCTGATTTCAAACGGACTTAAGTACACCCCGCCCGGAAAAAATCTGCAGGTTTTCGCTGAAGACATCGGCGAATCTGTTAAGATTAGAGTGAAAGATGAAGGACCGGGTGTGCCATCGGAATATAAGGAAAGAATTTTCGACAAGTATTTTCAGATCGAGTTACGCTCGCACCGGAAAAAAGGAGCCACGGGGCTGGGTCTGCCTTTCTGCAAGATGGCGGTAGAGGCCCATAACGGAGAAATAACCTTAAACAGCACGGGGGAAGGAAGTGAGTTTACCGTTTCCATTCCAAAAGAAGCCGCAAGCCAAACCGGCTAAAGACGATAAGAAGCAGACTCAAAAGGAATTGACCTTCCTTATAGTCGAAGACATTCCCAATATGCGCAAAACGATCCGAAACATGCTGCGTTCGCTGGGATGGAAAAACGCCATAGAGGTTGACGACGGCGACACCGCGCTCCACAAGCTTAAGACAATTCCCGTAGATTTCGTCATTTGCGATATTCTTATGCCGCGAATGCCCGGACTGGAGCTGTTAAGGACGGTAAGGGAGGAGCCTACCCTGCGCGACATACCGTTCCTTATGGTAACCGCCGACGGAAGCGATTCGCAGGTTGCCCTTGCCGCCGAGGAGGATGTGGACGGATACGTGGTAAAGCCGTTCGTAGCCAAAACGCTTGAAGAAAAAATAAAGGCGATTCTTCACAAAAAGACAAACCCGAGCGAGGTGGAAGTACATCTGAAACTAGGGAACGTTTACAAGGACGGGAAGATGTACGAAAAAGCGCTGGGGGAATTCCAAAAGGCTCTCGAGATTGAACTTGACAGCGCCCGCACACTCCTTTCCATAGGAGAAATACACGATCTTATGGGAAACGAGGCAAAGGCGGAGGAATATTTTCAGAATTCGGCCTCCGCAAACCCCAGTTACATAAAAGCGCACCAGAAAATGAGCGATTTCTATACGAAACAGGGCAATGAAGAAAAAGCCATCAACGCGTTAAGCAATGCGGTTGCAATAAGCCCCAATAATACCGACAGGCAGATATCGGTGGGGAAGATGCACCTCAAGAACGGCAACAAGGAAGAAGCGGAAAAAGCGTTCCGCGCCGCCACGGATATTGACCCTAAAAACGCAAAACTCAAGTACGAAGTGGGCGAGGCCTACCTTGCCGAGGGTATGGATGAAAAGGCGGCAGAGTCCTTCCGCGGTTCGCTCAACCTCACGGAAGACGTGCATGTTTACAACAGGCTGGGTATCGCGTTAAGGCGCAAACACAAATATGAAGAAGCGGCCAATGAATACAAAAAAGCCCTCATGATTGATGCCGAAGACGAAGTTCTGCACTACAACCTCGGAAGGGCGCTCATGGATGCCGGACAGGAAGGCGCGGCGCGCGAACACTTTGAAAAAGCTCTCAAGCTGGACCCGGACTTCAAGGAAGTAAAGGAAATGATGAAAAAGCTCGGCAGCTCGGATTCGGGTTACTCAGGAGGCGGCGGAGACACCGGCGGTGGCTACGACTACGGCGGCGAAGGCGGAGGTGCTGGCGGCGGCGGAGACGATTACGGAAACTATTACGGGTCGAAATGAACCCCAATCTTTTAGAGATATTTCGATGCGTATAAGAAAACTTTAATCCCACCTTTAGCGTATTCGTTTATGGCAAAAACAAGAAAAACCGAACTTGATGTAGATGACAGCATAGCGCAAAAAGTCCCTATACCGGAGCCGGAAGTAAAGAAAGAAGCTCCTCCTCCCGAGCCGGGAAAGAAAGAGGAAAAACCGGAAAGGAAAAAACTCGCCCCCCGCCTGAAAATTCTCATCATTGCGGGCCTTGTCTCGGCGGTAATCATAATGGCGGGAATTACCGCGCTACTGGTATTTGGGGACAGTAAAAAAACGGAGGAACCGGTAGCGGAAGTTGTGGAGCCGGAGCCGGAGCCGGAGCCGGAGCTGGAGCCGGAGCCGGAACCCGAACCGAAACCCGAAATCGAACTAAAAAAACTTGAAAACTTCCACATGGAACCATTCATGATCACCTACAACACCCGCCAGGGCGAACAGTTCCTGAGGATCGGCTTTGTCCTGCAACTAAGCAATAAGGAGGCTAAAGCGGAGATCGACCAGAACCTGGTGATAGTGCGCGACGCCATCTTCTTCTTCCTGAAAAGAAGGGAACTGAAGGATTTCAACGTCCTCAAAAGGAAAAAGGAGTTGTTGCTCGAACTTAAAAGGCTCCTCGACCGATCCATCCAGAACGGACGCGTCGATAAGGTCATGATTACGGAAATGAATATCTACTAGGCGCGGCCCGCCTCAAAAGGGAATAGGACGGCGCCATTTCCCGATACCGTTAAAAAAATTACGATTCAACGGGCTGTTGCCGAAACCATTAATGCCTTGTCATCCTGCCTGTCCTGCCTGTCCTGAGGAACGAAGGGAGGAACGAAGGGAGGAACGAAGGGAGCATGTCGAAGGATAACCTATTTACAAAATAACAAGTCATGGTTCGACATGCTCACCATGACAGTTCAATCTTCATTTGGGCGACAGCCCGTCAAGACCTTGTATCTGATTCCCGGTTTGTACAAGAAATGTCGTAAAATGCAGTTGTAAGCAACTATTTAATTAAAAAAATGTACCGTAGTAAAAAATTTGTTCTCATTTTTTTCCTCGCAGTTGCTTTGATGGCGTGCGGGGGCGGAAGCGACGGTTCTTCCACGGACGACTCCACAACAACGACGGGCGGAAGCGATACTTCCTCCACGGACGATTCCACCACCTCCGATGGAAGCGGCCAGACGGGGCTTTTCAACCAGCGATGCGAGGGTTCGGGATCGGTAACTTTCGGCGCGTCTCCGCTAAACGAATCGGAGCTTACGTATATTCAGCCGTTGGGTCTGGTAACGGGATCGCACGTTACTCCTGTCGATCATCAATATTGGATGACTGTCGGCGTAACTAACGATAACTGGTACACCGAACCCGGAAGGTTCGACGTCTATACCCCTGCGGCGGGAAATATAATCCATATAGAAAAATTCGAGGATTACGATTATCGCGTTATCATCGAGCACTCGTGCTCAATCTACACCATATTCATCCACCTCGGCGGACTCTCGGACAAGGTCCTTTCCGCATCCGAGTTCTCTGGCGGCGGCGATGGAGAACACTCCAATTCGTACAACCGGATAAGTCTTTCCGAGGGGGAAGCGTTCGCCACGGTCGGTTACCGGGCTTTCGACTTTTCCGTCCACGATACCGATGTGACGCTTACGGGCTTCATTACACCGTCTCTCTACTCGGCAGAGGTGTGGAAAATACATACCGTCGATCCATTCGATTATTTTTCGGAACCGTTGCGCTCCCTGCTGATTGCAAAAAACCTGAGAAGCGCCCAGCCTCTTGGCGGCAAGATCGATTACGACATAAGCGGCAGGCTGGTGGGAAACTGGTTCGTTGAAAACACCAACGGCTACCAGGGCACCAACGCAAGCGCCTACTGGCGTACGCATCTCAGCGTAGTGTACGACTACATAGACCCCAGCCAGGTGCGCGTTTCCATCGGGGATTTTGGCGGAACCGAAGCGCAGTACGGAGTTAAAGGAAACACTCCCGACCCGGCGGATGTAAGCGTCGCAAGCGGCGTAGTGACGTACGAGCTTGTTTCTTCCGACTATTACCTGGGAAGCTCGTCGGACCCGTGGGATCGTTTAATTTACGCGGGCAACATTACAGCGCGAAATAACGACGACGATGTCCGTGGCGTGGCGCTGTTCCAGATGACCGAAGACAACAAGGTGAAGGCGGAATTTTTTCCGAATCAAACGGCGTCCGAGATAACCGGCTTTACGCTAGCCGCCGAAACTTACGAAAGATAGCGGGCC
>SDBV01006194.1_pt1 | contig 16656 bp, 15 predicted proteins | sample 2277081 | NCBI WGS metagenome assembly SDBV01 (sample SAMN10402039, study PRJNA504765) | marine sediment metagenome | isolation source: marine sediment core GS10_PC15, 223 cmbsf | place: Arctic Ocean: Southern Knipovich Ridge | collected 2010 | reverse complement strand
GAAGGTTGATGTCGAATTCCAATCCTCAGACTTCCCATTAAAATCAAATCTTTGATTAATTCGGAAGATATTCCGGAATTACCCAAAGAATCAGAAAAATCCGGATAATAGGTGTCACTTATTGCTGAAGCCGAAACACCGAATTCAATGAAGTTTTTATTGATTCTTTCTAAATAAGATATTCCTAAAGGAATTCCTTTAAAAACTCGTTGGTTATCATTCAGTAGGTTCAAATACATTACACCAACTCTTGCTGCAAGATTTCTATTTTTATTAATACTTATTAGCCTGTCGTAGTTAATGGAATAGAACAGGGTTGCTCCACCAGCTTCAAAATAGATTGCATTTCTCTTTAATTCCTGACCGTTTGAACGACCCACGAGAGCAATTATTAGAATTATCAGGGTCAGTATCCTCATTAGCTAAAAACGTGATAGATTGGTAATTATTGTAGATTATCACTCGCGATTAAGTAACGTAGGGATGGACTTGTGTTTTCATAATTCAAATATATCTATAAGTTCATCCAGAAATAATTGCAGCGGAATTCTTGAGTCAATTTAATGACAAACACGCATCAGTGATAGATTTTGACATACAGTAGACAGGTGTGGGCAATTAAATATTAGAATTAAAAAAATTACTGAAATGTGAAATTTTAAGCACCAAAGGTGCGAAATCAGTAGCCCCGGGCTGAGCTCGGGGTTTGTAATATCCAATACAACTATAAGCGCCAACGGTGCGTCATCATTTCATACAATTTCAAAAGTTCAAATTCAACCTTAAAAAACCTAAATACAGTACTTGATAAGGATTATTAAATAAAGTGAGTTCAATGTAAGAATTCGATCTTTTCTTGAATTATACGATTAGTCTCCTCACGGTAGGCAGGCTTGGAGGAGTGTAGAGGTAGTGGTCAGATAAATCCATGTTCGTTAACCTGAAAATAAATACATCTCCCTCTTCTGTCATCTTCTTTATTGAAAACTTAGTTATTTTGCTTCCTTGAAAATACTGATTACATGCATAACACTCTTTGCCTGGATTGACAGCGTCAGTCAAGAATATACAATAAATGTAATTCCTGATCCGGGATTCGAAGATTCAAAAAGATGCCCACAGAAATTTACAACCATCAATAACCAGGTGCCTCTGAATCATTGGTTTTCACCAAGCAAAGGCACACCTGATTTATTTAGTGGCTGTAGCATAATGTATAGTGGAGTACCGTCTAACTGGGCGGGGAGGTCCTATACCAAGGATGGGGATAACTATATTGGTATGTATGTTGGAGGCTCCGGTTACCATGAATATCGTGAATACATTATGACGAAGCTTTCACAACCACTTCAAGCCGGTATCACCTATGCTGTGTCATTTTTCCTCCGGCCGGCAACCTATACACGTTTCAGAATCGACTCAATACAGTTCGGATTTACTGATAATCCTGTCAATGTCCCGCACGATTCTGTGATTAGTGTTCCGAACTTAATATCATCCAAAATAATTGGCCGCGACACTAATGCAACAGATTTATGGAATATGGTAATATCTGAATATGTGGCAGAAGGGGGAGAGACCTACTTCATCCTTGGAAATATGAGACCTGAATCACAATATGAGGTTACGCAGAGATATGATGGGGTTTCAAAAAGTGATATGATTTCAACTTCTGCATATTACTTTTTTGATTTTATAGAAGTTACATCCTCCGGGCATGTCCTGGAATTTCCAGTTGAAGAATCGTTTAATCTTCAAACGCTGTATTTTGAATTTAACAGTTATGACCTTCCTGCAGAAAGTAAAGATGAAATTATTGAATTATCAGAATTCCTGCTAAAACATAATGATTTAAATCTTGCTATCAGTGGACACACCGATGAAAAAGGAAGTCCGCAATACAACCAGAAACTTTCAGAGGAACGCGTTCATTCAGTGAAAACAATGTTAATAGAATGGGGTATTTCTCAAAAAAGAATTACGACAAATGCCTATGGAGAAACAGTGCCCATTTCAACCAGTGACCAACAAAACCGACGAGTTGAATTTAAATTAACCCTGCATTGAACCTGAGTTATTACACCCACTTAAGAAGTGTAATAGTTCCTTTCCTTTCATCCTTTTGCTATTTTTTTACCCAAACGATAAGAAAAATTCTCTTAAACCCGAATTATGCATTAGAACTTCGTAATGAGGTGCTAAACAGCAATAAATCAGTGGGTTTTATGGATTTTAGCATAGCATCGCTATGGTTAAATTCAAAAACACATCGAAGTGTCTGAGTTGACGCTGTTTAGTGGCGGAATAGATTTTCTAGTGCATAATGCGGGTTAAACCACAAAACGTAGATATACTACAATTTTATAGTATATCTACCCAAACCGTGCGCACCCTAATGTGTAAGCTTATCTGCATATTTTGTCAATCGCATGACGAAAGGGTTATGAATCTGGCATAAAAAGGGCATTTTCTAAATTATATCCATTGATTATCTTTTAAGGAGAGTCAATTGGTTCAACTGCATTTAACTATAGCTGAAATTTGAATTACAAATAAAATCTAATTTATGGTCTCATTGATACTATTACTTTTTCCAATATATGAAACAATCACTAGGTGAAACCTTACAAAAAATTCGCATTGATAGAAAGATAACACAGGCAAAACTAGCAAAGATCTGTTGCCTCGATCAGGATTATATTTCTAAAATTGAACGGGGCGTTCGCCAACCATCCCTCCATACACTTTTTGCTATAGCCGACGCATTAAATACTCCCCTTGACTACATTATAAAAGAAGTTGATCTTTTAAGGAAACAATTTTAAAGACTGCGTCAAATCTGCCTTAAAGCAGTGATCATTTGAGAATTGAAAATATTAATACTGCAAATTCCCCTCTTGCCTGCCCGCCGTACTTATGAAATATGGAAGGTGGGGGAGTCCTATTTGTTTCTTGCGCGACCAATAGCTGTGTTGCAGGATGTGTGTAGGCCGTGGGTTAATTATTTTCCAAAGGCTTTCCTGCCTGTCCGTAGGCAGGTTTGCTTCGTTTTTTGGCCCCAAAAAATGAAGATGAAAAAATAACCCTTAAAGCTCCTTGTCACAGCCTTTAAACTTGTTATCCATGTGGCTATGGTTGAGTTTCTGTTTTGTAAAACGTTCAAATGTGAAAAGGGTACTCTCTACTTAAGCCAATTGAATTACTGCCTGACTTTTATTAATTTAGTTTAATGAGATATCATAGTTCTGCATATTCTCTTTTTTTACTTTTAATAAATCTTGGAGCATGTATCGAGCCATTTTCTCCTTCGGTTGACGCGTACGAAGATGCTCTTGTTGTGGATGCATTGATCACCAATGATTCTTCCCAGCGTTTTGTTAAACTTTCAAGAACCCGCTCTCTAAACTTACAAGAATCATGTATGAGTTTTGAAACCGGGGCAACCTTATACCTTATAGATTCCGATGGAGAGACTTTTGAATTTTCCGAATCGTTCACCAATCCCGGAGTTTATTCAAGTTTCATCAATCCGGAAGTAGGTAAAGAATATATTTTATCCATTACAACCAGGGAGAGGAAAGTTTACAATTCAGACCCTGTTGTAATGAAAGATACCCCCTTATTGATAGCGTACATTTTGGAAGAACAACCTTACCTTCAGAGGAATACGGTGGACTGGATGATGGATTTCAAATATATGTTGATACCGGTACAGGATCTGGGCAACCGGGGTATTATAAATTCGATTGGGATGAAACCTGGGAATTGGTTACTCCCTATCATTCATTTTTTGATATCGACCTGCAAAAAGATAGCATATTTGAAAGAAAAGATAATCTTAGCAATTGTTGGATACAGTCATCATCCACAAACCTGAATCTTGAAAGTACGGAAAACCTTTCTTCTTATAGTATCAAAAATCATCCTGTCCGGTTTATTTCCTTCCGGAAATCTTTACTAAGGGTTAAATACAATATTCTTGTGAAGCAATATGCATTAAGTCAGGATGGTTATTATTTCTGGAAAAATCTGAAGGAGTCAAGTGAGCTAACGGGGTCCCTTTATGATAAACAACCCTCACACCCCGTTGGCAACATTAAGAATATAAATGATCCGACCGAAGTTGTGCTTGGTTATTTCGATATGGCCACAGTTTCTTCCAAAAGAATAACCATTATACCCAAAGATATCCCTTCAGATGTAAATGTACCTTCCTTATATTCAGATTGCCTTCATGATGTAGATACTGTTGTCAGTTTCAGTCAAATTCCAAATCTCATTGGTGCAGGGTATCTGATTTCCAGAGAAATCCTTGGCTCAGGGTTCGAGATGGTAGTAAAAAGCTGTATAGGCTGCCGACTTAAAGGTAGTAATATAAAGCCTGAATCATGGTAATAAATATTGAACAACGAACTAACCTGCTTACGATCCAAAGAAACCCTACCAAACCATTTTAACATCCCAAAAAAAAAACCTAGACTCAAGATTTACATGTAGTAAATGCTATAACTATGCGAAGATTGGAATTTGTCTGATTTAGGATAATGCGATCTCGTAAGCAGATGCTTCATGAGAAGACTAGGATACACGGATAGAAACAATAATTTTTACATTCCAATCTCGTCACCCTCCTCTTTTTGCCAAAAGCTTTAGAAAATCTCCGCCATTTAGCCACACCTCAACCCTGCCCACCGTAATAGGCCGTATTTTCTAACCTGCTTTTGTCTTTGCCCTGCTTCTCCCATTGCGAGGAAGGCTTCCGGTCTCATGGAACATAAAAATTATGTTTCATTTAAATCCGTTATCATGAATTCTAACACCTCTTTCAATGCATCCTCTGTCTCAGAGATTGAACTACATTATCGTACAAATGTAAAACCTTCAGAAAGACCCAAAATCACATGCAGTCGTGATGCATACAATATCCTTCATCAACATTGGTCAGAAGATAAAATCGAACTTAGGGAAGAATTTAAAATCCTTTTACTGAATCGGGCCAATCGGGTGCTGGGCATTGTAAACATATCTACCGGCGGAGTTTCTGGTACTGTCGCCGATCCTAAGATCATTTTTTCCTCCGCACTGAAAGCCAATGCGTGTAACATCATCCTGGCGCACAACCATCCTTCCGGAAACTTAAAACCTAGTGAAGTCGACAAACAATTCACAAACAGGATGAAACAAGCGGGTAAACTGCTAGATATCTCGGTATTGGATCATATCATCCTCACATCCGATCAATACTTCTCCATGACAGAAAATGGGATAATTAACTAAACAAATTCAATTGCCTTATCCTTTTAAGAAATGTGTTTTGTAATTTGTAGCACAATTAGTGCTACCTGTGAATTCAATCTTTGTTATTGCAGCCTGGCATGTAACTAAGGATACACTAACATGAACAAAAAACACAATCCCAGTGGAGGTGTTGAACCGTTAAACAGTATAACCGCTGATTTTGCAAAAACTCTGAAGAGAATACGAGAAAAGAAAAGATTAACACAACATGATCTTGAAGATAATTCAGGCCTTTCCCTGCGAATGATTTCTGATCTGGAAAGAGGCATTAGACAACCAACACTAAAAACACTCTTCAAACTTTCAAAAGGGCTAAATATGAACCTTTTGGCATTCATTGAACAAGTCCAGAAGGATATGGGCGAGCATCCCTAAATCCGGAGCGCGTTATGATATCTAATCTAACGTGAGTTCGATATAAGAAATCTATTTTTACTTGAATTATACCAATAGTCTCCTCTTGGGAGGAGTGTAGAGGTGGGTATATAATGCAATTTATGACTTAACTTACTGTCCACTCTAATGTAGCAAGTTCACTATATTGAATACCAGGACAACAAGGCGTATTACCAAATTTATCAAAGGATATTCCTTTCCTCTGATTATTTAACGTGATCGCGAAATGCCTGTAATATTTTTAATCAATACATTGTAAATAAAAGTATTTCCGAATCAAAAACTTCAGAGAAATTATTTATTACTACATTGGGGCAAAAGGTACATATCGGATTGAAAGAAAGATTAGTTTCATAATATGTTTATAATATTCAAGCTTTGCGGAAAGGATAAAAAATTCGCTATTTTGTGATATATTAACTGATGTTATCATTGCTGTTATAAATTAAAATGAATTTTCTTAAAAACGGCCTAAGAAATTTAAAAAGTCATCCATTTGTTGTTATTGCCAATATTGCTGGGTTAACAATTGGATTTGTCTCCTGCTTGTACATCTTTAGTTTCATTAAACAGGAAAGTTCTTTTGATAAATTCCACCCAAATCATAACAGGATTTACAGGGTAGTAACGAATTGGATTTTTGACAATGCTGAAACATCCAATGATTTGGCGACTGTTTCAGTGGCGCCTTATATGAAAGAACGTTATCCTTTTATTGAAAACACTGTACGCTTTCAAATCCGAGGCCCGGTGGTAATTCAGAAAGGGGATGACCTGTTTGAGGAAAAAGCAATTCTGTATGTTGATTCAACCATATTTGATGTTTTCAACTTCAAACTTTTACAGGGGAATGAAAAGTATGCCTTGACCCAACCCAGGTCTATTGTATTCACCGAATCAATGGCCATTAAGTACTACGGTTTAGACTGGAAAGAACAAAATATGATTGGAGACACCTTTATTTATAATTTTAGAGACACTTATCAAATTACGGGTGTAGTTGAAGATCCTCCTGCTAATTCCACTATTCAATTCAATTTCCTGGAATCCTTTTCTTCTATTTCAGATGCAAGGGTAAATAGTCGAAATGGATGGGCATTTAGCGGTTATTCCACTTTTGTTCTCTTTTCCAGGGATTCCGATATCGATTTTGTACTCAATGAGATGCCATTCGAGCCGGGTTTTACTGATGTAAAAGGCTATTCGGCCAAATTGTACATGGAACCCTTTACTGAAACTTATTTATCCAGAAGCTTTGGGAATCCTATGGGCCCAAAAGGGAGTTCAGATCTGATAAATCTTTTCACAGGGATCGGAATCCTTATAATTCTCCTGGCTTGCATCAATTATATCAGCCTCTCTACCGCAATGTCTAGCTATAGGGCCAAAGAGATAAGTATAAAAAAAATCATGGGATCAGGTAGATCAAGGATTATCAGGCAAAACATGATGGAAACTATTCTCCAAACTTATATTGCCCTTTTCATTGCCTATGGAGTTTCGTATGCCTTATTCCCTTTGATAAATATTATTTCCGGGAAAGAACTTAGCTTTGATTTATTGCTTAACCCAACATCTTTGGTTGCGATTTTCATTGCCGTGCTTTTAGTGGGTATTTTAAGCGGCCTTTATCCTGCCTTCCAATTAGCCGGTAAGCTTCCTGTTTCGCTACTTGCTGATACATCCGGAGCTTCTTCAAAAGGTCGATCACTAAGAAAAGTACTAACAATTTTTCAGTTCATGATGGTAATTATTCTTATTGGATTTACGCTGATCATTACTAACCAGGTAGAGTTTATGTTTAGTAAAGACCTTGGATATGATCGAACAAATATTGTTAGGGTACCCATTAACTTTTATAAAGATTATGGGAAAGATATATTTAAACGTGAACTCGATAGACTACCATTCGTGGAATCAGCTGCATTCGTCCAGGACCCAATCAATGAAATTACTTTTAGTACCCTTTATAAAATCCCTGGTCGAAGCGGCAAAATCCATATGATGACAAATAAGGTTGGTGATGAATTTGTTAATACCATGGGATTGGAAATTGTAGATGGAAGGGACTTCAGAAAGTTGCTTCCGGACAGTGGAAATTTTGAGTTCATTCTAAACGAATCAGCTTTGAAATTGCTGGATTGGAATACAGAAAAGGCAATTGGCGTTAATATCATAATGAACTGGGGTGTCCGTGGTGATTTTGAAGGACCTGTTGTGGGTGTGGTCAAGGATTTTCATTTTAAATCCTTGCACGAACCACTCGAACCATTGGTACTTGTAAATGATAACGGAACTGTAGAAGCAAACCTGTTGATCCGGTTAACAGAAAATGATCTGCCATTTAAGATCACTTCTATTGGAAATTTGTGGGCGCAACATATTACTAACTACCCCTGGGATTATGAGTTCCTGGAAGATCAGATTGAGTCAACGTATGGGAACGAGGTTAGAACAAGCCATCTTATTCAGATTTTTCTGGTCGTTGTTATTTGTCTTGCAGTAATTGGACTTCTTGGTCTGTCCATTTATTCTTCAGCTATTCGTACCAAAGAAATTGGGATCCGGAAGGTGTTTGGTGCAACCAGTGATAGTATATTGAAACTGTTTCTAATTGATTATATAAAGCTTGTTGCTATTTCTGCGCTTCCGGCATGGAGTATTGGATTTTACTTTTCAAACCTGTGGTTAAGGCAGTTTGCATATCATATAGGCGTTAATCCACTGATATTTCTTGTAAGTACAGTTCTGGTTTTAATTATGACATTTATAACCGTGGGATATCAGTCGTTTAAGTCTTCTATAACCAGTCCTTCGGTTACCTTGACTCATAGAAGCAGATGAAATATGGGATTGCCATTTCCATTATTTGTTTGACCCACGTGAGTGGGAAGTTAGCCTTGAAGGCAGGCCGCTAAAACTGTAATACAGGGACCTTTTAATAATAAACAAGCTTATATTGTAAAAACATCTGTATCCAGGCGAAACATAAAATGCCGATTAAAATGAAATATGCCATATATTAGTAATATCAAAAAACGAATGAATTCCTTTCAGAAAACAAACAATATCTCAGGCTGGGCAATTTTTGCATTTGTGCAAAATCAGTAGCCCCGAGCTGAGCTCGGGGTGATTATAATGATTATAAAATGCAATACCACCTAAAAGTCCCGTCCTTGATCCGCCGTAGCGGCTACGCAAAGGAGCGGGGAGCCTTTCTGGCCGACGGCAGGAAAATGATCTTAAACAATATTAAAATTCCCTCTTTAATACCACTCCTGATCCTCTCCAAACCTGATCAAAGAGTCAAAAGTGACTTTAACCCAAAAGACATTATTTCTATGCCATCTCCTGAGTATCTTGCAGTTACATTTATTTTTGATAATTTAACACTATATGGAGAAACAAATACCACTTTTTGGCGGAACCATTGACGGTCAAATGTATTTTAATGAAGAGTATATTAACAATATTCTTTCTCTGATAGAAAAGCAGCAGCATGGCTTACTCAATTTGGAATCTGAAAACCTTCTCGACATCCTAACACGTCACGCTGATCGCATTCTTGAGGTCATCGGGAATGGGCCTTTTTTAGGAAAAGTAAAGGAATATTTTACCGAAAACTACAAGCTTACACATAGCTTCGAAATAGTTGAAACCATCGATAGAATTCAGTAAAATAATAAAACAGGCTATTTATAAAGTATTAAATTATGGATGAATTAGAAGGAAAAATTGCTGAAGAGACCATAAAAGGAGCTTTTAGTTTCATTGATGATCTTATAAAGCCATCATTGAAAGAAGTAGGTCAATTATTTGCAGAAAGAGTTCATTTATGGCGTTTTAAAAACCAGATTAATGTAAGCATCAAAGCCGCAAAGTTTGTAAGGAAGAAAGGTCTCACACTCCAGGAAGTCCCCATTAAAACAATTTCCAAATTTCTGGAGTACTCTTCATGGGAAGAAAATGATTTTATGCAAGAAAAATGGGCCGGCCTTTTAGCCAGCACAGCAAGTTCTAAGAGTGATAAAGATATATATTATATATTGGTGGAAGTCCTCAATCAACTATCCCCTCTTGATGTCAGGTTACTGGATCTACTATACTTAAAAGGACTTTCTGATGAATACAATTTGAAAAAAGACTACTTGGGATTTTCTAAAGGAGATCTTTTCAACGAATTAAACATACAAGTAAAAACGGGTGACATTGTTGTAGAAAATTTGAATCGAATGAACTTGATTGATTATAAATTAGCCGACATGGGGGGAAGTAGAATGAAGGCCGCATTTTCCAGTGGTATATATAAAACTGAAAGAATCCTATTAACAAAATTAGGATTAACCCTGGTCGAAAACTGCAGGGTAATTCCAATAGGTTAGATAAACAAGAAAATATCCAGTAGTATGCCCCATTAGTGTAGCAAGGTATACCCATTGGAGAAGACATAAAGACCTTTATATTTCATTCCCATATTAAATTGATAGGGTGTATTTTTGGGTTGAAATTGATATGATTATAAAGGAATTCTAAAACCTTTAATAGCTGAGAAAGTGTAATAGGATCTTTGGTACTCAAATGGAGTAAATGATAAGTTGATGAAGAAATATTTAATTTTTGTTTTAATACTTTCAGGTTGTTGGCCAAATTATAAATATCACATCGGAGTGATCCCAGATACGCCCATTAACCTTACTGAAATCAATTCGGAATTTGACGACTACAATTCAGACATATCTGTGTTGGGAGAAACGTTCCCTTTGTGTTTTTCATCAAACCGAAAGACCGAGGGCAGGGATTTCGATGTAATATTTAAGATGATGTATTTTCTATACTCAAAAGAAGATGGGAAATTAAATTTTTCTGAGAATACAGACTCAAATCTTGGTGGGTATATCAGACATTCAAAAATCAGGCACGCACTTACTCAAACCAATACCATCTACAATGAATTGGGGCCTTACTTAGTTCCTGCCACTGGTCACAACACTGAATATGGTGGCGACAAATTCATATATCTGTACTCAAATGATGAAAATGGAAATCATGATATTAAATTTTCTGAAAATCTGGTTGATGGTAGTTTTGTACCACCACAAGAAATTTTATTCCTTAATACTGAATTCGATGAATTATATCCCTCAATAAACGTTGACCATGCAAAGATATATTTTACCTCCAATCGAAATGGTAAATTCAACATCTATGAGGCTGCCATTGACAGCACAATGGAACTGGTTGAAATATTAGCTGATAGTTCAAATGTTCTTGTTGAAATGGTTGAAAACCTTTCGTCAGATTTTGATGACAAATGTCCTTTTGTGAAAGGACAGGTAATGGTATTTACCTCCAATAGGCCAGGGGGCTTCGGTGGCTTTGATTTGTACTATTCTGTCTATAAATATGGAAGTTGGAGCAATCCGGTAAATTTTGGTGAGAAAATCAATACCGAATTTGACGAGTATCGACCTATTATCAGACCTCAATTGGAGTTTACAAGTGATCTGATGATATTCTCCTCTAACAGGCCCGGAGGAAAAGGAGGATTTGATTTATACTATGTGGGGATTAAAAATAGATAAGTAATCAACCTGACCTGCCTGTCTGTAGTCCATTCTTACCCTCAAGAGTGGTGGGGTTAAGTTGTTAACTTCTATAACAGATACATTGTCTTTAGTAATTTTATTTCCAATCCCAGGGATATGTTTATATACAAATGTCATCTTTGGAAGTAATACATCAGGCCAAAGGCTGGTACAATTGTCTTTGTAAATCCTGGTTCCGAAAATACTTTCCATTGTTGGTATTGGAGTTTAACTTCCAATGACAACTTCCTATTGAATACATAACCACCTCCAGCAGCAACTCCGAAATCAAACACACCCCAAAATTCAGTAAGGTCATTTGTAACTACACCCAAACCCAAACTTCCTTCAAAAAATCCCAGACCTTTTTTGTAAAAAGGGTAAAACCGAGTAAAGCCATTCGCCCCGATTACTTTACTCCCAACAGCTACATAGTAAGGTTGAACACCAACAGAAACTTTCTGTTTTACAAATTTCCCATAGTACCCCTGAAGGAGAAATCCCTGAAATTGGACCTGGTCTCCTGTTATCCAGACTAATGGTGATACTGTAAGACCAACCTGCTTTGATCCTTCTGATATTTGAGAATACCCGTAGGTACCAGTGAAAAGTATCAATATAATGATGACCGTCTTCAAGTCATTGCTGTTAATTAATTAATTAGTGAATAAACTCCATAAAGGTGTATTTATTTACACTATATGGTAGGCTAAACACAATTATGCTTACCTGAACAGCAGGCATGTTTATCTACTTGAAATTTACTGAATTATTATCAATTATTTCTTAGATTTCATGTCCATGAAAATAAAATTCAGAAAACGAATAGGGTTTCCATCTGGAGTGACTCCTTTGCCTGCATGAGTGATGGCCTAGGGCGTTGGCGGCAGGCAGATGCAGTGAGACCGCTATATTGTATACGCCAAGTTAGCTGCTGTGCTTTTTTCTTCTTCTTGCAAAGGATTCAAATATTATGAAAAACACAATAACAAATATGATTGTAAGCCCAAACCAAGTTGTTAACAATAAGAATGCATTGATAACACCAAGAATCATTAAATGGAAGATGAATAAGCTAAGAAACAAGAACAGGAAATTCAATCTTCCAATCCTTCTTGAAAGCATTGGCCTATCTTCCGGGCGAATCCTATTTATTTCCCATGGACTTACCCCTCGGACATAAAAATATTCTAGATCCAGTTTACCAACTATCATTCTCCAGCTGACATACATCAAGGATAAGAACACTAGAGATATGAAAATTGATATAATTATATCTGCCATAATCTTATAGGCATAGTAGCTAACGTCTGGTTATGATGAGTCGGGATTAGAAAGTACTGTTCTTTCTTTTACCAGCAACGCACACCGATGTTTAAATTTATTAATAGGTGGCGGACTTTCCTTGTCCAACCAAAGTATCCTGACCGATAAAGCCCCATTCATTCATTGTTACCCAATGCTTATTAGTCATCATATTTTAACTCTGCCCAAAATCTTCGAGAGTCATTATCTACTACATATGTCCATTTGTTTCCCCATTTCTTGCCCGAAGCTAGATACATTTGTCTTTTATTCGGACGTTCTGTTTCGTCCAAAAGAGACATTCCGTAAAGAAACATAGTTTGAGATGTAATCTTAGAAAGTTCGAACTTGCTCAAGTCTATGTATGAGTTCAATTCGTATACCGAAATCCGCGTGTTAGAATTCTCATCATAGTAACAGTTCACAAACTCAACTTCAGGAATATTTATACCCGAGTGGAGTTCATATGTATCAATTACAAGTTGACTACAATCTGTTGAATTTGAAAAGGTCAAATAAGTGAGGAAAATGGGAGTCCCTAATATTAACAGTGCAATTGTCCAAATTATCTTCTTCTTTTTCATAGTTAATGCAGTTGTGATTAACGGTGTTGCATAAACGTCTGTGGAGGATTTCCCACCTACAAACCGACACCATACGACTCAAAATTAGTTTATAATTCTTAAATGTCAACAGACTACTTAGCCGCCATGGCGATTATGCGCTGTTATGCCCAGTTCATTATGATTATTTCTTTTTGATTGTATAAAATTCTCTGCTGTTGGGATTATAACCATATCCAAGTTCCCTGTTTGGGAATTGAGTTATTAGAATACCTAAGGGCTTCACTTTTTCTGATTCACTCCATGTTTCCCAACCGTCCTTTGTCTGGTACCCAATATTTCCTACAACTAACGGCATATCACTGCCATCCTGGTGAAAAATATTTTCGATAAAAAAACCCTCGGTTTCATCATAACAGTGAAATAAACCAAAATATGGGCTAATTGAGGCAGGGAAATCAATTGTTTGCCAATTTAATCCACCATCGATTGTTTTATACATACTTGTATACCCTTCAATAAACCCAGTCTTCTCATTAGTGAAATGTATATTTCCCACAATACCTTCTAATATCGGAGTGGTAATTGTTTCCCAACTATTCCCAAAATCCGTGACTTTAAGAATCTTCTGATTCTCACCTACAACGAAAACAACATCATCTGCAATGCTGTAGAAATTCCTACCTCTTTCCCTTATTGCTAAATCCAAAAATTCCCAGGTATATCCTCCATCGGAGGTTTTTGCAAATACATTGCCAAATGGGACTAAAGTTTTTGGAACTCCAATCCAGGCTAATCCCCTGAATTCATCCCAAAAATATAACGGTTTAATAACCCAATCCTCCCTAAAAAAAATTTCGTTCCATGTATCACCTCCATCATGGGTTTTCAATAAGAGACCACCCCCACGACGTTTCCGTCCTCCAATAAATCCAATTTGCTCATTATGAAAATAGACAGATCCCAGAACATGTACAGAATCAGCGAAAGTTGTAGGCCCCATAAGAGCTTGTTTTTTCCAGGATTTACCAGAATCAATTGTTTTGTAGAAAAGGGCCTCAATATTATTGGCCTTTTCATTATTTCCGACCACAAATCCAACCTCGGAATTAACAAAAAACATATCTGCAAAGATCAAGGGGTTATCATAAGTAATTTTTGAAATTTCCCAACCGTCCAGGATATCAGTGGACTTTTTTAGTTCGAAATCATCAGAATCGTTGCAACTAATCATAAAGATTGTTGCTATCAAAATTGTTAATGTGTATAGATTAGTCATGAATCTAATATTTATGACACACAAATATTATATTTAGTTGAAATTAGGCATAACATGTTATATGTGCCACAGAAATCATTAATATCCCCAGCATTTTACCGGGATAACAGTACCTTTTGTGATAATTCTATTTACATTATCCTGCAACAATTTCATGATAATTAGAGTTATTTCTGATTAGTATTTATTTGTTAATTAAAAATAAAATAAAATTGGTATACCATCAATGACTTAAGGCTAAATTGGTAATTAATTTTTACCCAACTTTCTTTGTTATAAGAATTAGAAATCATCACATCCTGTGGATAGTATCTCTTAAAACCAACCTTGAAATATCCCAGAGAATCGATTTTTGATGGATATTGTAATTGATCTGCCCGGCCATTGTCATTTATATAGACAGTTAATATGTCTTTCTCAAGACCAGGATCATAGTTAATAATTTGACCCGCAATAATGATTTCTTGAGGATCTAAATAATCAGGTTTTTGGCCATATGAAACCAACAGAATGGCTAGAACCGGCATTAAGATAATCTTCTTCATAATATTAAGGTTCAATGGTACGTGGCTACCAGTAATTGTAAAAGTTATATGTATATCCTGCATTTCCTGAGTACAAGCGAGAAATCTTTTATCTATGGATTTTCCTTGTCCTTTACAATCTGATGCCCCTCCTGGACGTAAAGATCCCACACTGCTTTCGGAATGACAACGGAGTAATTAGATTCTACTTGGAGTATGAAATTTGCCCTCTTGCATTCTAGTTTGGAGATCGTTATTTAAAATACTCAGAAGGATTAACGGGTTTATTATGGATCAGTACTTCGTAGTGTAAATGTGGTTCAATTGATTTACCGGTATTTCCTACAAATCCAATCACATCTCCCTGTTTTATTTTTTGTCCTACTTCAATGTCATTAAATCCAGACATATGGGCATACCTGGTGATAATCCCGTTTGAATGCTTTATCGCCGCCAGTTTACCATAACCTTCTCCAGGTGCTGACGTTTGAATTTGAACAATCACGCCATCCGCTGTAGCATAAACAGGCTTACCTGTATCAGATTTAAAATCTACTCCATTGTGCATTCTATTATCTTTAAAGATTGGATGTATGCGCATGCCAAATTCTGATGACAATCGCTCGATATCCTTTTCATCCAAGGGTTTTCTATTGGGTATAGAAGTATCTTGGTCCTGAATGATGGGTACGTCACGAACAGGGGATAGAGTAATTTTATTTCGAAGCATAATTGCATTTGGAGCTCCTATACTTACTGCCTTATATTCCTCCCTGGACAGACTATTATAATCATTGTTAAACATATAATTTGCCCTTTCACTATAAATTCGACTAAGCCCTTTATTTGCCAATTCAAGATTCTCCAAGTAGGTTCCATACGAGTCGTCCCCTTCATATTCTACTAATAAATTATATTCGCGTGTATAATTTTTAGTTTGTGTCAATACAAGATCATATACCAAATTATCTAATGATTGATTTTGATCTTTTGAAATATTAATATGCAAAAGCAAAATCTCTACAATTTCATTGACTTGACCAGTGCCAGGTTTTGTAGATTCATATTTATATAATTCCATTGGCACTTCTACCTCTATGCCAGCAGTGTTTTGGCCAAAGAATATGATTTTTCTTTGATCCGCCTCTTTCAATTGACCAAATACGCGCTCCACTATTGACATAGGAGTACTTTCATTGAGTTGGGCTAAAATGGTGGCATTAGAAGAATTTGACTCGTTCTGGAGTATCCTAGCTAAATCGTCAACGGGGTACTCCCTCCCTTTAATGGTGACCTTCTCATTTATAATGGTCATTGGGAGAGTATTGCCAAGGCCATGTTCGTCGGGCATCACCATTGACAAGCTAGTTGGTAAATAGCCACTGCCAGGCACCTCCACTTCTTCAATAAACGACCTCGGAGATTCAATCGAAACCTGATCTTCAAACTTTGAATTGCACTGCATTATTAATAAACTAATTACTACAACTGTGGAAAGGGTGAAAACTACTTTTGATTTTCCTACCCATCCTGATTCTTTTATTTTCATCATGGTTATTCTTTTTTTGATAAACGATAAATTAAAATTGTGTACCAACCCATATGAGTTGTTGCTGATCAATTGTCTCAAAAGCAAGGTCTGATACTCAACTAAGGAATAACCCTGGTTAATCATTTTCTTATCTGCTATATATTCATGGGTTGTT
>SDBV01006193.1_pt1 | contig 16658 bp, 22 predicted proteins | sample 2277081 | NCBI WGS metagenome assembly SDBV01 (sample SAMN10402039, study PRJNA504765) | marine sediment metagenome | isolation source: marine sediment core GS10_PC15, 223 cmbsf | place: Arctic Ocean: Southern Knipovich Ridge | collected 2010 | reverse complement strand
CCATTAACCCAAGGCAAGTACGCGATAGTTGACGCCGAAGATTACGAAGAGTTAAATCAGTATAAATGGTGTGCAATTAAGCGCGATAGAAGATGGTATGCAGTGAGAGGGAGGGCGGGTGGCCAAGATAGGATGCATCGCGTAATAATGGGTTTGAAAAGAGGCGATGGGAAAGAGGTTGACCATCGCAACGGCGATGGTTTGGACAATCGTAGAGAAAATCTTCGGCTTTGCACCTCAGTTGAGAACTCTCGGAATCAACGACCGAAAATAGGAAGAAAATACAAAGGTGCCTATTATTCTAAGGAACGTAGAAAATGGCTATCTTTAATATGGGTTGACAACAGAAGACTTTATTTAGGGCTTTATAAAAACAGAGAGGACGCCGCAAAAGCATATGACGAAGCAGCAATAATATATTTTGGCGAATTTGCACGGCTGAATTTCCCACGCAACAGTAACTTATTAGCGAGTTAAGATGGCAAAGAAAAAGGTCAAGAAGAAAGCCAAGCCAAAAAAGACAGGAAGGCCCACAAGGTATAAAGCCAAATTCTGCCAAGCCCTCATAGACTTCTTTGACATAGAGCCGTGGGAAGAAAGAGAAATACCTCACTACAAGGCTGGCGACGTATCATGGACTGACATTAAGCTATTACCAGTGCGTATGCCAACGCTCCGCAAGTTTGCCAAGAGCATAGGAGTCAGCTACGTTACGGTGTATGCTTGGACAAAAAAGCACGACGAGTTTCTTAACGCTTTTACACACGCCCAAGAAATCCGCAAGGAATGGCTGATAGATGGAGGTCTTTCAGGGGTATTCCACCCAGCAAGTTTTAAGTTTGTTGCAATCAACGTAACAGACATGACAGATAAACAGGAGCAGATACACGGCGTAACGGGCGACTTAGCGAAATTTTTGGAGACATTAGCAGGTGGTAGCGAAAAGTGCCCCAGCGAAAGAGATGATAAAGGATAAGATGAAGTCCCAGAAATGGCGACTCAACAACCTTTATCACATAGTAACGGATGAGCCGTATAGCGAAGATGTTATCTTCAAGATGGCTACAAGACCGGTTCTGGAAACATTCTACGATAGCATGTGGTACTGGAACCTAATTCTCAAAGCTCGTCAGCACGGCATTACCACAGAGATAGATTTGTTCATGTTGGATACCTGCCTATTCAACGACAATATCCATGCAGGCATCATCGCCCACGATCTCAAAAGCGCACAAAGGATATTCTACAACAAGATAAAATACCCCTACAAACACTTGCCGGAGGAATTGAAGACTTGCCGTCTGTTGGAGAAAAGCGACTCAATGGAGTTGAGATTTAGCAATGGCTCATGTATTTGGGTTGGTACATCTATGCGGTCAGCTACGCTTCGTATGCTCCACATCTCGGAATTGGCCAAGATATGTGCCAAGTTCCCCGAAAAAGCATTGGAGATAAAGACAGGAGCAATTCCAACGCTACACGAAGGAAGTTACTTATTCGTTGAATCTACTGCCGAAGGGCCCGCTGGTATGTTCTATGATGCTGCGCAACTATCAGAGTTGCTGACCGGCAATGCGGATCGGCAAAACCGAAAGCTCAATAAGCAAGAGATGAGGTTTCACTTTTTCCCATGGTTCGAGCACCCGGGCAACAAAACAGACCCAACAGGCATAAGAATATCAGACACATTAAAGGACTATTTCAAGACCTTACAGGGCAAAGAGGATATAGTGCTAACGCTTGAGCAAATGGCTTGGTATGCGATGAAGCGTGATGGTCCCGGTGGATTAGGTAAATTGATGAAACGGGAGAACCCTGCTACCGTACAGGAGGCATTTGAATCGGCGGTCGAGGGTGCTATTTATGGTGAAGATATGGAGCTGGCCCGCAATGAGGGCAGGATCGGTTTCTATCCGTGGGTCAAAACGATGCCAGTTTATACATTCTGGGATTTAGGCTACAGACATGCAACCTGTGTAACGTTCGCTCAATTCATAAAAGAACAAATAAGAATTATAGACTTTCATGGCGAGAAAGGCAGGGGCGCAGCATACCACGCAGCGCGGGTGAGGGAAAAGGATTATGTATATGGCGACCATTTCTTCCCGCACGATGTAATGAACCATGAAAAGGGCAGTGGGATAGTATTGAAGGACACCTACGATAGCTTGTTGTGTCCGCCGGGTCAATCCATAAGCGTAGTTGAGCGACCAAGGCTAAAGGCTGACGGCATAAGTGCGGTAAGCGACTGCTTCAACAGCATGGTATTTAATGAACCAACAACCAAAGAATTATGCAAAGCATTATCGTTTTATCGCTATGAATGGGACGACACCAAGGTATGTTTTGGGAAAGACCCCGTTGATGATTGGGCCGCCGACCCCGCCGATTCAGTGCAATCATTAGCAATGCAGTACCGATACGGCACAATAGGCGGTCAAACAATCGGCTACCCAAAACCCTTACCTGCCAACGTAGGGATGAGAAAAGAACGCAGCGATCCTTTATCAAAGTATAGAGTAAAAGTAGGAGCCCGCAGATGACACCAAGCAGACCCAAAGCAGTTAAGCCCCCGGTAATAGCACCGCCCCTAAAGACAATACCAGAGTTATCAGAGGAAGCTGCTGGCAAGGGCCGCAGGCGGCTCAGACGCACCGGCAGAGAATCCACACGGATAACATCACCCGGCTTTTTTGGTCCCGCAAGGACGACTCAGGCGGAGCTCAAGACGAAACTGGGGGGAAGATGACAAAGGACGAATACAAAACTCAAATGCGGGAGTATCGCGTAGCTTTGGCGATATATTATGCCCAATGGTTTTGTGCCATAGTGCTTTGCGTATCGTTATTGGGGTTAATAATAGATGTAACATGGGAGGTCTTAGGATAATGGAAATCACCCTGCAACCGACATCTCCGCTCTTAAAACATTGGGGCATTGAACACATCTATAAATGTGAGAACAAAGAATGCAAGGGTATGTTGATTTGGAGTATTGACGACGATATATTTACTTGTAAAGAGTGTGGCGATACTTTTGAGCATGTGTGTATCACTCACGGGAAAAACAAGGTGGAATAATGGTAGTGTCTAACCGAGAGAGACCGATTTGGGAACAGCATGGTATTTCGCTGGAAGAATATGCCAAAGCGTTCAATGAGGTTCTTGAAGTTGAGTATGAAAAAGCGCTGAAGGGTAAGGCTTACTATGTTAATGTTTCGGATGGCAAACCTACGGTTCATAGGATAACAAATATCAAGGTGGAATAATGGCTGGCCAACAAGACACTAAAGATGACACAAAGATTGCACAGAAAGTAATCAAGCGCCAGACCGAGCTTGAAAAGGTCAAAGACCCGTTCGTGGACTTATACAAGACTTGCACCGCATTGGGTTATCCGGCGCGCAACGATTGGGAAGGCACATCACAGACAGGCCGCGACACAGAGGTAGAGATGTACGATGATACCTGCATCAAGGCTCTCAATATCAGGGCCGATGGATTATACGGTTATCATGTATCACCCGCCTTTAACTGGTTCCGGGGCCGCATGGCTGACAAGGAATTACAGGAAATAGACGAAGTACGCCAATGGCGACAGGAAGCCGACGAAGTAATGTATTTGGCATATAGCCGTTCGAACTTCTACAGCGAGCCCTGTATAGGCTCATTCTTGAGGGACGGCGATGGTATCGGAATAGCCACGATGTTTGTTGAAGAGATATTAGGCACCGACAAATTAGGCTTTATGGTCCCTCATCCCCGTGAGGTATGGTTAGCAGACGACAAATACGGCAATGCAAGCCTGATGCACCGAAAGTTCAAATGGACGATAGCACAAATCAAAGAGGCTTTCAGCCCCGATGAGATAAAGAACATGAGCTTGGCCGTCCAAGAGGACATCAAACAGGACAAAAACATTGTAGGCAAGGTAGAGTTTATATGGGCCATCTGGCCGAATGAGGACTATATCGAGGGCAGTTTGGTTCAGGGCCGCCGCAAGTTCAATACATATTGGGTCCAAGTAGACGGCACACACCTGATACGCACCAGTTCGCTTGACAGATTTCCCCCGGTCTATCGTGTCAAGAAACCATCAGACTTGCCTTATGGCCGGGGATTGATAGGCGAAGCCCTTATTTCTATAGGCACAGCAAACGAGATGACTAAGACAATGCTGGACGCCGCACAGATGGGTGTCAAGCCGCCTTGGATGATACCAGAGGGCAAGCGAGGCCAAGCCGATTTGAGTTCAGATGGCCGCAATTACTTCAAAGACCAAAGCGATGATATACGCCAAGTACCCATGAAGATACAATACCAGATGGGAGCCGAGGAACGCGCAGAGTTTAGGCAGGCTGTAATGGACAGTTTCCAAGTGGACTATTTTATTGCCTTGAGCCGGGCCGCACAGCAGAACGCCAATCTTCGTGAAGTCCATGTATTAGAGATAAAGGGTGAAAAGGTGGCACTGATGGGCGCTGGGCTCGGTACGCTCAACTCGGTATTGGACAAGATAAGCGACCAAGTATTTGACCTCGAACTGGCTGCCGGCCGTATTCCGCCGCCACCACAGGTTATACTCGACAAGATGCTCGAGGAAGAGCAGGCAGGTGTAGCCCGAAAAGCAGGGATAATGGACATGGATTACATCGGGCCGCTGGCGACCTCTCAAAAGCGGCTGTTCAAGACTGAGGGCATAAACCAGAGCATTATCTCGTTAGAGCCGTTAGTAGAGCTCCAGTTAAAAGCGGGTCAGCCTGTAACAGCACTGGACCGCCTGAAGATAAGCGAGACGGTAGAGGAGATATTCGATGCAAACGGTATGCCTCAAAGCCTAATGAACTCAGACCAAGAGGTTGAAGATATACAGCAGGCCCGTATCGAGGCCGCACAAGCTGCTCAGGCCGCAGAGTTAGCCGCTGGAGCCGCTGATGCAATACCTAAGCTCCAAGGTGCGACTGACGAAGATAGCCCATTAGCAGCTTTAGCGGAGGCAGCAGAATGACATACGAAGATGCTATGGAAGAATGTGAGAGGAAAAGCAATGTATCTCCCTCGACTTGGCATAAAAAGTACGAAGGCACACCATATTATTATGGGCCACCCAAACCCGATGTGTTTATTAACGGCAAACGATTGAGGCCGAAGAGGGAGGCAGTATAATGAAAGGAAGAAAATGCTGATAGTTCTTTTGACACTTGTTTTGGGACTTACTTGTTATGGTTATTACTATGTGATAAGGAATAATATTGAGTGGTGGGTTGCTCTTTACGACTCCGACCAAGCATGTAAGTCGTATAATGAAAGTGTAAAGAAGAAGGAAGTTTGTCAGAAGCTTTAGCAGGAGCAGTATAATGCCACACAAGAGCAAAAGTAAAAAACCGTACAGAAGCAAAAAAGGGCATAAGAGAGGTAAGAAGAAATGAGGAAGAAAATACCGGAAGTGAAGATTAACTGCCGCAAATGCGGAAACAGGCAGGCTTGTCGCATTGACTCGCGGTGTGCGAAATTGGGTTATTGCTCGGCCCACGTTCCGAGGAGAGGTCACTAATGACCATATTCGGCTTACACATAACGAGAGCGAGTACGTTAAAAAAAGAGCGGAAGGCGTGGAAGGATATTGTTGATAAGGGAGTCAAGGGATTGCTTGAGGCCGCGAGTATAGTGGAAAGAGACCGAGCCGCATACGCCAAGCAAAACTCTCTCTGGAACCGAGTAATCAGCAAGCTATTATTTGAGAACCACCAGTTGAGGATGGCTGAATGATATTCAAGACCGAAAAGGATAAAACGAACGCTTTCCGCAACACCTTCGGCACCACTCAGGGCCGCATGGTATTAGTGGAGATATTGGGAATGTTGGAGTTCTTCGAGACTAATGTTCGTGAAGGCATGACGCCGGTAGAGCAGAACGTTCTCAACCTGTACGCCAAGAAAATACTGATGTTAGCAGCAGGAGAGGAATTTGGAACGATAGTAAATAGTGCTTTAGGTCTAAAACCGAAGAAGAAAACCATATTTGAAAGGATTGGAAAATGGCTGAAACAGTAGCGGCGGAAACAATTTTAGGTGAGGATGGTGCTTTGCAGGAAGGCTGGCTCGGCCACTTGGCAGAGGACACTTTTGAGAAGGACGACACCGGCAAGCCGAAGCACGGCGATTTGGCTGACCACAAGAACATAGCTTCATTGACTAAGAGTTATCTCAAGACCCAGCGGTTGATGGGTACGGCGATACAGCCATTACCCGAGAAGCCGACAGACGAGCAAATAGCGACCCACCGAACAAAAGTGGGCTGTCCTGAGACAGTTGACGGCTACGAGATAGTCAAGCCCGAAATGCCGGAGAACATGGTATGGGACGAGGACCTTGCGAAAGCCTGCGCCAAGTATGCCCACGACAACCATTTACCCAAGGGTGTATTTGAGGGTCTGTTCAAGATGGTGGTAGACGGCCAGATTGAGGGTTCTAAGAAAATGGCCGAGGCATGGGCCAAAGACGATGACAAAGCCGTCGAGACCGCAAGCAATCAGTTGAAGGCCAAGCACGGAGCAAAGTACGATGCCATCCTTGACATGGCAAACAGGTTCTATGACTTGCCCGGCAACGATGAAATAAACAAAGCCTTTACTGACCTGATGAAGACGCAAAAGCTGGACAGCCACCCGGCGGTCATAGAGTTTATGCACGAAGCATACAGGTTGGTTAAGGGTGATACGGTGCCAGCGGGCGGCGATGCTGGCGGGAAAACAACGGAGCCGGGCCAGTTAAATTATGGGACAGTAGTAGGTGATAGCGGAAAATGATTGTACTCGTAACAGGCGGTGCTGGATTCATAGGCTCGCACCTATGCGAACGATTGATTGCACAGGGCCATGAGGTTATCTGTGTAGATAATTGCTTTACAGGCAGTAGGAGCAATATCTACCATTTACTTCAAGAGCCGCGTTTCGAGTTTATCAGACATGACATCACCCTTCCTCTGTACGTTGAGGTTGATGAAATATACAATCTTGCCTGCCCTGCATCTCCCGTTCATTACCAGCGAGACCCCATTCAAACAACAAAGACGGCGGTACAAGGTGCGATAAATATGCTCGGTTTGGCCAAAAGGACGGGCGCAAAGATACTCCAAGCGTCGACATCGGAGGTTTACGGCGACCCACGGGTCCATCCGCAGCCGGAGGACTACACCGGCAACGTCAATCCAATAGGTCCCCGGGCCTGCTATGATGAAGGCAAGCGATGTGCAGAGACATTGTTCTTTGATTATTATCGCAGGGGTGATGTAGATATAAGGGTGGCCCGCATCTTCAACACATACGGCCCGCGAATGCAACCGAACGACGGTAGAGTGGTCGGCAACTTCATTGTCCAAGCATTGAAGGGTGAGGACATTACTGTTTATGGTGATGGTTCTCAGACCCGAAGTTTCTGTTATGTAGATGATATGGTGGATGGTCTGGTAGCGTTTATGAACTCCGCTCTACTTTTAGGCCCCGTAAACTTTGGTAATCCCGAGGAGATAACTATTCTACAGTTGGCCGATGCTATTGTAGAAATGACAGAATCAAAGTCAAAAATCGTATTTAAGGAATTACCAGAAGATGACCCCCGGCGGCGATGCCCGGACATCACCCTTGCTAAACAGCTTGGCTGGCGTCCCAAAGTCCCGATAGGGGTTGGTTTAAGAAAGACAATAAACTATTTTTTGGGTTGCTTTATCCGGGAAGCTTAAGGCTTAGAGCATGTCAGCTTGAGCGGAAAAGATAGGGTCCAATGTAAACCTGTAAGTCAGGTCGTCTAACAGACGTAACTTGCAGGAGAGTCCGCTGCGGTAGCGGGGTGTTCTCCGAAAATAACTCGCTTTTTGGAGAACGAAGCAATGACTGAATTCAACATGAGAGATCAGCTTACGCTCCTCGAGTTAGCCAAGCGGACCAACATGGATGCCCTTCAGGTGATTGTCGAGGTTTTAGCGACAACCGAAGAATGGCTTCAGGACGCAATTTGGCTACCTGCAAACCAGTCGATGAGTCATGTTACGACCCAGCGTACCAGCGTACCTCAGGGTACTTGGCGTGCTGTCAATCAAGGTGTAGCTCCAGAGGCTTCCAGTACCAAGCAGATCACCGAAGGTATTGGTATTCTTGAGGCGTACAGTCGCGTTGACAAGCTCTTGGCGGAATTGTCCAGCAACGTGAACGAGTTCCGTTCAGGTGAAGATAGGGCGTTTATCCAAGGTATGGCTCAGGAATTGTCTAAGGTCATGTTCAATGAGGCACATTCCGGGGCCACGAAAACTACTTATGGTGACACAACCTTAGACCCTGCGAGGTTTAACGGCCTTCCCAAACGACTGAACGCACAAGCTTTAGATGAGGTCTTTGACGGTGGTTCTAACACCACGACTGATGATACCAGCATCTATGTTGTTCAATGGGGCCCGGATAAGGTCCACATGGTTTACCCCAAGGGTTCACCTACTGTGGGCGTAGTCCATGAAAACCTCGGCGAACAGAGCATCGATGTAACGACTACCGCTGGAACACCCTCATTGATGCAGGCACTCGTAAGCCACTTCAAAATCCATGTGGGTCTTGTAGTTAGAGACGAACGATGTATCAGGCGTATCGCCAATATACGTTCTACCTACACTTCAGGAAACACAATGACGTTTGCCAGCTCAACGTCAGAGATACATCACAGGATGATCGAAGCCCTCAACGCTATGCCCTACCAGGGTGCAGGTGCGAGGATTTACGCCGGTCTGAATGTGAAGACTCAGATGGACATATTCGCGGTCGATAAAACGAACGTGAATTACACCATTGACAACTTCAGCGGCAAGCCGATTACCCTCTTCAGGGGTGTTCCTGTCAAGCGAGTGGATGCTATTGGTATTAGGGAAGGGTCTATATCATGATAAGAGACGCAAAACTTATTTTGTCCTCTGCTCAGACGGTCGGCGCAACAGCCGCGGCCACGCAGACCTTTTCTACCAACATTATCGACTTAGGGGCCACAGACCTCGACGTCGGCATGGGCACTCCACTCTACTTGAACATCTACACCGCCAATGAATACACGTTTATTGGTGCGACTGAATGGTGTGCGTTTCAGTTGCAGGGTGGCACTGGCTCTACCTTTGTTGATACGGGCTCATTCTTAATTGAAAAGAGAATGCGCATCCCTGAGATACAAGCAGCTAACGATAGTGATGGTAAAATCGTTAGTGTAAGTGTCCCCAGCGATATGACGGGCTTACCGAATCGCTATCTACGATTGAAATATTTGCGGTCTAATGCTGAGACAGCATGGGCCGCGGAGTTCAATGCGTGGATCGGCCCGCCTGATCCGTTGACAAGAAAAGGAACGTAGCAGTAAAAGGGCGAGGGGGCGGTTCGGATTCAATCCTTTCCGTCCCCAAACCCTCAAACGAAAGGATTGAAAGGAATTGTTATGTTTATAGCGATGGAAAAATTGAATAGTTACGAGACTGTTGGTAACAGGTCGTATGGCAACGAACTGTTCCAGTACGCGGCGTTGAAAATATACGCTAAGGAGCGGGGATGTACTGTAGAGATACCCGAGAATTGGATAGGCCGGGAGTTGTTTGAAGGATGCGATGACCCGGTTCTCTCTAAGAGCCCACGACCGCATGTAGACTTAACATCGAACAAGATTCCTATTTGGAGCAATGGCAGCCTACTAAAACCGGACTGTGATATATATGGTTATTTCCAATACCACACATCACACTACGCGCCGCACAAGGATTACTTTAAGAGTCTATTCGTACCCAAACAGAAAATCTTGGACCAATTACCGCCAATACCCACCGACAGACCGTTAATTTGCATTCACATCAGGAGAGGGGACTACTGCAATCCTCCGAACAGAGTAGCACCGAACAAGTGGTACGTTGACTGGCTGGACAAAAATCTGGCGAAGTTTGACAACCCAACGATATACCTTGCATCAGATGATATGGAAACAGTGATACCAGACTTCGAGAAGTTCTCGCCGGTAATGTGCAGGCCGAGTAACGAGGCTATGGATATGTTTGTTGACCATTATGTCATGCAGCACGCAGACGTATTATTGGCTTCCAATAGCACATTCTCATTTACAGCGGCAATGCTGAATAAGAATTGCGATGTTGTTGGATATGGTGGCGGAGTTCCTGATTTCTTTTGGAGGCCGGACTATCAAAAGAAAGAACTCGTACCATTCCTCCCATGGCACAGCGACCCGATTTCACCTTTCCCACATCACAAAGAGGAAGCGGTCAGACTCCATCTCGGTTGCGGAGCCCAAAAGTTGCCGGGCTATATAAACATAGACTGTAGGAAATCAAAGACCACTGACGTAGTGTGTGATATCCGGGCATTACCTTACCCTGACAATTCGGTTGACACTATCGAATCCTACCATGTATTCGAGCACATGCCGGTATGCCTCCATGCCAACGTGGACGATGGTTACGGAGAAAAGTATGGGTTATTGATAACAGTATTGAAGGAGTGGTATCGGGCCTTGAAACCGGGCGGAAATCTGGTAATAGAAATGCCTGACCTTGACAAGACTATTGAAGCATACCTAAAGGCGGACGATGCGGAAAAGGAAAAACTTTTGATACCCATATATGGCAGCTTCAGAGGCGGGGACGATACAGATATTCACAGATGGGGTGCTAACGAGGCACGCTTGACACACATGCTTCTAAGTGCCGGGTTCAAATATATCAATTTTGTCGAAGCAACGGACTATCATAAAGATATTTGTCCGTGTCTGAGAGTTGAAGCAATAAAGTGAACAAAGGAAGGATGAAATAATGTGTTTACCAGCACCAATATTAGAAGAAGAAAAAATTTATAGGTGCATTGAGTGCGATTGGGAATATGGGCCAAGGACGGCAGTTCTCGGTGAACGTAGATGCTTCGGCGATCACATGGGTCTGTTTGGTTATGTCTGTTATGACCAGATGTGTCCACGTTGTCAAAGTCCTTATTACTACGCTCCGAAGGAGGCAGCATGATATTCGACTGTTTCACATTTTTCGATGAGTTGATGCTGCTTGAGATTAGGCTGAAAGAGTTGTATCCGGTAGTTGACAAGTTCGTATTAGTCGAGGCCACGCATACTCATTCGGGCAAGCCGAAACGCCTTTACTATGACGAGGTTAAGGACAATGAGATATTTGGCCCGTTCAAAGACAAAATCATTCACTTGGTTTACGATCCCTATGTTCTTGCCCAAGACAGGTTCGCCAACGACCGCAACCAAAGAAACTACATTGCCATCGGGCTCGATAACGCCCAACCAGACGACATTATCATCATCTCCGACCTTGATGAGATAATCGACCGCAGGACCGTGGCTTTGATGGAAGATTACTATTGCTCTGTCCACCTGCGGATGAAGCTGTTTTATTACTTTTTCAATTGCCGGGCCAGTCAGGACTGGTGGTATCCTGCTTTTTGCAGATACAAAGACTATTATGATGCTGACAGCTTACGTTTAGGCAAACCGGACGCGGTTATAACAAACGCCGGCTGGCACTTCTCTTACTTAGTACCTCCAGAGGACATACCAAAGAAGTTGGAGGCGTTCGCACACGCCGAGTTCGATACCGGCTATTACAAAGACCCGGAAAGATTACAGAAGTGCGTTCTGGCCGCTGTGGATTTATTCGACAGGCCGGATATGACGTTTACGATAGAGCCGTTAGATGCCCCTCAATGCGTAATGGAGAATGAAGATAAATACCGACAATATATTAAAGGAAACGAAAATGGGAAGGAAGCTAATACAGCTACATTGGCAACCCAAAGAATACGCCAAATCCAATCAAACTGAGATGGTGGCTCAAACAGAGGTTGACTGCGAGCACAATGGATACAGTGATCTATTTATTTGGGTGGAGGAGGTCAAAGAAAGGCACCCTTTGCCAGACGATATGCGTTGGATGATGTGTGAAGAAGACTCAGAGTATTTTGTTTTGACGGCGAAAGAATGTGTAGCAACAGAATAACATTAAAGGGTAAGAAGATACTACTCTGCACGCTGGATAGTCCTTTTCTGGACGACCAGTTTGTGTTCCCGTACTTAGGAACACTGTATCTTATGGCGGTAGCCAAGAGGATTGGTGCGGACGTTCGCTTTACGGACAACCTATCTGCCGAAGAAATCGACTTTTGTTCCTTTTTATGGCAATATGAAGTAATTGGCATCTCTTGTTCAACCCCGCAAAGTCAGCAGGCTTACCAGATTTGCAGGGAGATAAAGAAATGGTGTCCACACATGACAGTAATGATAGGCGGGCCACACCCCACACATTATCTCGATAAATGTCGCAAGGAACCGTTTGATATAATTGTAACCGGTGATGGCGAGCGTATATTCGAGGAACTACTGACAGGTAGGTGTTCTCGTCTACTGCCGGAGTCCACGGACGAGCAACTGGTATTTCACGACGATCTCACTGAAGAAGAAATGAACAGTTACCCCATTCCATATCGGGAGCTTAACAGATACAATTACAACCTTAATGGCGTCAGGGCGACTACAATCGTCAATTCAAGAGGCTGTCCGATGCGGTGTAGATTCTGCGAGAGTGGCGGGACCAAGCCGAAATGGTTTTCTGTAGAACACTTCGAGGCCGAGATTAAGAGTATCGTCGATTTGGGCATAAAAGGCGTGATGATATTCGATGATTTGTTTGCACTAAGCATTGACAAAGTGAAACCATACTTAGAAGTGCTGAAACGGCACTCTATGACCTTCAGGTGTTTCGGCCATGCAGCGACAATGACAAAGGAACTGGCGGAGTTATTGGCCGATTCTGGCTGTGTTGAGGTGGGATTCGGCGCAGAGAGCGCTTCGCAGGAAATACTTGATACGGTCAATAAGAAAACGACAGTCGAACAGATGCACAGGTTTGTAGATATCGTTACCTCTGCCGGTATGAGGGTCAAGGCGTTTTTCATAATAGGTTTGCCCGGTGAGACGGAGCAGACGTTCAAAGAGACTTATGATTTCATTAAGAAGTATCGCGCGAAGTGTCCCGAATCGTTCGACTTCGATTGTACTGTATTCTTCCCATACAAAGGTACGCAGATAGGCGATGCAGCCCGTAATGGCGGAGGTTACGATATTAGGCCACGGCAAGGTCTTACATGGTCCGAAGTAGATTCCAACGGATACGGGGCATACAAAAAGAAAGATGGTGCGGCTGATATAGTTATCGAGACCCCCGGACTCAGCGCCGAACGGATAGGTGAATTGCAACAGGAGACATTGTTATGCCGGAGATAGCACAAGATTTTCAAGTAGAATACGACTGGAAGCAATACAGCAATGACATCCGTACGAATATGAATACGGCTGACATTACGAATTTTACTAATTGGAGAGTAATTCGGTACACAATGTTCTCTCAGTTAAGTAAGGGTTGGATCATCGACCATCTGTCGAAGGTATCTGGATGGGAAAGTAAATGGAAAGATGCTGTAGAAGAATCGCCGGTGGGCAACCCAATGCCATGCGAAGAATACCCACAGTCCAGCTACAACCTGCTATTTCAGGCATGGACACTAAGCCACTTCTTAGCGGTAACAGAGTGTGTCTTAGAGGAGATTGATACGATCTATGAGTTCGGCGGCGGGTATGGCTGTATGTGCAGGCTGATACACCGGCTTGGTTTTTCAGGCAAGTACACCAACTTCGACCTTCCGCCTTTGCTTGAACTCCAAGAATACTATCTTAGCCGAACAGTAGAAGGCCGAATTTCATACCTGTCCGATACCGGAGAGTTCACAGGGCAGCTTGTAGGCGAAAAAGGCAAAAGTATCTTCATAGCATGTTGGTCTATATCGGAAGCTCCTATCTCGCTAAGAGACGAGATATTGAATGCTGTTTGTAACAACACGGACTACATCTTTATAAGTTTCCAGACACAGCACAGGGGGTTTGACAATATGGCGATATTCAAGGAATTTGTTGATAGAGCCACAAATTACGAGTGGGTTTTTAGACGAGTGCCGCAAGCAACAACCTCAACCTGTGATAGTTATTATCTGTTTGGGAGGCCGATATGCCTGAGTTAGCAATCAAGAAAGAATTTGATGAGTTCGTAAGGCGTTCGGATGATAGGTTGGATTCATACTATGACGAGCGATCACAGAAGGAAATGCAGCAGACACTTGACAAGCATTATATTTGTCATACTGCATGGGCCGCTCGCGTATTAAAAGCGATTAACCCGGAAAAGCACGTTGATATAGCTTCGTCGCTATTCTTTAACACTATAGTATCGGCGTTTATACCGACGCACTTTTATAATTACCTGCCACCTGACATATCGTTGGACAACTTACAAGTAGACTTTGCTGACCTGAACAATTTACCATTCGGCGACAATTCCATACCCTCTCTGAGTTGTATGCACGTTGTTGAGCATATCGGGCTGGGCAGATACGGAGACCCCATAGACCCGGATGGCGACCTGAAAGCAATCGCTGAACTCAAGCGAGTAATGTCCCGCGACCTGTTATTTGTAGTCCCTATTGGAATACCCATAGTCTTATTTAATCTGCACAGGATATACACCTATCGACAGATAATGAGTTGCTTCGAGGACATGAAGTTAATGGAATTTGCCTTGATACCCGACCAGACGCCGGGCAACCTTATAAGAAACGCTCCGCCTGAGTTGGCGGACAAACAGAAATACGGATGCGGATGTTTTTGGTTTAGAAAGGACTGAAAGATGATTTACACATTTATTGCTTACGCTCCAAAGGAGCACGAAAGAGACTTGGCATGGACGTACAATGAATTTATGCGCCTACTGCCAAACGATGACGACTGGGGTTGCTTTATCGACCACGATGCTATGTTCACCACATCTGACTGGTATCAGCAGATGGAGAAGTGTATCGAAGCGCACCCAGAGTTCTCATGTTTGACGGTTGCCTCCAACAGGGTATACGCCGAGTGGCAGATACCTATGGGCGTCAATAAGATTAACCACGACATGACTTACCACCGAAGCGTAGGTGCTAACTTTCAAAAAGATAACGGCTCAAATGTGGTGGATGTAACTGTGTGCGATGATATTGGCAAAGGCCCGGATCATGCTCCACTTAGCGGGGTAGTGATTTTATACAAGAAATCCGCATGGAAGCAAGTACCATTCAGGCTGTTGGAACCGAACCGACTCACCGGCATCGACAATCTTCTGCACATGGACTTGCGGGACAGGAACCTCAAAGTCGGCCTGATGACCGGCGTTTACGTTTACCACTGGCACCGGGCGGACGGAGTAAACTTGGCGGATATTCCAAAGAAACCTGTGGCGGCCCCTGTTCAGGGAGCCCTGAAGCCAACAGGTAGGCAGATAAAAGTGCCGTTTGATAACAGCCAGATCGAAGTTGATGAAGTCGAGGAAAAGCCCGGAATGGACGTAGAGGCGGCGAATACAAAAATAGCACAATGCAAGGACGACAACTTCGTTGTCATCGGCGCGCCGCTCCCTTACAACAGGGAGATTGATGTCCAGACCTGCTTATGGATAGAATATCAAAAGCGCAAACCTAATATGGTGGCTTTTTACGAATGTACCCGTTTCGCGGCTTTCGGTAGGAACAACGTGATTTACAACACATTGCACCATTTGCCAGACGTTACTCATATTTTCTTTATCGACAAAGACGTTCTGCCTCCTATCGATGCTATCGAGAGACTAATGGCTCACGACAAAGACATAATTGTCGGTGCCACCCCCATCTACAGGGGTGAGCAGGTCTGGTCTGTAATGAAATACGACCCGACCGATCCGGCCGATAATGTGTTTAACCCGGTAAGGTATAACGAGTTGCCTGACGAGCTATTCCGAGCCCACCACTTCGGAGGCACTACCTGTCTGGTCAAGAGACATGTGTACGAAAAGATGGGGTTCCCGTGGTATCAGGATGTGTTCGCACCCGGCAGGCTGTTGCTCGGACAGGATTTATTCTTTACTGCAAAAGCGAAACTGTGCGGGTTTGAGTTGTGGTGCGACCCGACGGTCAAGTGCGGGCACGATAGAATGGTTGAAATGAAAACAGTATTCGATCAATGTTGTTTGGAGAACGATAATGGCAAGGTCAAGAACTGAAATATGTAACGTAGGTCTTGGAATGACTGGGGCCACTAAGATAGAGTTGATAGGGGAAGAATCCCGCAATGGCCGGTTATGTAATACTTTTTATGACCCGGTAGTAGATGAGGTCTTGTGCATGTTCCCTTGGGGTTGCGCCAAGCATACCAAGATTGTCCCCAGCGATGCAGGCTACGATCCCACAGACTTTACTTACAAGCTCGATTTCAAGTACAACTTCCCTTCAAACCCGTATTGCCTGAAGGTCAGAACGATTAACGATGACCTATATAAGTGGAAGAAGGAAGGCCGGGCCATATATACGGGTCGGGCAACATGCGAGATGGTCTATACCAAGCGGATAACGGATGTCAACGAGTTCGACCCGCTTTTAGTCGAGGCGATTTCGACACAACTTGCCATACGGTTGACATTCCCGCTTAAGCAGAAAAACAACTTGAGGCTCGAACTCATCGAGTACCTTGAACAAGTGGTCTTAGTAAGAGCGGAGGC
>SDBV01006192.1_pt1 | contig 16658 bp, 10 predicted proteins | sample 2277081 | NCBI WGS metagenome assembly SDBV01 (sample SAMN10402039, study PRJNA504765) | marine sediment metagenome | isolation source: marine sediment core GS10_PC15, 223 cmbsf | place: Arctic Ocean: Southern Knipovich Ridge | collected 2010 | reverse complement strand
GATGTAATCAATATTATTATTCGACCTCATGATTATCATTATATGCTCAAGTAATCTACAGCCACAACCAGTCTGATCGTTATTCTAAGGAGGGTTTCTATAATGTACAGGAATATCTCAACCCGCATTCTGGCACTGTTACTCATCGCAGCGGTGCCTGTTATCCTCTCTGCCCAAGCCGCTACGATTACCGGCCGGGTAGTGGATGAAGCTACCCTCGGGCCGCTGCCCGGGGCCAACGTCATGCTTGAGGGAACCGTCCTGGGAGCCTCGGCGGACGTTAACGGCTATTTCAGAATCCCCGTCCCGGCATCGCTCGTGCTGGGGCAGGAAGTGAACCTGAAGGCCGGCTTTATCGGCTATGTCTCCCAGACGGCGACTATCGTCCTGACGGCTGGTGAGATCACCCAGAATTTCATGCTGGCAATAGACGTCCTCGAACTGGAATCGGTCATCGTGACCGGCATGGGCGGCACACGGATAAGAGAAAAACTGGGCGTAAGCATTTCCAGCGTCAAGGCTGAAGAGATAGTCACGAGCGGCGAGGAGAATGTTGTGCAGGCGCTGGCGGGCAAGGCACCGGGCGTGGCGATTGTCCAAACGAGCGGTGACCCCGGAACGAGTTCCTATATCCGGATTCGGGGCGGCGCCTCGATTGACCGCGGGACCCAGCCGCTCTTTGTGGTCGACGGAGTACCGATCGATAACTCACTGGATCGGATGGGGGGCCTATCAGGATTTGGCGGCACCGGCACGGGGAGCCTCACCGAGACGGCGAACCGGGCGTCGGATATAAACAACGAGGATATCGCCTCCATCGAGATTCTTAAAGGATCGGCGGCGGCGGCGATTTACGGTTCACGCGCCTCCAATGGCGTGGTCCTGATTACGACCAAATCGGGCCGGCCGGGCAAGACCAAGATCACCTATAAAAGCCAGTATGGCATGAGTGAAATGACCATGAACAATCCGCTGACGCAGCAACGGTGGGGCCAGGGATCGGGCGGCAAAGCCAGTACGACCAGTTCCCTTTCCTGGGGCCCAGAGCTGGATAAGCTGGATGGAATGTCGACGGAGGAATTAGAGGCAGTTAAGCTCACTAAAGGCTCCGATGGGAAGTATTATTATGATGAAAAAGGTGTGTCTATATTATATTACGATGGCAACACCTACGACCACGCCCGCATGTATTCCGACGGGGGCTACATTATCGATAACAACGTTACCGTTTCCGGCGGGAATCAGTTCACGACCTTTTTCCTCTCGGCGGGGCAGTACTTTGAGGAAGGGCACTGGATAGCGGGTTCGGACTACCAGCGGACAACCTTGCGGCTGAAAGGGACCCACGTTGTTTCCGAGAAGCTGAATCTGACCGGCAATATAGCCTATAGTAATGTCGTTGCCGATGGCACCCAGAGAGCGGACAATAAGGCTGGTATGGGTATTTCGGCGCTGCGCTCCCCACCCAATTTCAACCCCGAGCCCTATTTTCATCCTGAGACCGGGTTACACCGTTCGTACCGCTACCAGAGTGCGGCAGTGTTAAAAAAAGGCCGGGGTTCCGACAATCCCTTCTTTATCATGTATGAGGATAAAGATCCGAGCGAGGTTAATCGCGTGACCGGATATGCCAAAGCGCAATACGACCTGACCGACTGGATTACGGTTGATTATCATATCGGTTCGGACCACTTTATCGATGAGCGGATGCATGTGCAACCACCGAGCAATTCTCGAAAAGCTGACGGAAGACTCATACGGGCTGACATTACCCGGCATCAGATCGACCAGAACCTGGTTGCGACCATTCGGGGTGACAAGTTCCTGAGCGAGCTGCCGTTTATCGACGGTACGCTGATGCTGGGGCATAATCTGAACATAGAGAAGCGTAGAAGATATATTGTGGTGGGTACAGATATGGGAACTTACGAGGGATTTGACCAACTCGATAACTGCGTTGATTTAACTTCGTTTGAGGGCCAATACCAGAAAAATACCGAATCCTTCTTCGGACAGCTGACCCTCGACCTGTTCGACCAGTTATATATCACTGGAGCAATTCGGAACGACGGGTCGTCGACCTTTGGCGCAGCCCAGAAGCGCCATTGGTACCCGAAGGCGAGTATGGCGTGGAATTTCACCAAGACGCTGCCGTTACCGCTCATCAATTTCGGTAAACTCCGTTTCGCTTACGGTGTCTCCGGTGTCCAACCCGGGGCCTATACCACGCTTTCGAACTATTCAGCCGCGGGTGCGGGTTTCGGCCTCTTTACCAATGCGAACCTGACGTCGTCCTACAATGGGAAAAGTGGCTTCAGGCATAGCACGAGTCTGGGTAACGATGCCATCAAGCCGGAGCGGACACGGGAGTACGAAGGCGGGATCGATCTGTCGGCGTTCAATTCCCGCCTCGGCATCGAATTCACCTACTACGACCAGTATACAACCGATGTTATCTTTGACCTGAACGTGGCGCCTTCGACCGGGGCTTTCGACCAGACATATAACGCCGCCGAAATTTCCAACAAGGGCGTGGAACTGGCGGTCAACCTGACGCCGATCAGAAGCCGGACCCTGACCTGGGATCTGGGGCTCATTTTTGCGTCGAACCGGAACAAGGTCGATTCTATGGCAGCGCCAACGCTATGGGAACACATTGCCGGTGATGCCTTTGCTATGCCAGGTGAAGAATTGGGTGTGTTCAAACAAACTTCCTGGATGCGCTTCGGCCATGGCTTGTGGTATGATGTCGACGGCGACGGCACTAAAGATAGCATTGACACATTCTATGCCGGCCAGTGGGAAAAGAATGACGTGTGGGTTGACAGTCTTGGAAAGCCGGTGATGGCGTTGACTCCTTTGACTTCCTCCTGGTCTACGAACCCCAGATGGACCGGGAGCATCCGGAACGAAATCACCCTTTTCGGCAGCCTGACGTTCTCGGCGTTTATCGACATCGTAAATGAGCGCTGGATATCAAATCGCGGCAAGGGACAGAACTATAAATATGGAACCAGTATCGATACCGACGTCCGTGACACTGACCTTCCGATCAATCACTGGTTGCACCATGGCGAGAAGGCCGTTGGTCCCGGTGCGACTGACGGTAAAGGGAAGGCTTTTACCGTTGACCAGGATTGGTTCGCAACTGACGGTGGTTACTCCGGCGACCGGTTTCAGTACATCGAAGACGGCGGCTATATCAAGCTGCGCGAGGTCGCGATCTCTTACCGGATGAGGGGTGACTTCGTCAAGAATCTCGGGCTGAGCGATATCAGCCTGCGCCTGAGCGGCCGGAATCTGTGGACCAAGACCGATTATACCGGCTATGACCCGGATACCAACCGTTCTCAGACATCCAACAGCCGTGGGATTGACTATTACAACTCCCCGCAGACGCGGGTCTGGTCAATGACGCTACGAGTTAACTACTAAAAACCGGGAGACGAAAAAATGTTGAAGAAAAAACTCTTAATTTACACTGTCGTACTTTCGCTCGCCGGTTTGATGGTTAACTGCGAGGGCTTCCTCACCGGGGGAATCCTTGATGAAAACCCGGGCACTGTAACGTCAGTACCGCTGTTAGAGCAATTGGTTAATACCCAGGCGATAACGTATGGATTCATTGAAGGGGACATCGGTATCTATTCGGTGATGTGGATGCAGCAGCTTGCCGGTGTCCAGCATCAATACACCTCGTATACGGTGTATAGCCTCTCCTCGGAAGATTTCGGTGGTGCTTGGCAACAAGTGTACCTGGCAGGTGGCTTGATTGACATGGATGAGATTGCCGAACGGGCTGAGAGCGAGGACCCACCTTTGAGGACTGTTGCCGGTATTGCCAAGATGCACGAAGCCCTCGTGATTGCCACTGCAGCCGACGTCTGGGGCGACATGCCCTATTCGCAGGCGGCGCAACCGGTGGACTACCCGGAACCGGAATACGATAAACAGTCTGTGGTTCACGACGCTGTGCTTGATTTGCTCGACGAGGCTATCGCCGATTTCACTGCCGGGCAAGAGTTTTTTGACGGCAGCTACGATTTCGCTTTCGGAGGCGATGCAGATAAGTGGATTGCGGCGGCCCACACGCTGAAGGCGCGGATACTGCTGAATTGGGCTAAGGTTAAGTCCGGGAACTACGCGCTGGCGCTGGCAGAAGCCCAGGATGGAATCGGTTCAACGGCTGACAACTGGCAGGCAACTCACAACAATACTGCTGGCGAGCAGAACATATTCTACCAGTTTAAACACGAAGAGCGCTTTTATGTTAGAGTTGGAGCACAGATTGTGGACATGTTGCAGGACGACAACGATCCGCGCCTGCAGCTCTATTTCGATACAACCGATGCAGGTATCTACGAGGGTGCAGCGCATAAAGAATATAATGAGGGCGCCAGCTGGCTGAACGAGGAAACGATAGGTGGCGCCGCATCAAGTTACGACCTGGTAACGTGGGAAGAGAATCAGTTCATCAAGGCCGAGTGCCAGGCCCAAACCGATGCGGCCGCAGCGCTGGTTACGCTGAACGCGACCCTGGCCGGGATTGAAACCCGGTGGTCAGATGATCTCGGTGGGGTCAGCATTCCTACCTATAGCGGGCTCACCGGCACCGCTCTGCTCGAGGCGATCATGCATGAGAAGTACAAGGCGCTGTTCCTCAATCCCCAGATCTGGAACGACTGGAAGCGGACCGGGTACCCCGAGTTGACCACGCATGTTGATCATCCTATTGTTCCGCGTCGGTTCCTTTATTCGGATGATGAGGAAAACGCTAATGCGAACTTTCCGGGTGTTTTAGGACTCTTCGCGCGGAACGAGAACGACCCGAATTGACGTAGAAAGGTCTGGCTTTAATGATAACCCTGCTCCCCAAAAAGGAGCAGGGTTATTCTTTTAGCGCCGGAGGGAGAGTAGTCCAGTACTGAGTTAAATATGGTAGGAGAACAATCCATTGTCTAACCGTTTCAGATACAACGGTCCGCACCTGTAAATCTGCTTCGGTCCGGATGATACTCCTTGTAACTTAGGAGATGAAAAATGCTTAAAAGACTAGTAATTATACTTACCATACTTTCGCTCGCGGGCTTGTTGATCAGCTGCGGCGATAATTGGCTGACAGGGGGATGGGGAGACAGCGACGAAGAGCCGGACCAGACTGAGGAGGAGAACTGACAATCTGACCCAGGGTACGCAGGGCTCCATGCAGGGAGTGCTGGAATCCGATCTTTTAACTACCATGTCAACCAGTAAACCGGCCTGATCGGCTTGTTTTTAAGAACCCTGCTCCCGTAAAAGGGGCAGGGTTTTTTTATTTCCTGGATTCAACTACTAAGTGCAACATCGGTGTCGAACCCCGTCCTGGCGGGGGCTAACCCAGCCGACCGTCTGGCCGCCGGACAGGTTCACGGCTGAGGATAGATGGCAAGGCAAACAATGGGCGAGGGCGTTCACGCCCTTTTATATGCCAGAGGATAACGCCGTGAACCCTGGGCGTACCCGCCACGGGGAGTCCGGCGTCTCTTGGTCCGGCCGGCCTGATGTCCCAGCCATAAATGGCTGGGTGACAAAGAATATTATTGCCTAGCCCATTGGTTTGAAAAGAAGGGATGCTAACCCTTTTTCCAAGCACTTGAGTTGCACTTACAAGTTGAATTCACGTTTGTGATCCCCCTTGGAAGTTGCTCACAACTGGTTATTTCCAGGCACGATTCTCTATAATTGATGGGGGAGCTAAAACCCACGACTTGAGTCGTGGGTTGATAGAAGACCCTAGTGTTCTGTCCTATTAATTCCTTAACATTTAGCCGTGGCCAGCCAAGGACGACTGGCCCGGCCGTTTACGGCCGGGAATAGAAGCGAGGAAGCTCCTGGAGAGGACGTTCACGTCCTTCCAAAACCTACTTGTCCAAACCCCCGCTTCTGGAAGGGCATGAATGCCCTCTTGGCCTATCTTCCCCTTTTGTTCCCAGCCGTAAAAGGCTGGGCCGGTAAACAGCCGGGCTGGGTAAGCTGCCTATCGCTCTGATTCAACCAGTTTTCGTAAACAAATTGTTGGGACAGGACACCAGGCTATTCCATTTTTGAGGATTTTGAATAAACTGCCGGGGCTTAAAGGTTTCCGGCCCATCGGCTGGGTTCCCCCGCCTACGGCGGGGTTCAGTAAAACATGGCAATCAGGATTGCCCCGCCGGGATGGCCCACACCGAACCGGATGGTCGCATCGCCGGCATTCATGCGCTGGATTTTGACAATATTATGGGCTGGAATCGTTGTGAGAGAAAGGATGTCGCCGTGTCGCTGGCCGTCCACGTAAACGACCGGATTGGATGCCGTTCTGCTGCGAAGGGATTTTATCCCCCGCCCTTCCACCCAGTGCGGTCGCAAATTTTCAATAAGCTCGAAGGCGTTCGTGGCAGCGCTGCTTTGAATCTCGTCAGCGAAAATGTGATCCCGAGCAACACTGTAGTCTCTATATAGTTCCCTGTTCGAGGAACAGGCCAGCAATCCCAGGGCACAAACAGTTGTGATTGCTGTCAACAGGCGCATGGCTTCTCCTTATCTAGTCCCTTTTCAGTAGTGTAACGTTGGAAACCGCGGTTAGTTTCTACTCCCCTTGCACAACCCGGGCCGGGAGTGCTTCTTCTGGCTCTTCGCGCAGCTGGCAAAAGACAAACCACCCCCACTACCCGCTGATTCAAACGCATTCTCAGGCAAAGTCTTGCGATACCCCCGAAAACAATAACGGTTTCCTCCGACAGCAGTCATTAAATTTAGCTGTAGCAGGCCCAGAAAAAAATGCACTATATATATAGAATATACAGATGAAAAGCACTATGAAGCAACTTAACAGGAAGCACATCTGGCTCGTTCTACTGACAGTATTCATTACCGCCCTGCCAATTTCGGCACAACAGTACGAGAAACAGATAAAAGCCATCGAGGACTTTGTCGTAAAGCAGATGAAGGTTGACAAGATCCCGGGACTGTCCATTGGCTTTTATAAAGACGACTTCATATGGGCCAAGGGATTCGGGTATGCGGACCTGGAAAACAAGACCCCCGCCTCGGCAAGGTCCGCCTACCGGTTGGCCTCAAACACCAAGTCCATGACCGCCGTAGCCATCCTGCAGCTGGTTGAGCAGGGTAAAGTCGACCTGGATGCCGAGGTGCAGACCTACGTCCCCTATTTTCCCCGGAAAAGGTGGCCGGTTACAGTGCGCCAGCTGCTCGGGCACCTGGGGGGAATCAGTCATTACAGAAACCATGTTGTTGAGAGTCACATCAAGGAACACAAGGACACCAGGGACGCCCTGGCCATCTTTGCGGACTTTGACCTTGTCGCCGAACCGGGGACTAAGTACAACTACTCGAGCTATGGCTATAACCTGCTCGGAGCCGTGGTTGAAGGTGCCGCCAGGCAGCCATACGGGGATTACCTGCGCGAGAATCTCTGGGAGCCGCTCGGCATGGACGATACCCACATGGATGATCCCGGCGAGATTCTCCCCAACCGGGTACGGGGCTACCGGCTGATCGACGGGGAGGTAAAAAACTCGGAGTACGTTGACATCAGCAGTAGGTTTGCCGCCGGCGGCACCCGCTCCACGGTGACTGACCTGCTCAAATATGCCCGGGGCCTGAACACCACAAAGGTCTTGTCCCGTGAAAGCATCGACCTGATGCATACTCCGATGACGAAAAAAGATGGACGTTATATCATCTACGGAATGGGCTGGAGAATCGCTCCCGTGAACGGTCACTTCCACGCCTATCACACCGGCTCGCAAGCTGAAACCATGACGCTGCTGGCCAGGTTTCCCGAAGAGAATCTGGCGATCGCCCTGGCCTATAACCTGGAAGGCGCTGATCGGCTCCTGTTCGCTCACCGGCTGTTCCAGTTGGTTATGGATGAATCCTGGAATATAGGTGTCATTACGGGGAGCAGGGATGATGATGCCCTTTACAGCGGCCTGTTGGATGCCTTTAATTACGGTCTGGCCTATTTCGACCGCTATAAGCAGCCGTTGACAACAGACCCTGAAGAGCTGTCAGCAGCATTTGCTTACTTTAACGCCTGTGTCAATCGCGATTCCCTCCGGCACAGCTATCATGCGGCACGGAAGAAAATAAGGGACGGCCGGCACCCGGTGGCGATGGAAGCATTTGTAAAAATCGGTTCCTACATGGCTGCGAAATTGCAGGAAAAATACGATTCGCAACATATGCAGAAATATCACGAGTTCGGAGCCATTCCCTTTTTCGACGACTACGTGAAAATATATAAAAAGAAGCCGAATCAACCGGCGCAATATCAATTTGCCGTACAAACCGAAAAGATAATTGCTGCATGGAGCAAAGATTGGGAAAAGACATGTACCGATTACACCCGCCGACTGGCAATAGCCCCCTATTCGAACCTCGATGAAATCGGCAAAAAGTTGAAAAAGACCTTCTCCGGCGCTTCGGTTTACCCGGATTTCAGCCAGGAGTTTGCCAGGGCAACCGAATACTTCTGCATAAATGGTGACCACAATAATGCCTATAAAGCAGCAAAACTGGCGATTGGTCTTTATCCTGATGCCCCCCTACCCTCAGTCTGGCTGGCGAATGCCTATGCCAGTTTCGGCGAAAAGGATAAAGCAAGAAAGACCTATCAAAAAGCGCTTGAAATTGACCCCAGTGGCGAAACCCTCAGCGCCTGGAGCCTGAATCAATATGCGATGAATCTGATCTATTCCGGCAAGCTGGAGCAGGCAACGGCGCTCTTGGAAATTGCCCTTGAACTGTACCCTGATAACGCCGGCCTATGCACCAGTATGGCCGATATCTACCTGAAAAAAGGGAAAATCTACTATCAAAAATCGCTTAAGCTGGATCCAACCCTCGAAACCGCCAGGGAGAGGCTGATAAAGATCCAATAATATCCCTTTCTTAATAAAGGAGTTAAAAGAAAATGAACTATAAATTATGTTCCAAGGCTATTCTCTCAGCCTTTCTGTTGTTGGCATTACCAACTACCTGTGCTCAATTATCACAACCCTATGACATTATAATTAAGTCGGGAAGAATCATCGATGGTACGGGTAATCCCTGGTATCGGGCTGATCTGGGTATCAGAAGCGGTAAAATTGCTGAGATTGGCAACCTTGAAGACAAGAAAGCAAAAAGGATGATCGATGCCAGGGGTATGATGGTTACTCCTGGTTTCATTGACATGCATACTCATGCAGAGCGGAGGATGCCGGAGATTCCCTCCGTTGAAAACTACACCCGCCAGGGAGTGACTACCGTAGTGGGGGGAAATTGCGGCGGCTCCCCGTATCCGATCGGAGAATTTATAAGTGATCTCAGGAAGACCCGCATCTCGTTGAATCTTGCCCTGCTGGTGGGACACAACACCGTCAGGAGGAAGGTTATGGGGGTGGAGAATCGAGCGCCTACGTCGGAGGAATTGGAAGAGATGAAGCAGCTGGTCGAGCGGGCCATGCAGGAGGGGGCGGTCGGCTTATCCACCGGACTAAAGTATGTTCCCGGGGCCTACTCAAAAACGGACGAGGTAGTCGAGCTGGCCAAGGTCGTGGCTGATTATGACGGCTTCTATGCCACCCATATGCGGGCAGAAGGTCTTGGATTGCTGGAGGCGGTACAGGAGGCCATTGAGATTGGGCGGAGGGCGAAACTCCCCGTTCAGATTTCCCACCACAAGGTTATGGGTAAGTCCATGTGGGGCCGCAGCATGGAACCCCTACAGCTGATTGATGAAGCGGTGAGAGGGGGTCTGGATATCACCATGGACCAGTATCCCTACACTGCCACCAGCACAGGGCTGGCCAGTATTTTCCCCGCCTGGGCGCTGGAAGGGGGCAAGGAGAAGAGAAACGAGCGCCTGGAAGATCCCGAACTCCGAGAGAAGATCAAGCAGGGGATTATCCATAGTATCATCTACGACCGGGGTGGCGGAGACCCCGCCAACATCGTCGTCTCTTCTCATCCGCCGGACTCGAGCCTGGAAGGTAAAAACATCGCTGAGATCACCCTCCTGCGCGGCAGGGAATCCACCACCGCCAATGCCGCTGAGACCATCATGGACCTGGTATATGCCGGCGGGGCAAGGGGGATTTACCACTGCCTTAGCGAGGAAGACGTTGCAAGGATAATGAAGCATCCACGGGTGATGCACGCTTCCGACGGCTCTACGGTAAGATTTGGCGCGGCGAAGCCTCACCCCAGAAACTATGGCACCTTTCCCCGGGTTCTGGGGCGTTACGTCAGGGAGAAGCAAGTAGTAAGCCTGGCGGATGCGATCCGCAAGATGACTTCCCTGCCCGCCCAACGGCTCAGATTACAGGATCGAGGGATACTTCGGGAGGGACTGTGGGCCGATATAGTGGTCTTTGATCCCCAAACGGTGATTGACCGGGCAACCTGGACCCAGCCCCACCAGTACCCGACCGGTATTGACTACGTTATAGTCAACGGAATATTAGTGATCGATAAAGGAAACTGGACCGGAGTCTTCCCCGGGAAAGTCCTGTGCGGCCCGGGTGTAAAGTGAACCAGACAATGATCCATTACACGGCAATTCCTTAATAATAAGGAGTAAAGCAATGATCGCAAGAGTAATAACCCGCTATTTCCTGTTTCTGCTGCTACCCTGCTTCTGCCTGGCAGCAAGCCCGCAAACCCCTCTGGAGCGGGACAATTTCACCAAGCTTTCAAGCCACAATGATATGATGAAATATCTCAAGACACTCGATCGCCAGAGCAAAATCCTGTCCATGTCAATTATCGGCAAATCGGTACAGGGGCGCGACATACCCGCATTGTATTTTTCGCTGGATAAGACCTTCGGCAGCCAGCGGGACAAGAAGCTGCTTGTGCTGATTTACTGTCAGCAGCATGGCAACGAACCCTCGGGCAAGGAAGGCGCCTTGATCGTTGCTCGCGATCTGGTTGAGAACGGAAATGATATTCTGAAGCGCCTGGACTTGATCCTGGTGCCTCAGGTTAATCCCGATGGCGGTGAAATGGAACAGCGCCGAAATGCGAATGATATGGATCTTAACCGTAATCATGTAATATTAAGCGAACCTGAGGTCCTTGCGCTGCATTGGCTGTTCCTTAAATGGATACCCGAAGTTACCCTGGATGTGCATGAGTATAACGCTATAAGCAGGAATTGGGTATCCAACGGATTCATTAAAGACGCAGAAGAGATGATCGGCGGTGTGACAAATATCAACGTTGCGCCTCAAATTATTGCATTAGCTATAAATGTATTCATACCAGAGTTTGGTGCACTCGTTCAGAAAGACGGATTCACTTACGCCCGCTACATTGTCGGCGCCCCCTTTGAAAATCAGCGGATACGGCATAGCACCACCGCGATAAACGACGGCCGCCAGAGCATGGGGATATACAATTCCCTTTCATTTATTATCGAAGGAAAGAGATACGGCAATGTGATCAATATGATCGAAAGGCGGACCAGGGGGCAGGCATCGGCATTAATGGCTTTCCTGACTACAGCAGCGAAACACAACCGAAAAATAAGGGAAATCGTAAAGGCATCACGCCAGCAATTGCTGGATGATTCCCAGCCGGAAAAACAATACGCCCACATCAAGATGGACTATTTCCCGGACCCTGAGCAAGACAGCTTATCCTTGCCGATATTCGATCTGTATACCTGGCAACGAGTTGAGAGGAAACTTGGTAACTATGAACCGATTGTGAAAGTGCTGATAAGTGTCGAAAAACCGTATGCCTATATTTTGCCGGGGAACGAACAGAGGCTGATTGACTTATTGTTCAATCATCAAATTGAGATGCGCCGAATAAAGACCGATGTCGAAATTGAGGTCGAAACATACACGGTATTGCACGTTACCCCGATTATCGAAGAGGACAAAGGCAGCATCTATGTCGATGTCAGTAAGAAGGTAGAGCCTGTTAATTTGGAATCGGGAAGCATTGTCGTCCCCTTAAATCAAAGGACATCGAATCTAATCCCGCTGCTTCTGGAACCGCAGTCGAGCTGGAGCATCTGTACCGAAAACAGTGGCCGCAAATACCGGTTCGCCGAATACCTGCAGGAGGGGCGGCAGTATCCCATATTTCGGATAATGAACGCTGTTACTATTGATACAGAAGTACTTAAAGCGGGTCAATAACATCGCATTGTAACAATATTGTAAAGGGGCCTTTTCAGGCCAATTCATTATTATACAAGAAACAGAATTAACGGGTTAAAGAATGGGAACTAATATTAAAAAGCGGCCTACATTTCTACAATCGCTTACCCCGCTGATAGCAATCGCGCTCTTTCTAGGCGTGGGGTATGGAATCCTGGGGCTGAGAATTGAGATACTGCTTATTTCGGCCGCCACGGTCGCCGGATTAATAGCGGTTCGTCTCGGCTATACTTACAAAGAAATTGAGAATGGGATCCTTGAAAGCATGATGAAGGGCATGCCAGCCATGCTGGTAGTAATTGTGGTCGGCGCGCTTATCGGCTCCTGGATAACCGCTGGCACCATACCCCTGCTGGTGTATTACGGGCTGAAGATCATTTCCCCGAAAATGTTCCTGGTCACGGCCTGCATCGTATCAAGCTGCATTTCCCTTGTAACGGGCACCTCTTACGGGACGGTGGGTACCATCGGGGTGGCATTCATCGGCATAGCGCACGGCCTGGGTATTCCCCTGGGACAGGCCGCGGGCGCTATCGTGGCCGGCGCCTATTTCGGAGATAAATTATCACCATTTTCCGACACCACTAACCTGGCTCCAATAGCCGCCCAGAGCAACCTGTTCGATCATATCCGGCACATGCTCTGGACGACAGCCCCCGCCTGGCTGCTGGGGCTGCTGGTGTATCTGCTACTGGGGATATTCTCCGATCATACCGGCACTGCCTCTCTGGAAAAGACCGAGATGATCATGCGGGTCATCCGCTCCAATTTCACATTCCATTGGCTGCTTCTGCTTCCGCCGATCATAACGCTTTATCTGGCCATCCGTAAAAAGCCAGTCATACCGGGAATGCTTCTCTCCGCAGCTGTAGCAGCGATCCTGGCAATATTTATACAACATGTTGATTTGGTTGCGGCGGTCAAATCCATGGTTTACGGCTTTGAGGCAAGCACGGGCGACAGTATGGTAGACAATCTGTTAACCCGGGGCGGTATGTTGAACATGATGGATGTGACGCTGATCGCTTTCTGCGCGTTCGCCTTCGGCGGCATAGTCCAGAAAGCCGGTATGCTGGACGTCCTGCTGGAGAAGCTCCTGAACGTCGCAAATACGGCGGGCAAGATTGTCGCCTCTACGGTGGCCTCGTGTATCGCCACCGCACTGCTGACCGGGAGTTCGTTTCTTTCCATTCTGATTCCCGGAGAATTATTTGCTCCCGCGTATAAGAAATATGGTCTGGCGGCAAAGAATCTCTCACGAACCACTGAAGACAGTGGGACGGTGGTCGTGCCGCTGGTACCGTGGAGCATCGCCGGCGTGTTCATGGCAGGCACTTTGGGTGTAGATACGATAGTATATGCGAAGTGGGCAGTCATGTGTTACACCGGGTTTATTTTTGCCCTTATCTATGGATTTACCGGCTTTGCAATTGCTCCCAAGATCAGGGACGACGAGACCATACCCGGCAGTTGAATTTGGGGAACCTCGCAAATTTATGTTATTAATACGAAGCAATTATAGAAAGGGAGGATAGCTTCTGTGTCACCTGTTTCGACATCTGTAATAGCCATCCATGGCGGTGCTGGTACAATCCTCAAGGAGAAGATGACTGCGGAGCAAGAAAGAGAATATCGCGAAACCTTGATGGCAGCATTGATGACCGGGTATGAGCAATTGCAGGCGGGTAAGTCAAGTCTTGATGCCGTAGAAAAGGCAATTATTATAATGGAAAATACACCGCTCTTTAACGCCGGCAAAGGTGCGGTATTCGCAAATAATGGGGAACATGAATTGGATGCCGCTATCATGGACGGAAGTACGCTTGAATCAGGTGCCGTAGCTATCGTTCAGGGCATTAAAAATCCAATTTCTCTGGCAAGAATTGTTATGGAACAAACAAAACATATAATCCTCGGTAGTAAAGGGGCGGAGCAGCTTGCGATAGAAAAAGGTATTGAGCTGGTCGGGAAAGACTATTTCTTCACGGAATTTCGCTGGCAACAATTTCAAGAGGCAAAGAAAAAGGGGGAAATAATTCTTGATCATGACTCTGTCTCTGATGACAATAAATATGGCACAGTCGGCGCTGTAGCGTTGGATAGAAAGGGCAACCTTGCTGCAGGCGCATCGACGGGCGGGATGACCAATAAAATGCCCGGTCGGATCGGTGATTCAGCCGTTATCGGCGCGGGAGTCTATGCCAACAATGCCACTTGTGCTGTCTCTACGACAGGCCACGGCGAGTATTTTATTAAGCATGTTATCGGACACGAACTATCCGCCTTGATGGAATACAGAGAGCTATCGTTGATAGAGGCTGCCAGAATCGTAATCACAGAAAAAATGACAGCTCTTGGAGAGTATGGTGGTCTTATTGCCGTCGACAGAAACAGCAATATTACGATGCCTTTTTGTTCTAAAGGAATGTATCGTGGTTGTGTAGATAAAAATGGACAAAGCACTGTTGAAATATGGAAATAGGCCATATCAGAGTTAATAGCTAAGGGCATTAATTGGAAGATAATGGTTCCCAGGAAGTTGTTCTAACGATCTCGGGGAAAAGCGATTTCAGGGTGCAAATATACAAAATAGATAATTAAATGAAGGACTCCGTAATGTCGAAAGACGAAATAAGAACCTATAACGGGAAGCTAACAACTTGGGAAAAGAGAATAAGGACTACCTGTGGATCATTTCTACTAGTGTTCTCAATGGCTATAATGGCCTGTACCGCTGGCAACGGCGACGCTCTCATAGGTAGTGGGAAAGGATCTTTTTCCTATCAGAATGAAACGTTGAACATGGGGCGACCCATAAAAGTATGGACCTACCGTCCCAGCAATTACAGCAAAAAGTCTCCCATCCTCTTTGTCATTCATGGCAACAGCCGGACGGCCGAAAAGTATCGGGAGGCCTGGATCGGGATTACGGAAGAGCATCGAGCGTTGTTGCTGGTTCCCCATTTTACAAGAGAGGACTTTCCTGAAGACATACATTTCAATATGGGGGACATGTTCAAAATGGATTCCCTTGACAATCTCCTTTCACCCAATCCGGCGGGCGAGTGGTCGTATTCACTGATCGACCCCATATTTGATTTTGTCGTCGAAAAAATGAAGAATAAGTCCGAGGGTTACCTCATTTATGGTCACTCCGCTGGTAGTCAATTCCTGCACCGGCTATTATTCTTCAAACCCGAGGCAAAGGTGCAGAAGGCTGTCTACGCCAACGCGGGCTGGTACACGATGCCGGATTTCGACCAGTTGTACCCCTACGGGCTAAAGGAAACCCAGTGCGACACGACCGCCCTGCGCAGGTTGTTCGCGAAAGAAGTCACCGTTCTGCTCGGGGACCAGGATACCGATCCGGGTCATGGGAGTTTACGCCGTACCCCGGAGGCTATGCAGCAGGGGGCTCATCGCTTCCAGAGGGGCCAGACGTTTTATGAGGCCTGCCGGCGAATGGCTCAGGCACTGAATGTTCAGTTTGCGTGGGACTTAAGAGTGGTGCCGGGTGTGGCCCATAGTAACGCGGGAATGGCGCCCGCTGCTGCGAACGCTCTATTCGATAAAACTAATTGAGCACCCGAGTAAATCGTGCCTCTCCTGTGGTATCGATCTAAATTGGACAACGATGGCTCACGTCGCAATCATCGGTTTAGATGGCCTTCATATTCCATTCAATTAAGGAGGCAAAAGGAGTTAATTATGCGTGTAGAATTAAAATCCTGTACTCGGGTCCTTTTCCCGGTGGCGATTGTTTTAGCCGCGCTTTTCTTAACCGTCAATTCCTGCCAGGTTTTTACTCCCGGCTGGGACATCGTTATTATAAACGGTCAGGTCATCGATGGAACCGGAAATCCTCCTTACAGAGCGGATTTGGCTATTAAGGGTGAGAAGATAGTAAAGATCGGCAGCCTGGAAACAAAGGGAGCAAGAAAGATAATCGATGCCAGTGGTCTATATGTCGTTCCGGGCTTTATTGATGTTCATACCCATGCGGATCGAAAAATCGATTCCCATCCCGCTGTTATGAACTATCTTCTTCAAGGTGTCACAACTGTTGTTGGAGGTAATTGCGGTGGTTCTCGATATCCTTTGCGAGATCTTTTTAGCCGATTAGAAAAAGAAAGGACTGCTATTAATTTTGCCTCCTTAATTGGGCATAATACAATCAGACGCCAGATAATGGGAAATGATGATCGAGCTCCCAACGCCGAGGAACTATCCCAAATGCAGGAACTGGTAAAGGAGGAGATGCTCGCCGGGGCTATCGGTTTCAGTACCGGACTGTCTTATGTTCCGGGGCGATATTCAACCACGGAAGAGATTATCGATCTGGTAAAAATGGTCCAGCCGTTCAATGGTATCTATGCCACCCACATGCGCAATCAGGGCAAGCAGATCAAAGAGGCGATTGAAGAAGCAGTGCGCATTGGCCGGGAAGCGGGGGTTCCGGTT
>SDBV01006191.1_pt1 | contig 16660 bp, 12 predicted proteins | sample 2277081 | NCBI WGS metagenome assembly SDBV01 (sample SAMN10402039, study PRJNA504765) | marine sediment metagenome | isolation source: marine sediment core GS10_PC15, 223 cmbsf | place: Arctic Ocean: Southern Knipovich Ridge | collected 2010 | reverse complement strand
GGGGATTAAGACGGATCTTTCACTACAGGACGAGCTGAAAAACTTTGTAAAAGATCGTCTGGCAGCCCATGAATATCCGAGAGAAATCGAATTTGTTGATCAGCTTCCGATGACGGCCACTGGAAAAATTATTCGAAAACAACTTAGGGAATTGAAACCCAAGAAATAAGGAGAAGACAAATGAAAATCGCATTTATCGGCATGGGAACCATGGGGGCACCAATGGCGTTGAACCTGTTAAAAGCAGGTGAAGAAGTCATCGTTCACAACCGTACCCGGGACAGAGAGGCACCGGTGGCAGAGGCTGGGGCATTGCGCGCGGTAACACCCAAAGAAGCAGCGGCAGCAGCAGAAATTATTGTCATCTGCGTCAGCGACACTCCGGATGTGGAAGAAATTATCCTGGGAGAAAAGGGGGTCATCCATGGCGCCCAATCCGGCGCAATTGTGGTGGATATGTCCACCATCAGTCCGGCGGCAACCCGTGAGATTGCAAAGAAACTTGATAAAAAAGAAATTAAAATGCTCGACGCGCCGGTTTCCGGCGGTTCGGAAGGTGCCCAAAATGGGACTTTAACGATTATGGTCGGCGGAGAGCCGGAAGATTTTAAAAAGGCTTTGCCGGTATTGGAAGCCATGGGAAAAACCATTACGCATATCGGCCCCATCGGTGCCGGGCAGCTCACCAAAGCGATCAATCAAATCCTTATCTCCGGGACGTATTTAACAGTGGCTGAAGGTTTGACACTGGGAATTAAAGCCGGACTGGATATGAAGAAGGTGGTTTCCGCATTAAGCGGCGGCGCTGCAGGATCGTGGGTTTTAGATAACAGGGCGTCCAATGTCATTAAAAATGAATATCCTCTCGGGTTTCGTGTCCGACTCCACCGTAAGGATTTGGGGATCGCTTTAAGTGCTGCGCGGGAGATGGAGATCACCCTCCCCTGCACAGCCCTGGTGGAGCAGATTGAAAACGGACTCATCGCCAGAGGCTATGGTGATGAAGATGTTTCCGCCCTCGCGCGTACGATCCGAGAGAATTCCGGGATAAAGTAGCAGACGTTGGTTGACGGTGTGGGGATGATTCCAAAAACGGGTGACAAAATCTTCCGATTGATACTCGAGATAGCAACCGGTAAAAAGACCATAAGCGAATTTTTGGACTCTGGTGATATTGAATTTGTTCCATGACCTATCGGGGTGATTTTTTCTGGGCGGAGCGGTATAGGCCCGATTGATCACAGATGGATTTTCTACATTGGGTAACCATCTGCATGTGGTCCTAGTAGGTGTGGACCATGCCCCCATCGAAAAGGAGATCGCCACCGATCAGATATTTCGCAAATTTAGAAAAGCCGAAAAGGAATAGATTGGCCACCTCAATCGGTGCCATCATCTCTTTGATACGCGACATCCCCATCATGACATCGTGAACCACTTCATCTTGTGAAATTCCCCTCTGTTTTGCCTGGGCAGGAATTTGATTCAGTGCCAGATGCGTTTTGACATAACCGGTGCTGATGGTGAACGAACGGATGCTTCCGTTTCCTTCAGCTGAAATAGACTGACTCAAAGCCCTTAGTCCGAATTTAGTGATATTGTAAACCGGTTTGTTTTTCGTGGAAATATGGCCATGTACCGAAGACATATTGCCAATCACACCAATACCGTCGGCACTTTTTCGCATGTGAGGGATGCTCAGCTTTGACAAATAAAACGGAGCGCGCAGCATCAGCCGCTGCATGAGATCATATTTTTCCATAGGGAATTGGTCAACGGAATCGATGTGTTGGATGCCGGCAATGTTGGCGGTGTATTTGATGCTTCCCAGCTTGGCTGCCTCTTGTACAGCGTTTTCAATGTCTTCATCAACGGTTAGGTCGGTTTTGATGAAAATCATCTGCCCACCCAATTGACGCGCTTTTGCCTGGGTTATTTTCCCTTCCTTTTCATCGATGTCCAATCCAACGGTCATCAAATTATTGGCTGCTGCTGCAATAGCGGTGGCCCTGCCGATGCCGGCAGCCGCTCCGGTTACCATACATACATGGTTGCTGTTGAAATTATCATCTTTAAGGATCAAAATATCTTCTTTTTGGATCTCAGGCTCTCTTGTATCAGCCGGTCTCTCTGTTTCCATGGTTCCCCTCCCTCTATTGTGGCATATTGTGTCCCTATTTTGCAGATTCAGGAGATGCGGGAAGACCTCTTTTGCAAAACCCCGCTGTCTGCCCAATTTTTGTGGCCCCGATAAGCGGGATTTGTCACCAGGTAAAATACAAATCCTCGAAACACTCAATCTATTCCTGAGGTTTTGCTTTATCAATTGCAATTACAATATTCAGGCCATTTTTTCTTGGGGTTCCCTGTGAGATAATTTGTCTATTTAGAGGCTGTAATCGATGATTATCATCCAATAATTGCTCCATTAGCAACATTTAAGTTTCTGTTAAAGACGGATAAAGTGGGATGGGTTATCCGGAAAAGAGCTTTTTGCCCAGGCGATTTATCACACAAGCCCGAGAAGGCTTGAACCCTTTGTGCGGATTAACTGTTCCGCCATCTCAAAACATCTTCTTGAGTCTGAACTTTGTGGTTATGACGAGGGGGCTTTTACCGGCGCAAAATCAAAGGGAAAGCCGGGTAAATTTGAACCGGCTCACAAATTTATTTTAAAGTCATGGATGGATACGGGATCGTGTTTTACAAAAAACTAGAATTTTTCAATCAGGCACTAGATACGGAACTTTCGAAGCATATGCTTCCATTTCCATTGATTATTTCCTATTCCAAATGGTAAAGATAAAAGAAAACAAGGATGCTTGCATATTAAAACGGATATCGGTAAAAATAATGCCTGATTCATATTCAGTGCCGTTTATACGGAAAGACACTGAGTTGTGCTAACCGAACCTAAGTACTGAAATTAAGAAGGGGGTTTTATGATCGGAAAAACCATTCATGAAATCGAGGTGGGGGACAAGGCGCAATTTGCAAAGACGGTTTCCGAGTCAGATGTTTATCTGTATGCTGGAATTACAGGCGATTCCAATCCCGCCCATATCAATGAAGAATATGCTAAAAAGACAGTCTTTAAAACCCGAATCGCACACGGGATGCTGTCAGCGGGATTTATTTCTGCTATTTTAGGCCTCCATCTTCCCGGTCCCGGAACCATTTATGTGAGCCAAACGCTGCAATTCTTGGCCCCGGTACGAATCGGAGATACCATCACCGCAGCCGTTGAAGTGGTGGAGATTTTGCCCAAAAAAAACCGCGTTACCTTGAAAACCGTCTGTGTTAATCAGGACGGTACGACAGTATTGGCGGGGGAAGCGGTTGTGAGTCCGCCTAAACAACTGAAAGCATAAAGATAACAGGCGACAACAGGGTTGATTCCGGATAGAGCAGCCCGTTGAATCGTTTTTCACCAAAGAATTCAACAATGATTTTGGTTTGTCGTGCGTGGCTTGGCCAAAAAAGTAGTTAGTGCCCATCCACAAACGGCATCTTTTGGCCCGGAGCGGCGTTTTCGCTCTTTTGAAATCCTCGAAATAGCCCGCTATGCCGGCGGTTTCAAAATTGCTCAAGCCTTGCTCTGAACCAAATTCTACCATTTGTGGACGGACACTAGTTAGTGTCCACCCATAAATGGACCTTTTTGCCCTGCGCGGCATTTTGGTGCGGGTTTCCGGCTATGGCCTGCAGACGTCCGCTTTCTTCTCCCGCTTTGCGGGGAACGCAATCCCTTGTACGGCCTTGATCAGGCAAAAACCGGCATCTATTCAGAATTGGACCACCGCTATCATCAAATTTAAAGGCATGGATGGGCACTAGTTATGATTAATAATTCCGACATACAATCTCATATGGCATATGATGCAATAGCTGATCTTTCCAGGTTGTCCCGCATTCAAGAAAATCTTTGGTTGCGCGCTCGGATTTTGGAAGAGATACGCCGGTTTTTTATCAAAAAAGATTATCTGGAAGTCGAAACGCCGTATCGGATACCCGCTCCGGCTCCCGAGCTTCATATCGATGCCCAGGAAGCTGGAGACTGGTATTTGCAAACATCTCCTGAATTGTGTATGAAGCGGTTACTCGCCGCCGGCTACAACAAACTGTTTCAGCTCTGCCGATGTTTCCGAAAGGGGGAGCGCGGGAGAAAGCATCTTCCTGAATTTACGCTTCTGGAATGGTACCGAACCCAGAGCTGTTATTTCGATTTAATGAAAGATTGCGAAGCGTTGATCCGTTCTGTGGCTAGGCGCCTCGGACGAAAAGAAACTCTAGAGTATCAGAAAAAACCCATTGATTTGAGCCTGCCCTGGAACCGGCTGACCGTGGCGGAAGCATTTGATCGGTTTTCATCCATCTCGTTAGATCAGGCGCTGGCGGATGAGCGGTTTGATCACGTTATGGCCTTTGAAATCGAGCCCCATTTAGGGCTTCAAAAGCCACTTTTTCTGTATGACTACCCCGAGTCGCAAGCGGCTCTGGCACAACTCAAACCTAAAAATCCCAAAATTGCCCAGCGGTTTGAATTATACATTGCCGGCCTAGAACTTTGTAATGGTTTTACAGAATTAATTGATCCGGCGGAACAACGAAGCCGATTTGAAAATGAATGCTGCGGCCGAAAAAAAAGGGGTCAAAGGGTTTACCCCTTGCCGGAGATATTTTTAAATACACTGAGCCACATGCCCGAAGCCGCCGGGAATGCTTTGGGAATCGACCGGCTGGTGATGCTTTTTGCAGACACTGGGTGCATTGATGATGTGGTGGCATTTCCAACAGAAATGGTTTAAGTACAGAAATCTGACCGGTTTGCTAAAAACCTCGCTTTTTTAAAGCGCCCTCCCGGATCAACCTAAAAAGCGGTGATGGGTTATCCAGAAAAAATTCCAATAATGAAGGAGATCGCATGAGAAAGACAAAAATCATGATTGTTGAGGATGAAGTGATTATTGCCGAGAACCTTAAAGCGAACCTTGAATATATGGGATATGAGATTGTGTCGACGGTTTGTTCCGGAGAAAAATCGTTAGAAAAAGCTGAAAAGCTGAAGCCGGATCTGGTTCTGATGGATATCGTGCTTGAAGGAAAGATGGACGGTATTGAAGCGGCGTTTCAGTTAAAAACACGTCTGGATGTTCCGGTTGTCTTTCTGAGCGCATATGACGATGAAAGTAAACTGAACCGGGCGAAGCAAAGCGCAGCTTACGGGTATCTTCAGAAACCGTTTAGCGACAAGCTGCTTCACACAACAGTCACGATGGCGCTGCACAAACATCAAATGGGAAAAAAACTCAGAGAAACTGAAAATCGATATCGGAGCATCATGGAAAGTATCCAGGAGGGATATTTTGAGATTAATCCGGATGGCGGATTTGTTTTTTTAAATGATGCCATGAGCCGCATTACCGGCTACCCGATAAAACAGTTAATGCAAATGAATATCCAATCGCTGATGGAAGCGGATATGATCACAAAATTTATCCAAGCAAAAGACAGGCTTTCTACCACGGATAAACCGAGTTCAAATTTTATTTTTAAACTTAAAAGAAAAGACGCTCAGAAACGGTTTATAGATATAACCATTTTATCAAAGGTGGACGCTCAGGAAATGCCGAACGGCTTCAGAGGTATTACCAGGGACGTGACGGACGAAAAAAAGAAGAACATCGAGCTGATTCAAACTTCCGCTTTCTTCCAAAGATTACTGGAAAGCTCGATTGACGGTATTTCGACCACTGATTTAAAAGGAGAGATTGTTTATGTCACCCCCCGATTGGAAAAAATGAGTGGAAATAGTTTAAAGGGTTTGGTGGGCCAGAAGGTGACGCGTTATTACAAAAACGGGATTCAAGACGCTAAATTTATCATGAGGGCGCTTTTGAATACCGGGGAGCTGAAAAATCATGAAATGCAATTTGTCCGAGAGGACGGTAAGGTGATTGACATATTGTTGTCGGCTACCCTGCTGAAAGACGAGAATCAAAAGGTAGTGGGAACACTCGGTATTTTTAAGGATATCACAGAAAAAAAACGAATCCAAGAACAATCCGTCCAGTTACAGAAGCTGGAGTCGGTAGGGGTTTTAGCCAGTGGCGTGGCCCACGATTTCAATAACCTGTTGACCGCCATTTTGGGAAACATCACCCTGGCTCAGATGTACTCGAAGCCGGACAGCAAAGTGTTTCAACTCCTATCTGAATCTGAGAAGGCCTGTATAAAAGCCAAAGAACTGACAGATCGACTGACTGCTTTTTCAAAGAGAGGCGATTTTCCTCAAAAAAAAATCGGTGATATCACTGAAATCCTAAAAGATATTTCGAAATTTCTCCTGATAGGGTCAAATGTTACAATAGACTTTCAGCTGCAAAAAAATCTGTGGATGATTGAATACGATGTTGATTGGATAAAACAGATGATCAGCGATATCATTACAAATGCCATTGATGCGATGCCGAAGGGGGGCAAACTTAAAATTATCGCTCAAAACATGACGATAAAAAGGCGAGATGATGCACAGGGGTTGAAGCTGCCGTCAGGAAAATATGTCAAAATTGCTTTTCAGGACCATGGGATCGGAATTGCGAAAGATCACCTGCCGAAGGTTTTCGATCCTTACTTTTCAACTAAAGAGATGGGTCTTCAAAAAGGGATGGGCTTGGGACTCTCATCCGTTTATGCCATTGTCAAAAAACATGGAGGCCATATACGGATCGAATCCACAGAGGATACCGGAACCACCATTTCCGTCTACATGCCGGCGTTTGAACATAGGCCTCTCGGTACCAAAACCGCAGAAATCAAAGACAATACAGCCCGAACCGCCAAAGGCACCATTTTGGTGATGGATGATGAAGAGATGGTTCGAGAAGTGATCGGCGAGATGTTGAGCCAGCTTGGATATGGTGTCAAGTTTGCACGCAACGGCAGTGAAGCGGTGGCACTTTATTCCAAAGCAATAGAATCCGGATCTCCGTTTCAGGCCGTCATTCTGGACATCACCATCCCGGGGGGAATGGGGGGGAAGGAAACATTAAAGCAATTGCAGGAAATCGATCCGGTGATAAAGGCGTTTGTTTCCAGCGGCTATACGGAGGATTCAGCCATGATCGGGTTTAAAAAGTACGGCTTTAGCGGCGCGATTGCAAAACCCTACGGTATGGAAAACCTTTCCAAAATATTGGACAAATTCCTATAGCCTGAGCCTGTCTCTTAACTTTGTTGCATATCGGTTTGCTCTTTCATTTTGCCGGAGTGTGTGAAGAACAAAAATGAGGCTACCCCGAAGCTCATCATAACAGCGCCAAGAAAAAAAGCCTCCCGGAGCTGGAACAGATCCATTGTAAATCCGGCCAAAAGCGATCCCACCAGCATACCCAGGCTATGGGCTACGGTTAGAAGCGCCATAACAGATCCCATGGCTCCGGTCTGATTCCCTTTGATGACAGCCAGCGCCATTATGGGTGGCATGGCAATACCGCCTCCCAGGCCGAACGCGATGTTGGCAAATAAGAGATCCCGGAATCCATCAGCCCAATTCAAAGAAAAAATTGCGCCTGCGGTTAACATGCCCCCCCAAAAAATCATCAATTTTCGGTTCACCCGGTCGGCAAGGTAACCCATGGGTATCTGCAAAAGACCACTGAAAAACACGCCGGTCGTGACCAGTATACCGATGGAGGAACTGCTCAGAGAAAAGGCGGTATCGGCAAAAATCGGAAGAAACCCCCACAATATGCCGATGCAGGCCGTATAGGTGAATCGGATGATAACCAAGCCGGCAAGATCACGATCCCTGATGAGCCGGCTCCATTTGATCAGTTGGTTGCCATGGGGCTTTATCTGTTCAAGATTTGTGGCTGGGAGAAAAAAATAACTCATTAAAAATCCTGCAAAAGCCAGAAGCCCCATACATAAAAAGGAGATATTCAGGTTAAATCGATCATTAATCACTCCTCCCAAGATCGGTCCGATGCTCAAGCTCAAAAAAATGGACATATTGAACAGCCCCATCGTGATCCCTTCTTTTCCAACCGGGGTGATGTCCCCAACATATGCCTGGGCAACCGGCATGATCATGGCGGAAGCGATGCCTTGAAAAAAACGAACACCGATCAAAGTGTTGACATTATCCGTGAGCATGAACAACAATGAGATGAGTGAATATGCGAAAAGACCCAGAACAATAAACGGTTTTCGGCCCTTTCGGTCGGATATTCGACCGAAATAGGGGAGGAAAATGGTTCTTGACAAGGAAAACGAACCGAATATCAATCCGATATATAGGCCGCTGGCGCCCAGATCATGAGCATAAACCGGTAAAAGCGGCACTACGATTCCGACACCCATGACGGCTGTGAATATGGAACCAAAGAGGGCGCTGAAAATAGGTTTATTCAATTTTTCCAAGGGAATTATTCCTTTAAGGCGGATTTCAGAAAGGCGTCCGCCGACAGAAAATCAATGGGTACGGTTCATGAAAGCGCTAATTTTACGGGGTGAGTGAGAGAGATGGTCATAGATCTTTATGACAATTCTTTTTGAATCTCTTCGAGTTTCGATTCAATCAATCCTCTTATTTCTATCAGCCGTGATTCCGTCATGGCCTCGAAACGGAGAACCAGGGCAGGCTGGGTGTTGGATGCCCGGACAAGGCCCCATCCATCGTCAAAGCGAACACGAACACCATCAATGTCAATGATATCATAGTTTTCACGGAAATAATCGGTCATTTTTTTAACCACTTCGAACTTTTGGTTCTCGGGACATTCTACCCGAATTTCCGGGGTCGTAAACGTTTCCGGCACATCTGATAATAGCTCGGAAATTTTTTTACCGGTTTTGGAAAGAATTTCCATCAGTCGACAAGATGCGTAGATGGCGTCATCGTATCCCAAATAGCGATCTTTAAAAAATATGTGACCGCTCATTTCACCCGCGAGTTCGGCTTTTTCTTCTTTCATTTTTTGTTTGATGAGCGAATATCCGGTTTTCCACATGATAGCGCGGCCCCCATGATTTTCAATATCATCATACATGGTTTTGGAGCATTTGACTTCCGATATGAAAGTGGCGCCCGGTTTTCTGGATAGAATCTCCCTTGCGAAAATGATGATAAGCTTATCGCCGTAAATGATTTTGCCGGTCTCATCCACCACACCGATCCGATCACTGTCCCCATCATATGCAATTCCCAAGTCCAAATTTTTTTCTTTAACCAATGCGATCAGATCTTTTAAGTTTTCAGCAACCGTCGGGTCTGCCTCGTGATTTGGAAACGAGCCATCCATATCGCAGTAGAGATCATGAACCTCACACTTGAGATTTTTCATAATCGGTACAGCCACCACTCCCCCGGTGCCGTTACCGGCATCCACACCGACCTTAAGCGGATGGGAGAGGGAGATATTGTTTTCTATATATGTCTTATAAGGGGTAACCACATCCGCGGTTGATCGTATGCCGGACCCTTTGGAAAAGGACTGGCTTTCAATAATATTCAAGATTCTCTGAATATCTTTCCCGTGAATGGAGTCTAAATCAATACAGAGCTTAAAACCGTTGTATTCCGGGGGATTGTGGCTGGCGGTTACCATAACGCCCCCTTCTTTCTTTAGATGATGAATGGAATAGTAAAAAACCGGGGTGGGACATACGCCGATGTCCACAACATCGCATCCGGTTGACGTCAGTCCCTGGATAATCCTTTCCACATATGCAGCCGAGGTCGATCGACAATCCCGCCCAACGGTCAACCGGGTGCGTCCATACTGTTTAAGAAAGGTCCCGACTCCCTTTCCGATATCGATTACATCCGTTTCCGTTAAGTCTACCCCAGCAATTCCCCTGATGTCATATTCTCTGAAAATTTCCGGGTTCATAAAAGTGCTCCTTCTTTAATATCGCTTAAATTAAGTAATTCTGTAGTTATCGAACCAACGACCGCAGCCATCATAGCCGGTAACCCTCATTTTCCTTGAAACAGTGCTTTGGGTCAAGAAAGAAAAAATCTCATTAAAGTCGGCCCATTACTCTTATTGTATCCGGGTCTGGACTATGAACCGGTTTCTAACCTTTAACCACGGCAATGGGCCTCAATTTAGCCACCTTTTTGGAAATGCCGGCGCCGTGGACCACATCGATCACCTGGGAGATATCTTTATACGCTTCCGGCATCTCTTCAGCCAGGGTTGATCTGCCGGTCCAGCGAACCAAAATGCCTTTCTCCGCCAGCTCCTGATGAATTGCCCGCCCTTTGCTTCTCTTTTTGGCTGCCTTTCGACTCAACATTCTTCCGGCGCCGTGGCAGGTAGAGCCGAAAGTCTGTTCCATGGCTTTCTGTGTTCCCGCCATAACATAAGAGGCGGTCCCCATGTCTCCGGGAATAAAAATGGGTTGTCCGATCTTTCGGTATTGTTGGCAAATGGCCGGATGTCCCGGTGGGAAAGCACGGGTGGCACCTTTACGATGAACACATACCGCGCGCATTTTGCCATCGACAACATGGGTTTCTTTTTTAGCGATATTGTGACAGACGTCATAGACCAGATTCATCTTAAGATCCCGAGGGCCGATACCGAATATCCGCATGAATACTTTGCGAGAATGGTGCAACATTATCTGTCGGTTTGCCCATGCATAATTTGCAGCACAAGCCATGGCATTGAAATAGCGGGTTCCGGCGCTGGATCGGATCATAGCGCATGCGAGCTGACGGTCCGGCAGGCTAAGATTCAGTTTTTTGACCTCTTTTGTCATGACAGCCAAAAAATCATCACAAACCTGGTACCCTAGCCCGCGTGATCCTGAATGAATGGCCAGGGTCACTTGTCCTTCGAAAAGACCGAATGCTCTGGCCGCTGTTGCATCATAAATGGTATCCACCACATCGACTTCCAGAAAATGATTCCCGGAACCGAGTGTTCCCAACTGGTTTCGTCCCCTTTCCAATGCTCTTTTGCTTAAAACATCCGGATCTGCGTTTTTCATGCAACCGCCGTCTTCTGTGCAGGCGATATCAGAATCTTCACCGAATCCATTTGAAACCGCCCATTTGCTCCCCTGTGTGAGCACCTTTTTTTCATCAAGCGTCGAAAGCTTCACCGATCCTGTTGATCCGATGCCGGAGGGAATATGGTGGAAAAGAGCATTTACCAGGAGTTCCAGTTTGGGCCGTACCTCTTTTTCAACCAGTGACGAGGAGGCGAGCCGAACGCCGCAATTGATGTCGTATCCGACCCCGCCGGGAGAAATTATGCCGTTTTCCCAGTCAAACGCGGCAACGCCCCCGATGGGGAACCCATATCCCCAGTGGATATCCGGCATGGCGAGAGATGCCTTGATGATCCCCGGTAAGGTGGCTACATTGGCCACCTGCTGCAAAGGTTCTTTTTGAGACGTCTCTTTAAAGAAGTCCTCGGTAGCATAGATAATCCCCGGAACGCGCATATCACCGGTTTTGGCAAGTTCCCACCGGTAGTCGTCGATTTTGTGAACCCGTATATCCATTGGGTGTCCTCTCCCGGCCAGATTGAAACCAAACAGGCAAACAACGATAGCCGGATTTTTTTTATTGTAGCGGTTATGCCGGTTATTTTAAACTTGATCCCGGAAAGATTTCAAGGGTCATTTATCCGGTTTATTATCCCGAATTGAAAGAACGTGTCCCTCTCTTTACCCAAAATGCCGGATAAGTTATGTGGTGTCCATCCATAAATGGCCCTTTTTACCTGGCTTAGGGCAAAAATTGTGTATTTTTAGATCAAGATACCGCTATTATGTATTTTAGAGTCACGGATGGGCAGAATATGGATTTTGATGATGTTTTTCATCTGTATCCTCAATTATATAGAAACCGGTATTTTGCTCATGGGGTAACATTTGACTCAGATACTTTTTGAAGAGTTAAACATCAAAAATGATTTTGGAATCCCACCCTTTGGATGTCTGGTTGACCTGAAGCTGGTGATAGGTAACCGCTTTGATATCGCTATTAATCACATGTCGGTGCGGGTCAAAGGGGTCAATGATGAGCGTTGCGCATAAACCGGTTTTGGAAAAACCGTCAATTTGAGTTGATCGAACCAATAGACGCTTTCCGGTCCACAGGTATAACAACTCTTTTAACCAATTAAACATCAGTTCGATACGGTCATCCCCGGTTACCCGGATTTGTCTGCTTTTTATGCCGGACAATTGAGACACGTCCGTGATCAGATCAACCATGGCAAAGGCCGCATTTTGAAAAAGTTCGGTTTCAGTTTCACCAAACACGTGGACCCGAAAATCAGCCATGTGATCGATCAGGCGGTATTTTATCATCTCGTATTCATGCAATATTTAATCGCCTAAAAAAACGGTTAACCGGATCGTTTCAACAGAAACCGTTGAAGTTGACACTGGATTAAAAAAGAAGTTTTCCGGTTTGCTTTGTCGAATATCCGCCCATGGCTTCAATCCGGCTTTTAAAGGGATCGCTGTTGATGATTTCAAGAAGCTTCTGAATATTTTCAGATTCAAAGTGATGCTTTGGAATAACCAGATCATACTGTTCCGTGACCACTGGGATGAAATCCAGGCCCAGAGCAAGGGCGGCCGCGTAGATACCCAGCCCGACATCCACTGCGCCGCTCAATACCGCAACCGCAACTGCCATATGGGTATACTCTTCATTTTCGTAGCCGGAAATTTGATCTGGGGAGATCCGGAGTGCTTTGAGTTGAAAGTCGAGAAGAATCCGGGTTCCGGAACCGGGCTGCCGGTTAATAAAGGTGACATCTTCACGGATCAGGTCTTTGATACCCTGGATATTTTTTGGATTTTTGGAAGGGACGATCAATCCCTGATCTCTATAAACCAGATTGATCAGTTTGACTTCGACATCCGGCAGATATCTTTTGATATAGGTAATATTGTACGATCCATCCGTTGGATCGAGCAGGTGGGACCCTGCCAGATGGCAGACTCCCCGCTTGATCGCCATCAGCCCCCCCATACTGCCCACGTGGCTGGAGGACAAAGAGAGCCGGCTGTGATGGGCTTTGATTTCATCGGACAGGATATCCAAAGTATTGTCGTGGCTGCCCACCACTACAATGGTGTCTTTAAGTGTGGAGAGTGGCCGCAAAAGTTCGGCGGTAACCGGTTCTTGATCTTTGATCCCTTCTACATGGTTGGGGATGCGTATTATGGCATCTGCTTCAGTTAAAGAGGTGATGCTACCCGCTCCACGAGGGAGCGAGGTGGCCACCATTTTATCCCCCACAACACCGATTTTGACGCGCAGGAATTCTTCAACCCCCAGTTTTGAGGCAATTTTGCGGGTCGGCTCGACCTGTACGGTCTCCGGCTCTTTTTCCGGTTTTCCCAGCATGCGGCAGATAAGAGGGTAAACGAATTGTTCAAAAGTAAGAATTGCAGAAACCGGATACCCGGGAATTCCAAAGATCGCTTTTTCGTTTATTTTACCGATGATCAAGGGTTTTCCCGGCATCATGGTAACCCCGTGAACCAGCACTTCCCCGAGCTGGGTGATGACCTCCTTGGAGTAATCTTTTGAGCCGGCGGAAGACCCTCCACCGATCAGGATGATGTCAAAATCATCCCGGGTTGCATCAAGGACCGCCTGCCGGATCCGGTTCATATCGTCCGGGATTAGATCATGGCGAACATAACAACCTCCGCTCGATTCAACAAGTTTGCCAAGGACATATGAATTGGTTTCAAAAATCTGACCCGGCTTAAGATCTTCCGGTGCTGCTTTCTTCCAGTCCACGAGTTCCGAACCGGTTGGAATAATTAATACTTTGGGCATTTTCTTGACGGAGACCGAAAAAATACCGCCTGAAAGGAGGGCGCCGACACAATAGGGGGTGATGACATGGTTTCTTGGAAACAGCAGCTCTGTGGCAACAATATCTTCACCGACTTTTCGGACATGTTGCCACGGAAAGACCGGCGCTTCAATCTCAATTTGGTCGTTTCCGATGTCATGAACATTTTCAATCATGATGACGGCAGTGGTATTTTTTGGGAGAACATTGCCGGTATTGACATAGAATGCGTTTTTCCCGATGGTCAGCACTTTCGGGCGGGTTTCAGAAGCGCCGAATGTCGATTCGGCATGAACTGCAACCCCATCCATGGCGGCCAGATGGTTCTCAGGTGAGGATATTCCGGCGGTAATCGGTTTTGCCAATACCCGGTCAACGGCATCCGGGGACGAAACCGTTTCGGTGTCGAGTAACCCCTGGGAGGGAAATTGCCGAAAAAGGATTTCGCGGGCCTCTTTCAAGGTTTTCATGTTTAAATAGATATTTCGTTTTTGGATCATGCTATCTCCAATATTTAGAACAGAATAACGCTCACCTCAGAACCCTTATCCAGCCCTTCCGTGTTCATTCCGACTTCAATTAATCCATCCGCTTTTACCATGGTATTGATGAGCCCCGATTTGCCCAGAACCGGGTCAGCCCACAGTTCCTCTTTTTCCCGACGCAGCCGAACCCGGATAAAGTCAATGCGTCCCTGGGCTGAGGAGAGGTTTCGGCTGAGGCGGGCCGGTATCCTGAAGCTATTATTAGGGGTTTGGGGTGAAAGACCGGCCAGATGATCGAGAAACGGTTTGATCACCGCAGAAAAAACAACCATGGCGGATACAACATGTCCGGGCAGACCCCAAAAAGGCTTTTGTTGGATACTGGCCAAAATGGTCGGTTTGCCGGGGCTGATGGGAATACCGTGTACAAGTACCTTGGCATCCGGAAGAGCTGAAAACACCTCTATGGTAAAATCGCGGGTTCCCACCGAGCTGCCGCCGGAAAGAAAGACCATATCGGTTTGATCAAACGCCTGGGTGCATACTTCAAAAAGGGCATCATAGTCGTCTTTGACCGTTCCAAAGGCCAGTGGAATACCGCCGGCTTCCTGAACCAGGCTGGAAAGGGTGTAGGTATTAATATCTCGAATCTGCCCGGGCCCGGGTATTTGATCCAGAGAGACGATTTCATCTCCTGTGGAGATGATGCCGACGCGGGGTTTTTTGTAAACCGTAACCGTTTTGTGACCAAAGGCTGCTAAAAGACCGGTTTCCTGGGGCCGGATGCGCTGACCGCGACGAAGAATCAACTCCCCGTTCTTAAAATCTTCTCCTTTTTCAATCACGTTTTGACCTGGAGCAACACTTTTGTAGATCTCGATTGTGGAATCGTCAAGGGCTTCGGTATGTTCAATCATCACCACGCCATCGGCCCCTTGGGGAAGCATGCCCCCAGTGGGCATATGGGCTGCTTCACCACGATCGATCGTAAAATCCGGCAGGATCCCCATTTCGACGACCCCGTTTAACGTCAGATATCCCGGATTTCCCTCGGAGGCGCCAAAGGTTGTCGCGGCTTTGACAGCATATCCGTCTACGATGGACCGGGCAAAATCAGGTAAATCGACATCGGCATGAATGTCGCCGGCGATGATTCTCCCTTCTGCTTCGGTTAAAGGGATATTCTCTGAATCGGTTTGAATAAAATTCGGAATGTATTTATAAACGTCTTCTAATGGCGTTACCTTGAAAAAATCTTTCATCGGCTTTTCTCTTAAACTTAAAAATCCTTTCCAGTTTGATTCGGCAATGTATTATTTAACATAATGGTCACCACAATTCAAACAATTCGCTCGTATTTCTCCGGAGTGATCGTGCTTGCCTCATGCTAAAGAAAACATGGAATAGACCGGCTCAGCCCTATAAGGATACTTGAAATGCAAGAGAAAAGGCAGATTCAATAACGATTGTAGGTTTAAATAAACAACGGCGGTTACAGGTATTGCCGTAAAAAGAAGCCCCTATGGTGAAATGAGTAAAGATTTAAACGCTTCCAATGTTTCCGGAGTCATTATTTTCAACCGTTCGGATAGTTTGGGTGTGATAATCATGAGAACAGCGGTTGCTTTGGCACAAAGTTCGTCTTTCTCGTTGTAAAGGAGTGCTTCCATAAGGGCTTCACGCTTCTCCCCCCACTTTAAAAATCTGCCGATAATTTTTAGCTGAGACTCGATAAAAACCGGTTTGATAAAATCGATATTCATGGACTTGGTCAATGAAATTTTTTTCAAAAGATGGATGGCTGACCACCCCATGGTTTCATCAAGCATGGTTGATATAACACCGCCGTGGACCAGTTTGTCCCATCCACAGAGATGTTCGGGAACCGACACCCAGGAAACGAGGGCTTCATGATCGGCATAAAAGGTCATTTTCAGTCCATAGGGGTTCCTTGGGCTGCAACCAAAACACATATGATTTTTTAATTTAGGGACCCGCTTTAAATTTCGTTTTGATTCCATGACGTAAAATTGAATCCTCCTTTTGGATTGGTTCTATTTTTTTTACCTTCAAACGAAGACAATTGCAAAGCCTGTTTAAGAGAAATTACTTTTTGTGCCTCTTAACAATTTTCAGCTTTTAATTGGAGCATGAGTTAAACAAGCATTAATCAATTTTCTTAACGAGTGTCCGTCCACAAATGGTAGATTTTGGTTCAGAGCAAGGCTTGAGCAATTTTGAAACCGCAACCATAGCGGGCTATGTCGAGGATTTCAAAAGAGCGAAAACGCCGCTCTGGGCCAAAAGATGCCGTTTGTGGATGGGCAC
>SDBV01006190.1_pt1 | contig 16661 bp, 16 predicted proteins | sample 2277081 | NCBI WGS metagenome assembly SDBV01 (sample SAMN10402039, study PRJNA504765) | marine sediment metagenome | isolation source: marine sediment core GS10_PC15, 223 cmbsf | place: Arctic Ocean: Southern Knipovich Ridge | collected 2010 | reverse complement strand
AGGTCAAATTGTGTAATATCCCCATGGATAATGGCAAGCCCGTTTATTTGTAAATCTTTATCACCTATGTTATTGATCGTAAATGTCTCTTTCCTGGGAACAAATACTTCGGTTTCTCCAATAAACCCGCCGCCCGGGACAGATAGTTTTATATCAGGATCAAGAGTATCGTTTGCCAGGTCAAACAAGTTTTCACGGGACATACAGGAGGTTAAAAAGACAAGGAAACCCGTAATTAAAAGAAAAATAAACAGTTTTACATTCATTGTCTCAGCTTAAAAAATATTATTTTACCGGCACTCAAATCCTTTATAAACAGGAGGAGTTCATCTTAAACGCAGCAGACTATTTTTCAAGGGACTGACATTTTATATTGACATAAAAACTACCTTCATTTAAGCTGAAAATGTTACGAAGTTATTGCCACGTGTGGGAAATACGAAAAGAATGTCTATATTTTAATGAAGAAACTTTATTTACAACTCGCTGTTTTTGTTATAACACCAATACTTTTTCTTTTCTCAACTGGGATGGTTGATTTTTTATGAAGATGAGTACCTGTACGTAAAATTATTCCTGCACGAAGGAGATAATAAATGGCTGGGAAAATGGAAAATGATATGAAACGTTTATGCGATCTGGCCCTGAACTCCGGAGGTACTGCTGCGAGCTGCTTCGAAGCAAAAGACGTGGTGATCGATGAAAGGACGCGTTTTAAATGCATGGTCCCGGTTTGCGATGATTATGGTGTTAATTTGATGTGCCCTCCAAATGTGATGTCTGTTGCCGATTTTGCCAGGATATTATCAAGATACGGTGTCGCTATACTCCTGCAGGTGGGGATCGCTATCCCGGAAAAGATAAAAAATATGATCGAAAATGAAACAGAGAACATTGCAGACCTTTATAAAAACAAAGCTTTTTCTGATAGTTACCATCAATCTTTGACCAAGGCAAGGAAGCTGCTTCACGAGATCGTCAACAAGGCCGAATCAGCCGCGTTTTCTATGGGGTACAATTTTGCTGCCGGTTTAATAGGGGGGTCCTGCAGGCTGTGCGGTACGTGCGTAAACCCGGGATCAAAGGAACCCTGCCGTCATCCTTTCCTTGCCCGGCCTTCAATGGAAGCAATGGGGATCGATGTAGTCAAAACCGCTATCAACGCTGGGCTGCCTTTTGACATTCCGCCCAAAGAAACCGCAGTCTGGAATGGATTGATCCTTATTGATTGATCGCTGTACGCTTTAAGGCATTCTCTATGACCAAAGATGATGTCGTTGAAAAGACAGAAGCGGATAGATTTCAGGTTGACATTTGAGAACTTGAGCTAAGAAAATAATCCATAACAGGAAATAACAAATGAACATAAAACCGTTTGACAATTTCAAAGTACTTGACGGCTATCACTGCCAGACAAACTCGTTCGCCAAAATATATGACTTTTACAATTCACCATTGAGCGAAGACATGATGCTGGGCATCGGGTCCGGAATGGGTTTTATATACTGGCATCAAAAAGGTACGCTTCCATTTATGGGAGGCAGGGACAACAACAAAAACTTCCATATTGATTTAGGAGAAAGAACAGGCGTTGTTATCGGGAAGAAATCGACATCGAGCGCCGCATAGGCGGAACAAACCATGATCGAAATGCTTAACAACAGGCAGCCTGTAATGATGTTTGTGGATATGGGGTTCCTTCCCTGTTTTGATTTCGGCGAGGGCTATCATTTTGGCGGTCATACGCATGTCGTGTGCGGGTACGATGGTGAAAAAACCGTTCTCGTGTCTGAAATGGAGCCGAAAGCACCGACCTCCATGAGGCGAGCGGAAGATATTTATTAGAAAACGCCGAATGGGAAATACTTGAATAGCAACTTTAATATAGGAGTATTGAGGTAAAAGCCGGAAAATTTATATCGCAAGGCGGTTTTTCAATGCCGGACAGCCTGACGGACAGGACCTTTTTACAAGGATTGCGGTTTTTACGAAACTGCGACGAGAAATTAGCCTTTGTACTGGATGAACACGGCCCCCCGCCAATGTGGTCCAGGGAACCCGGGTTCCCGACCATGGTGCACATCATCCTTGAACAGCAGGTTTCGCTCGCGTCCGCAAGAGCAGCTTTTACGCATCTCATTGAAACTGTTACTCCTTTGACACCGACAGGATTTCTTGCGTTAGATGACGTAACTTTAAAGGAAGTCGGTTTTAGCAGGCAGAAAGCTGCCTATTGCCGTCAATTGTCCGGTGCCATACTTAACGGGGAAATAAATTTTAAAGAACTTCATAACATGGATGATTCAACGGCACGTTCAGAGCTGATGAAATTAAAAGGTGTCGGGTCCTGGACAGCGGACATCTATTTATTAATGGCCCTTAAGAGACCGGATATATGGCCAAACGGAGATCTGGCACTTGCGGCCGCTGTACAGGATTTGAAGATACTTTCAAGCCGGCCAGCACCGGAAAAGCTCCACGAGATCAGCCTGCAATGGAGTCCATGGAGAGCGGTAGCCGCAAGAATTCTGTGGCATTATTACCTCAACAGGGCGGCACAGCATCAGAAGAGGCTGCCCGATATTCACTAATGCCTTACAGTCCGTAACCGCGTATATTAAGAGTAGCTGATATTTTTACACAGTTTACCGAACAAATTAAATGTAAAACGGGGAGGTTGGCATGGCAATCGAACATTTGACAAAAGAAACGTTTAAGGAAAAAATTTTTGATTATGAAAAAAACAAAGATTGGGCCTATAAGGGTGAAAACCCGTGTATAATCGACTTTTACGCAAAATGGTGCGGCCCCTGCAAGATCGTGGCGCCGATTCTTGAAGAGCTTTCCGAGGAGTACTGCTGCAAAGTCGATATTTACAAGGTTAACACTGAAGAGGAGCAGGAACTGGCAGCTATTTTCGGAATAAGCAGTATCCCGTCAGTACTTTTTGTACCCAAAAACGATAAACCTCAAATGAGTATGGGCGCTCTGCCAAAAGATACTTTCCGGCAATTGATCAAAGAGATCTTTGGTCTTGAAAATCAAGACAAAGGCCGAGCAGACGGCTAAGCCGGCTAATTTTCCGTCAGATTAACTACCGGTTAAACCGGTGGGTGGCAGCAGGATTATCCGCCGTAACATTCGGGAGGAAATATGCTTGATCAGAAAACCCGGGAGAATTAAGGTTATTATTGTAAAGAGTTAGCACCTGGTATTTTATTAGTAGAGACTGTTTCAGTAATCAGGCCGGCCGGAGGGTTTAATGATAAAAAATGAAATAGTACATAAATTAGAGGAAATTATTGACAAGGTTCAGACCGCTGTCCTGGCAACCACGGGTGACGACGGTATGCCTGACATGCGATGGGTCACGCCTGCAATCCTGAAAGGGCGCCCTGACGCTATATTCACAATAACTTCCCCCCATTCGAATAAAGTGAAACAGATAAAATCGAATCCCCGGGTTCAGTGGATGTTCCAGACACGGCCTCTCGATCAAATAATTGTGGTGGAGGGGAAGGTCAATATCATAGACAATCCCTCAATAAGGTCCGAAGTCCTGGAAGCGGTTGGCTCGAAGCTCACAGCATTCTGGAAGATCAATGTTGATGAAACCGACCTGCTCGTTCTGGAAACTATTATTGAAAAAGCAACTTATTATCTGTCCATGAAAGGTAAAAAAGAGAAGGTCATGTTAGTTCAGGAGAAGAAAAATGGCTGAAAAGAAAAAGAGCATAAGAGAGGATGGAGCATTTTTAAAGAAACTCCTTAAAGATATGCTTCTCATACGCAGGTTTGAGGAAAAGTGCGCCCGGATGTACGGGCTGAGAAAGATAGGCGGTTTCTGCCATCTATATATCGGCCAGGAAGCGGTTGCTGTGGGCTCAATTACGGCTCTCGATCTCAAAAAAGATTATGTGGTCACAGCCTACAGGGACCACGGTCACGCTCTGGAGTGCGGCATGGACCCGGGTGTTATCATGGCTGAGCTTTTCGGAAAGTCCTCGGGTTGTTCCAGGGGAAAGGGCGGCTCAATGCACCTGTTCGATGTAGAAAAACATATGTTCGGCGGCAACGGAATTGTCGGCGCTCACATCCCGATCGCGGCCGGCATCGCGTTGAAAATCAGTTATAAAAAAGAGGGCGGGGTCGTGCTCTGTTTTTTCGGTGACGGCGCCATACATCAGGGCTCTTTCCATGAGAGCCTGAACATGGCAAAGATATGGAACCTGCCTGTCGTGTATATTTGCGAAAACAATCAGTACGGCATGGGGACCGATTTCAACCGTGTCTCGGCCGTAACGGATTTTTCCGTGATGGGCGCTTCCTACGGCATTGAAGGGAAACTGGTCAACGGCATGGATGTCATGGAGGTGTACGAGGAGGTTTTAAAAACTGTAAGCAACACACGGAAAAAACATGTGCCGGCTTTTCTGGAAATCAGGACCTACAGATATAAAGGCCACTCGATGAGCGATCCGGCAAAGTACAGGACTGCCGACGAGCTTGACAACTATAAAAAACAGGACCCGATACTGGGCCTCAAGGCACACATGCTCGAAAACAGGATGTTGACGGATGATGAGTTCACTGCTATCGACAAGAATTGCCGTTCGGCGAGCGAAGAGGCTGTGCGGTTTGCTGAAGAAAGCCCTGAGCCTAAAATAGAAACTCTGTATGAAGATGTACTTGCTTGAAGGAGGAAAATAATGCCCATCATCACTATTCGTGAAGCTCTTAGGCAGGCAATGGATGAGGAGATGGCCAGGGACGAAGATGTCCTCCTCATGGGGGAGGAGGTTGCTCAATACAACGGCGCGTATAAGGTGAGCCAGGGCCTTCTTGACAAGTACGGCCCCGAACGGGTCATTGACACCCCTATTTCAGAAGGGGGATTTACGGGTATAGGGATAGGCGCAGCATTGGCAGGCCTCAGGGTCATAATAGAGTGGATGACCTTTAACTTTTCCCTTCAGGCGGTAGACCAGGTCATAAGCAATGCCGCCAAGATGAGGTACATGTCGGGCGGACAGCTGAAGGTACCGGTCGTTTTCAGGGGGCCGAACGGACCTGCTGAATACCTGGCATCCCAACACTCCCAGGCGCTGCAGGCTTTATATTCTCACTTCCCCGGCCTCAAGGTTGTATGCCCGTCAACACCGAGAGACGCAAAAGGTCTTTTGAAAACCGCAATACGTGATGATAATCCTGTGATCTTCCTGGAGGCTGAAATGATGTATCAGCTGAAGGGCGAGGTACCCGACGGTGAAATACTGATACCCTTTGGCAGTGCGAAAAAATCCAGGGAAGGCAGGGATGTGACTATCATCGGATTTTCAAAACCAATGATAGCTGTGCTCCCGGCGGCTGAACAGCTGGTAAAGGAGGGGATCGAGCCCGAGATAATCGATCTGCGGACCATCCGCCCTCTCGATGAAAAAACGATTTACGGATCGGTCCGAAAGACAAACAGATGTGTAATTGTGGATGAAGCCTGGCCCTTCGCGAGTGTCGGCTCCCAGATAGCCTGGCTTGTTTCGAAAAATTGTTTCGATCATCTTGACGCACCTGTTGAGCTCGTGTCATCTGAGGATGTTCCGATGCCTTATAATCACAAGCTCGAGCTTGCAGCGCAGCCCTCGGCCCCGAAAATAGTCGAAGCGGTAAAAAAGGTACTATATAAAGATTAGACCACATGGATAATGGAGACAAAAATGGCTGAAAAAGTGCTGATGCTTGCCCTATCACCCACCATGGAAACCGGTACTATCATAAAATGGCGTGTGAAAGAGGGGGATACCGTAGAAAACAGCCGGATACTTTGTGATGTTGAAACTGACAAAGCAGTCATGGAATATGAATCGATAAATGAAGGTACACTTTTAAAGATAGTTGCTTCTGACGGAAGTGAAGTACGCGTGGGTGAAGTCATCGCGGTTGTAGGTGAGAAAGATGAAGATATATCGGAAATCCTCGGGGAAACTTCAGCGGTCCGGGCCCAACCGGAGGAGGAAATATCATTCGTCCGGGCTAAACCGGCAGCAGAAAGCGTGCCGGTAAAAGATGAGAAACTCCCGCAGGGTGTGAAAGCTTCACCGCTGGCACGGAAAATTGCCGGGCAGCACAATATCGATCTTACAACACTCCACGGCAGCGGGCCTGACGACCGTATCGTAAAAAGAGACATTGAAGAATCCATAAGGCAAGCTCCCGCTGCGGCACAGGCCGGGAAAACCCCGCGGATCGAAACGGCTTCCGTCAGTATCCCTGTCTCCGGCAAACGCAGAATAATCGCGCAGAGACTTTCGGATTCAAAATATTCAGCACCCCACTACTATCTGAAGGTCATTGCCGCAATGGACGATATTTTGAACTCCCGCACACTGCTGAACAAAAAACTGGAGAACAAGGTCTCTTTTAACGCCTTTCTCATTAAACTCACAGCCGAAGCGCTGCAAAAACACAGGATGGTGAACGCCGGATGGCAGGGTGATGTAATCGTCCAGTACGGCAGTGCTGACATCGGGCTCGCGGTAGCCCAGCCTGACGGTCTCATAACCCCTGTGGTGAGAGACTGCTGGAACAAAGGCATTGTTGATATCGATATGGAGCTGAAGGTGCTGATCGATAAGGCTTTGAACAACAGGCTAAAACCCGAAGAGTACAGCGGCGCAACTTTTACCATAACAAATCTCGGGTCCTACGGTATACGTGAGTTCACCGCCATCATCAACCCTCCCGGCTCCGCGATACTGGCGGCAGGGCAGGTCATTAAAGAGCCTGTTGTGGATGAGGATGACAGGATCTCTGTTAGATCCAACATGGCGCTGACTCTCTCATGTGACCACAGGGTGATCGATGGTGCGGTCGGCGCCTCGTTTTTAAGTGATCTCAAAGAAATAATCGAAAACCCGGTCAGGGCCCTTTTTTAGATGGTTGTGCTTCCCGACGACATGACGGAAATGAATAAAAAAGGTGACCCGCATTTGAGGTCACCTTTTGCAAATCAGCCGACACGTCCCCTGATAAAGTTGAGGAGTTTTGTGTGATAGTCTTTCAAGATCTGCTCGATTTTGTTCGTTTTACGGCTCCTTAATGTGGACAAGCCACATTCTTTATTTTTAGAATTTTCTTGCCCAAAAAACAAGAAAATTGTTATCAAGGTACTAACAGAACATTTTTACCGATTTTACGATGGGAAATATCAACGCACTGCTTGCCCGGAAAATTAATATGCACCCGCTCACCCTGAAAGACAAGGTCCTGATAATGTCTCTGCGGAAAAAGGCATGATATCGGATTTTAAATTATTGAGGACTACCCATAGGTGTCAGTTTCCCCAGACCTGTGATTTTTTGCTTGATTGCCGGCGCGCCGTAGTATTTTACATTGCCCACGCCGGTAATTGTCACCTCCAGGTCTTTGGTAACCCAGACGTTGGCTATACCCGCGCCTCTGAGATCGACATTTGCTTTTGCGCTCTCCAGCTTCGGGGCGACATACCCTCCAGCCCCCCCCATGATTATGTTCTGCTCCGATGCTTTGCCTGTTAATTCAACCTTACCGGCACCGCGCATGTCGACATCCAGCTGCTTCGCCTCGAGGGATTCCACCTTGATGTATCCCGCACCTCCAAGAACCAGCGAGAAGCGTTCGGTTTTAATTTTAGTGACTGAAACCCGTGCCGCGCCGAGGACCTCCAGACCGGTAAGTTTTTTTACAGTTAAACTGTACTTGATCCAGCTCCCGGAAATACTGGAGGTGAAAGCGTGGCCGATTTTACGAAGCCAGCTTGCACCAATGCTGATATCGAGATTCCCCCCTCTTACTTCTGTCCTGATCTTCTCGATAATACCCGGCTCGGCTTCAACCGTGAGAGATTCCTTCTCACCCTGTGTGATCACCAGCTCGCCGTAATCTCTCATAACAACCCTTTCAAACCCCTTAACTTCTCTCGTCTCCGAAACAATGCCCCCTTTATCCACTTGCACACCCTCCTTTTACTGTTTTTACACAATTAAAATAAAATAGAATCATTACAAAACCGTCACATCGTTGCGCCCTCGATCTCCGAAAGCGCGGCGCGGGCTTTTTCCACCACATTCTCGATCGCCCTCCGGCGGTCCTCATCAATGGTGTAGGGTTCTGTCTTTTCCAGGATACTCTTCCACTGCCTGTACGCGATCTCGACCGGATCATGCTCCAGAGCGTTCCTTACATCCGTGCTCTTCAACCGCTCGAATACCCGCGGTATCCATAAATACTCCCTGAAATGTTCTGCTGTGTGATCGGTATCGACAAAAAGCCCGCCGATACCTCTTTCCCTGATAAGGGCAAGGGAGTCATCGAAATTCTTTCCTCCTATCCCTTTGCCCAGGTAATACTGCGAATAAGCTATATCTATATCTATCATCAGCTGCTCTGGTGAAAATACGACGCCTCCTCCAAGGATACCCGCGTTAAACAGGGGTTCTCCGGAAAGTGAAGAAGGCAAAGATTTAAGCATGCGTTCATAAATTGAAAGCGATCCCGGTATAGGTGCGTCGATAAATCCCGGTCCGGTGCCGCACCGCGTGCCGTACTTCTGCCTGAAAAGCTGCGCTACAGCAAGGTCCTGTAATACTGATTCCGGTCCCGAAAAACAAGCGGCGCCCGTTTTGGGGTTCAGAGCACCTGAAATTATCCCCGCTTCGACCGGTGTGTCGACCCGTACAGCCTTTGTCATAGTCCAGGCGCCAAGGATCTCGGCCGCACCGATGATCGAGTTCGCGATCGGGTAGACAGGGCCCGCTATCCCTATAAGCGGCATCGGCAGTATAAATACGCTCAGCTTCCGCCGGGCCATCTCGACCATGATCGCAGCTTCCGGGCGGGTGATCCGAAGGGGGGCCTGGGTATCATGAATATTAACCAATATGGGCCGTTTTATATATTCATCCGCTGACCCGCGGACGATTGTCCCTATCTCTACCAGATATTCAAGCTGGCGTCTGTCAATGATCGCCGTGCACCCGGGCTTACTCGAATGCATGGCAACAGCACCTGCGCCTAAAATGGCAACCATTTTCGGAGCGACTTCTGTCCCGTCGGTCTCTTTTATATAATGCACTGCGTTCCCGACAGTAACTATCTCGGTAATCCCTTCCGCGAGATGCACCATCCTTAAAAAATCATCTGCCGTAGCGATCCTTCTGTCTTTTTTTTCATGGTCGTAATACTGGGGGCATCCGCCCCCGAGGCTTATCCGGACTTCGGGTGTACGCTCATAAAAGGGAGTGTGCCAGCTCATGGTCAACGCGTTCGGTGCATCAATCGTAGTGTTACCACACGAGAAACGATCTTTTTCCTCGTCCCGGGCAATTTTGATCGTTTCCTCAACCAGTTCCCGCGGGAAACGGACAATCTGGGCCTGAAGATCGACTTTCGCGCCCCGGGCATCGAGCGCTTTCAGCGCGTCTTCGTTTTCAATTCTCATGCCCGGATCTTCCAGGAGTTTCAGCGCGTTATCGTGCAGCTTTTCAACCTCATCATCGGACAGCACGCTCATAAAACGGTTTAAGGGCCTCACTTTCCTCTCCACATAATAACAGTTACCGGAAATTATCTTTATACGAGTTAACAGGCTCTTGTAACAGGCCCATGCCGGTTGACACCGCTAAATATTTTTTAGCGCGGTCATAAAGGATTTTCTGAAACTTTCCAGGACCGAATCAGCGTCCTGTTTTGTGATAATAAGAGGCGGTTTAATTTTCAAAACATTTTTTGCCATACCACCGACACCGAATATGATACCGTTCTCAAAACCGGCTTTTCTCACTGCCGCGAGCAACCCGGTGGCAGGCGCTTTTGTGGCGGGGTCGATTACAAGCTCGAGCCCGATGTGCAGCCCTGCCTGACGCACATCGCCGATCTGGGGGAATGTTTTCTGCATATCTTTGAGCTCTTTGCCGAGATAATTCCCCATGTTCCTGCAGTTTTCAAGCACACCATTTTCCAGTATATCGATCAGCTTCAGGCCCGCGACCTGTGACACTGAATTATTCGCGAAAGTGTGAAGCTCTTCGGAATCGGGTTCATAACCCTTTAAACCGTCTCTAATAATGTTCGCACCGATCGGAAACCCCGCACCGAGCCCCTTTCCAAGAGCTATAATATCGGGCTCGACACCGTAATATTCGTTCGCAAAAAAAGTCCCTATACGGGCGTATGTCTGTATCTCGTCGTAAACAAGGATAATGCCGAACTCATCGCACAGTTTGCGTACACCCTGCAGATATTCCTTTGGAAAGATGATCTGTCCTCCGGATGCCTGGAGCGGCTCCAGAATAATCGCCGCGGTAGGACCGTTTATTCCTTTTTCAATCGTCAGCCGTAAAACCTTTAAACACATCATCTCACATCCTTCAGGCTCCAGGCCGAGCGGGCAGCGATAGCAATATGGATTGGGGACCCTGATAAACTGCCTGATGATGCGGTTGAACCGTGACCCGCCTATGAACTTTCCTGACCCCATTGTCGATATCCAGCTCGCGCCCATGGTCCCGAGAGTTGCCCCGTGATAGGAATCGTAGAGACAGATGAACTCACCGGCGCCTTCCCGGTTTTTCACCGCCAATTTCATAGCCGATTCGACCGCCGGGCCCCCTCCGACAGTGAAAGAGACACGGTTGAAACTGGCAGGCGCGATCTGAGCAAGCTTTTTCGCAAACGCGAACCTGGGGAGTGTGTCGAATCCCTGATGCACGTGAGTCAGATTTTGAGAATGTTCATGGACTATATTATTGATTTCATCATTCGCGTAGCCGAGATAGAGAGCCCAACTCTGTGATGTGCAGTCTATGTATTTTTTACCGTCAATATCTTCAACCCAGCACCCTTTCCCGCGTTTTAAAACAGGGCCTCCTCTTGTCCCCCCGCCGATCATCAGGTGCTTCGCGTAATCATCCAGCTCATATTTTTTAATCGCGTAGATCTTTTCCAGCACCTGGTCCATATTTAACTCCTCAGGCAGATAGAATCACCATTTTGCATAACATATCATATAATCGCATTAATGTCCACAACGCGAAGATATCCGGGGAACAAATGCGGATCGGCAAACAAACTTTGCTGCAAACTGCCGATTCAGATTTTGTAATTATCAGATCAGAAGGTTATAACTTTCAGATCTTCTTTTATGTAGTCTGTTAAGGGGACACCCATATATTTAACATCGACCCCCAGGTTTTCAAGACTTTCAGAAACCCCGTACATATCAGAGCATGCTTTGCATGCTTCAACCTGCACACCGACATCAAACATCTTTTTCAGGTAGCTTTGCAGCTCTTTGTCTTCGGCAAGGAGCTTTTCAGATGGTCCCCACACGACAAAAATTATATCGTCCCACCAACCGCGCTTTTTCGCATTAAAGGTATACATGAACACCATCTTTAAGGCCACTTCTCTGTCACCGCTTGTCCAGACGACCACCAACCTGGAATTCTTGGACATTCCAACACCTCCTGTTTTTCGATATACATGTATAATAGCATCATACGAAACTCTATGGAACAAAAGCTTTCTTTATTTTACAGGGCTCTTACAACACAAAAACCTTTGATTTAATAGACCGTCAGATAAGAAACTTTTAAAACAAAAAGCACAAAATTATTTACGAAGGGCAAACAACAGTTTTTCACCCATGCTGACTGTTACTTGTTGAATATTTCAACTGGGTAGGATTTTTTACCTTTGGATTTTAATAATCTGTCAAAGTCTAAACCGACATGCTCCGCGCTCCGTCTCAAAGTGTTTATCTGTCCTTCACTGTAAGGGATACCTTCTTTTATGGCATATTCTTCGGCCTTGTCCGACCTGTCGCCCGGCCATCTCGTGGCGGGCCCAAAGTAGAGGCTCTCATAATCTTCCATAAGCTCTCTGACCCGGCTTTTTGCCTCCTCCTTTGTGTACAGGAAGTCTATGACCTGGGCTATAAAAGTGTGGGAGATCCTTCTTTTAGGGTCATTTCCTTTCCAGGGTACTAATTTAATTGGGCCCCCGCCGATTGATTGATCCACCTCGATCATTCTTAACAGGGCGTCGCCTTTATACCCTGCCAGTGCTGAGCCAAGGGGAAACACACTCCCGGATTCTACAAAATCTTTTGGATCTAAAGTGGATTTGTAATTACGATCAGCTATGTATTCCGGGATCTTTAACATCTTACCGGCTTTAAACTGTTTCAAGCAGTAACTGACCGCCATTCTGGTAAGAGCAGTATCCAGAGTTAAAATACCCTCCCTGTGAGGAACGGAAATTGCGATCGGGTTTGTTCCGACCCTGACCCTGCCTGACGCCCCTTTTGTATAGTCCTTTCCCTCAGGATCATCACCCATCGGTTTCGCAAAGGCCACCGTTGTGCAGCTAACCTCACCTTTAAGGTCCCCGTCTTCGGCTATCTTTACACTCCACACTCCCGCTGCTCCAAAATGATTGGCATCGTGTACAAAAACCTTTGCAAACCCGTACTTTCCGGCAAGTTTTTTAACCAGATTTACTGCCATTACCGATGTTATGTGGCCCGGAGCACCATTCGCGTTTATCACAGCGATTGCAGGATACTTCTGGTCCAAAACTTCCGGTTTTGCCATGGGGTCGATGGTCGCGGTAACTCCTGAACGTTTAACGGATTCTTCTAAACCGGTCCCCCCCGCAATACCATGTGAAAAGATCCCCCGCTTATCTGCCTCCAGAAGTGCAAAGGCCGTCGCCTGTGCGGACTCTTCCGGATAACCTCCTTTATTAAGTACTTCTAAAGTAAATTGGTGCATATCATCAACAGAAAAATGATGCCGCTCCTCTGACTCTTTAAAACGTTCAGCCGCTTTTTTTAATTTTTCCATTTTTCATGATCCTTTAACAAGTAAAATGATAATTATTTCTTTGTGACGACTACTTGTTTATGCTGCTAATTTATAATTTTAATTTCAATTTAATATTCTTAAAATTATTAACTGTGGACATTACCCCGTATCCCTTATTTAATTTCATCTATCGTGAATAATCCACAATTTATACTCATCGCATTTTGATTTCCCGGTGACATCAGGTAAAAAATACTTTTAAATTAGCGCCGCCTGGTTATAATATATATGATTTTCAATACTTTGGAAAAATATCCAGTACCCATCCTGGGATGACGACATGATCGTCGGCTTGATCCACCATGTGGAGTATATCGTGATTCTCTACTGGCTGAGAAAACTTAACTATCAGGGCTGGTATTCCATGGACCAGTACCCGTACCGGGAAGACGGGAAGAAGGCGCTTGCAGAGATTATTGAGACCGTGAAGGCCCTTGAAAAAGTCATTGACAAGTTCGGGGACGAAAAGATATCGCAGCTCGTTCAAAGGGTGACGCGACTGAAATCACCGCAGCGGTGAGAGGAATGCTGTTCCCGTAGTCAAATAATCTGTCATCATCTAATTGTGTTGACTTAATCTGTTTCAGGTATTGCTGTATCCGGGCTTTCAATAAAGAATTTTATGTAAATGGATATTTACTCTCACAGTAAACTTGTCAAACATCACGATGCAACGTATGTATGCTGCCGGGAATTTAAACGGGCGTTTTTGACTTTTTAGTAACAGGAGATATGGCCCTCTTATACTAATCAGAATTTAATAAACTACTTCAAAAATCAGTAAAATAAGACATTTTTTCATATTACTCAGAGAATGCTTTCATTAATTCTATCAATCCAAATGAACTTTTATTCTGTCAGATGTCATAGGATTGCGGCTCGATTCATAGCCGTTTCCTGCTAAATCGATATCGCAGGCGTCGTTGCATATTATGATAAAAAGGAGTAAAAAATGCGAAAGGTCTTTAAAAAAATAGTAATCACAATCGGAAGTATCCTTCTGGTATTCGCGATTTTGGCAGGGACATGGGTGTGGTATTCCCGAAAGTCTCATCCGAGAGTAAAAGGGTCAATCAAAGTGGATGGGCTAACCGCACCGGTAGAGATATTCAGAGACAAACACGGGGTTCCCCATATTTACGCCGGGACTGAAGAGGACCTTTTCTTCGCACAGGGATTCGTGCACGCCCAGGACCGTTTCTGGCAGATGGAGTTATGGAGACGCATTGGCGCAGGAAGACTCTCCGAGTTGTTCGGGGAGGGCGTACTGGGCACGGACATATACCTTCGCACTATGGGATTCGCACGTTTAGCTGAACAGGAGTATGCAATGTATGAAGATGAATACAGGCGTATACTCGATGCTTACGCTGCGGGTGTAAACGCATATATCCTCGACCGAAAACCGGCAAAACTGGGCATTGAGTTTTCACTGCTGAAATTAATGGGTGCTGAATTCGAAATAGAGCCGTGGACGCCGGTAAATACTCTTACATGGATCAAGGTCATGTCTCAGGACCTGGGAGCGAATATGGAGAGTGAACTTATCAATCTTGACCGGATCCGAACGATGGGGATAAGTATGGCTCTTGATTTTGACATACCATACCGGGATGACGAGATGCCCTACATAATATCAGACGAGGAGATGGGTATTGCAGGCGGTGAAAAGAGTGCTTCGGAACGTTCGTCTTTTAGTAAAGAGCAGGCCTTGTTTATCTCCCGAACTGGACTGGTCGGGGGGTTCGATAATTGGAAAGGGCTGGTGTTCGGTAAAAACAGGAGTGTAGGGTCCAATAGCTGGGTAATCTCGGGAGCGCTCACTTCTACAGGCAGCGCTTTCCTTGCGAATGACGCGCACCTTGCCGTCGACATGCCATCGGTCTGGTATGAAATCGGCCTGCACCTTAAAACGGATGAAGACCAGACCGGGCAAAGTGACGACAGTCATTTAAACGTGCGGGGGTTTTCTTTTCCGGGCTTTCCGGGTGTGATCGTAGGGCATAATGAGTTCATTGCCTGGGGTACTACCGTGCTGAGCTCAGATGTTCAAGACCTCTACGTCGAGCGTCTCAACCCTGAAAACCCGAACCAGTACGAAGTGAACGGGAGGTGGGTGGACATGGAGATTGAATACGAGCATATTAATATACAGGGTGAAGATGAACCCTACGGTATGCTCGTTCGTCTGACACGGCACGGTCCGATTGTCACCGATCACGGATATATGCTTGATTACGGCAATTTCGGAATTACACCCCGGAAACCCTTCCCCGACAATCTTGAATTTACGGCCCTGTCCCTGCGATGGACCGTGTTTTTACCCAATAATTCCTTAAAGGCAGTCATCATGTTAAACCGGGCTCGAAACTTCGATGAATTCCGGGAAGCATTGAGCTACTGGGACACACCGGCACAGAACTTTGTCTACGCCGATGTAAACGGCAACATAGGCTACCAGGCACCGGGATTGACTCCAATACGCCCGAAAGGGGAGGGGCATTTGCCGGTACCCGGCTGGACCGACGAATATGAATGGACCGGCTTCATCCCCTTTGATGAAATGCCTTTTGTGTACAATCCATCTAAAGGATACATCGTAACCGCAAATAATCCCGTAGTCTCCGAAAACTATCCATACATGATTTCCAGGTGGTCCGGCGCGGCATACCGCGCAAGGCGCATAGTCGACATGATCGAGAAAGACACTGACGGCATATCTATCGAGGATATTCAAAATATGCAGGCTGATATTTTAAATCTTCCGCCGCTTGAGCTGCTGCCCTATCTTGATAATATCACTTTTGAAGATCCGGCCCTTGAAGCCTCAAGGGTGCACCTTTTAGAATGGGACGCAAGGATGGACAAAAACAGTCCCAATGCCGCCCTGTACGGGTATTTCTGGCAGAAACTTGTGGAAAAAACTTTCAAAGATCAGCTTATTGAAAAGCTCTGGCCTCCCCGGGGGCCGCTGTTGAGCCTCGTACACGAGATACTGAAGAAACCTGACAGCCCCTGGTGGGACGATGTCACAACACCTGATGTCGTTGAAACCCGTGACGACATTCTAACAAAGGCTTTTGAAACGGCTTACGCAAAAGCTATTAAAGAACTTGGCGGCAGGCCGGAGGACTGGCGATGGGGAGATGTTTTCACGATCACCTTTCGAAACAGGACTTTTGGAGAATCCGGCATCGGAATTGTTGAGTCGATCTTCAATCGTGGGCCGTTTCCTATGTCCGGCGGAATTACTCAGGTAAATCAGGCAAGTTGGGATTACGACAAACCCTTCGAAGTTTCATTCATTACCACAATGCGTCAGATCATAGACCTTGGTGATCTTTCCAATTCGCTGATGATACATTCGACTGGCCAGAGCGGGCACCCCACACACCGCCACTACGACGACTTCATTGAGCAGTGGCTGAATGTTGAGTACCACCCGACTTTATGGGATAGAAAGGATGTTGAAAGGAACTCGAAACAAAAGCTGGTATTAAAGCCTGCGGGCTAAAATATTTTCCCGACAAACTATTCAATTTATCATTCAAGCCGGGATCATCTCGCTTCAAAAAAAGAATCCCGGAAACACTCTTACATAATAATATCATAGAACTAATTAGTCGCGATAAAGCGGCTCAATTTAGTTATTTGGTGCAACTTCGGGCTTGCCCGACTTAGTCGTAGCCGAAGTTGTCACCAAGAACTAATTAAGACTTCAATGCACCAAACGTGAGCCCCCGGACCATATATCGCTGG
>SDBV01006189.1_pt1 | contig 16661 bp, 13 predicted proteins | sample 2277081 | NCBI WGS metagenome assembly SDBV01 (sample SAMN10402039, study PRJNA504765) | marine sediment metagenome | isolation source: marine sediment core GS10_PC15, 223 cmbsf | place: Arctic Ocean: Southern Knipovich Ridge | collected 2010 | reverse complement strand
GCAGAAGGGAAGCTCGACCAGGAAAAGGTCATGATCCTCAACCACAAAGAAGCGATCCGGTACCTTGTGGAAAATGCTCCACGCATCCAGGTAGACCGCAATGTGGTGTGTACCCTCCACTACTTGCTCTCTGACGGTCTTATCGAATGGAAGTATGCAGGAAAAATCCGTGATCATGGAGTCCGGATTGGAGGCTCAACCTACATCCCGTTGGAAAATCCCAAGCAGCTAGAAAGACAACTGAATCAGATTGCAAAAAAGGGAGCTCTTATTTCCAATCCATTTGAAAAAAGCTTGTTCTTGCTGATTCATATCAGCTACTTACAGGCGTTTGCCGATGTCAATAAACGTACGGCCCGCTTATCGGCAAATCTCCCTCTCATCACGAATAATCTGGTTCCTCTCTCCTTCAATGCGATCGAGGTGGAGGACTATATGTCGGCCATGATTGCTGTTTACGAATTGCAAGATGTTACCCCTCTTGTTGACTTGTATGTCTACTCGTATTTGCGTACCTGCGCAGCTTATGACTCGACTGTAAAATCTCTTGGATTTGATGAGATCCGAGTCCGCTACCGGACCGAACGGCGCGCAATGCTCCGAGAAATCCTCAATCGATGCCTTATGGGAGCATCACTCCAAGAGTTCATTACTGAAGAGACTAAAAAAACCATCCCGAAAGAGGTGCAGAAAGCCTTTCTGGAAGATCTCCATGAAGACCTAGAACAACTCGATGAGAGCCGGTTAGTAGGACTCGGAATTACTTCCGAAGAGCTTCAAGGCTGGCTCCAAAAAGTAGAAAAGAAGAAAATCGAGGAGCATCCCTTTTTTGGGATGAGTTCTGATAGAAACCAAAGCGTAGAAGAGATCATGGAGAAGCTCCGCTCTCCACGGAGATGACGTTTTTTACAGCTCGGGGCAGAGGGCGGAAAGGGCTTTGCGCAAATCTTTAAGAGGTTTTGGGGAGAAGTTGCGGCTTTGGGTGATCGCTTCGGCTTTATGGAGGTTCTCCCAACATTTCTTGAGGTCAAACCGTTCTCCGTAAAGGACCGAGAGATAGTAGGGAATGACCGGGTCTTCAGGGTCGAGGGTTTGCGCTGTTTCGAGGGCAGCAATTGCCTCTTTGAACCGCTTGAGCTGGATCCAGCCGACTGCTAGCTGTTGCCACCCATCTCTGAATTGAGGGTGTTTTTGGAGGAGGACCTGGAGCTCTTCTTGCTTCTGCAAAATCGACTTGCGCGTCTCATCAACCCTCTGGAACACAGCTCGTATCCCCTCTTTTCCCACTTTCCCTTTCAGATAGTCTTCTGCAAGTTTTCGACGGGCGACATAATGGTCTGGAAGGTGGTAGGCGATCTCTTTTAGTAGTTTTTTTCCTTCTCTCTTTTTTTGAAGAAACAGGTAGCTGTAACCGAGAAGTTCAGTGACAAGAGGATCTCCTGGCATGTAGAGCATCGCCTGCTCGTAGACAGGAGCTGCTTTTTCAAACTCACTCAAGTGGAGATAGAGGGAGGCTTGGTTGACATGGGTCATCCCGATGACTTCCTTGATCGTCCTCTCTTCTAAATGTCGCGTATTCACACTGAGATAGGTTTCTGAAGGGGTATTGATTCCCCTTGCTGTAGTCTCGATATTGACGATCTTTTCCCCTTCTCGGTACCGGACATAAATATGTCCAGGAGGGGTGATCACCTCAAGTGGAAGCTCGATCCTTTGGGCGATGGCGAGATAAAGGGCGGTCACCCCCAAGCACACCCCGAGATGGTTGTCCATAACAGAGGGAAGGAAGGTATAGAGATCGATATCCTGGGCATAAACCGATTGGGGAGGAAAGCGGAAGTGCATCTCATCGAAGATATACCGGTTGGTCTCGGCGATTTTCTCCTCTGGAGTTGCGTCACGTGGAAGACGAGCGATAATTTGCATGGCCATCAAATCGAGCATAGCTGAATATCTGCGTGCTTGCAGATGGGCCCCACTCTCCCCTTTCATTTGGGAGAGGAGAAGAGCCATCCCCAAATCGATCTCACGAGAGGGGAGCGCTACTACCTCCTCCTCACTTTGTGCGTGATACCCTTGTAACTTCCTGTTAGGGAGATGAGCAGCAATCTTCTCGATCTTCTCCACTTCCTCTTCACTCCACTCTTCTTTTTTCTCCCCCCGGTTAATGAAGGTAGTAAGAGTGGCTGCAAAAGAGGGATGAGAGAGATCCAAAAGCTCCGTGGCACGGGCAAGAGCCGCATTCCCCTCTTCGGTCCCAGGGTAGAGCTCATAAAAGGCAAGAGCCTTGGCAACAGATTGAGGGTCTAGAGAGTTATAGAGAGCTTGCCTCTCACTCCCAACAAGTGGGGAGGTGGCAAGTAGAGTGAAAAATAGTGAAAAAGCAATCATGCACTTATTTTGTTGAGGCCGTTGAGAGCGGCGATCCTGTACCCTTCTGCAAAGGTAGGGTAATTGAATACATGATTCACAAAATAGTCAAGTTTTGCTCCAAAGCTCATCGCCACCTGCCCGGTATGGATATTCTCTGTTGCGTTTCTCCCGACGATATGAATCCCGAGTACTTCTAGAGTCTCTTTGTGAAATAGAATTTTAAATAGGCCAATATGGCTACTTCCTGCAATGTGGCTCCTCGCGATTTCGTAGTAGTAGGCCCGACCGACTTCATAGAAGATGTTGTTGTGTTTGAGTTCTTCTTCCGTGTAGCCACAAGTGGAGATCTCAGGGATGGTATAAATACCAAGAGGGTAGAAGGTGGGAAAAGGGTGGGTTTTCTCTCCAAAGGCATGGAGGGCGACAAGTCTCCCCTGCTCAGAGCTCGTGGAGGCAAGAGCTGGATACCCGATCACATCACCAGCCGCGTAGATATGTGACTCTTCTGTTTGAAAAAATGCATTTACTGGAATATATCCTCTCGGGTTTGTGATAATTTTTGTTTTCGGAAGGCCGAGATTTTGGACATTCGCCGTCCTCCCTAACGCATAGAGAAGGACCTCTGCCTGGAAAACAGAACCATCCTCGCAGTGGACCCGGGCTTGGTCTCCTATCCTTTCAATTTTATCAGGAATTTTTTTAGGATGGAATACGAGCCCTATCTCTTGGAGTCCTACTTGGAGATGGATCCCAATCTCGGCATCGAGGTCGGGAAGGAGCCGCTTTTTCTTATCGAGCACCTCAACCTTGGTCCCTAAAGCAGCAAAAAAACTCGCGTACTCAGCCCCGATCACTCCCCCTCCGAGAACGAGCATGGTTTTGGGGATCCGATCGATAGAAAGGAGACGGGTAGAATCTAAGATCACCTCGTCGTCAAAAGGGACATGCAACGGATTTCTCGGCTCTGAACCTGTAGATACGAGAAATTTCTCACTCTCTACATGAAGAAACGGTTTTCCGCTCTCATCACAAACCTCTAGAAGGTTAGGAGTAAGAAAATGCCCCTCTCCACGGACAAATGCAATTCCATTTTTTTTGTATTGCCTTAAGAGAACAGCTCGCTCCCCCTCTAAAACGGTATTCAACCGGTAGTTGAGGTCTCCAATCGTGATATCTGTTACACAACTCGATCCGTAAAAACTTCTTTCATTGTAACGAGAAAGATCGAGTATTGCTTCTCTTAGCGACTTGGAAGGTATTGTCCCGGAGTTCAGACAATTTCCCCCAGGAACTAGATTCCGCTCAATAAGAAGAACTTTTTTTCCCAGCTTTGCAGCCTGCATTGCAGCGCAATGGCCGGCAGGTCCTCCTCCAATAGCTACAAAATCTACTTGACGTGTTTCCATCAGAGAAAAACCTTGCAAGTTTGGTGCCAGGTTCGCTATATTCTTGGATCATCGATTGGAGAATACCCATGAGTAAAGTTTGCCAAGTAACAGGACGTAAACCCCGCAAAGGGAGGACCTATTCTATCCGAGGGATCGCAAAGAAAAAGAAAGGGATTGGACTCAATATTACAGGCCAATCCAAGCGCCGTTTCCTCCCCAACTTAATGCAAAAGCGTTTTTGGTACACTGAAGAAAACCGCTTTGTCCGTCTCAAACTCTCTGCTGCTGCAATGCGTACCATCGACAAGAGAGGTCTCCATACTGTCATCCAGGAGATGCGGCGGGAAGGACAAAAGGTCTAACCTTTGAAAAATCTACGGCTTTTTCTTCAAGCCCTTCGTAGGGCTGGAGAAATTGTCGATATCTATGAAGAAGTCGATCCTCATCTAGAACTTGCCGAAGTTCATAGGCGTGTAGCTGCAGTTGATGGGCCGGCTCTTTTTTTTCATCGGGTGAAGGGCTCTTCTTTTCCTGTTGTCACAAACCTCTTCGGCTCTTTGAAGCGAGTCAAACTCGCCTTTCCAAGCGAGCCGGAAAAACTCATTGCCAATCTCGTCAAGCTAGCTACTGAAGAGTTCCCTCCTACCCTCTCGACCCTTTGGAAAAACCGGAAAACCTTGCGCTCCTCCCTCCATATAGGAACAAAGAGAGGAAAAAAAGCTCCTATTTTGGATAAGGTTGCCTCTCCACCGGATCTTGAAGCTCTGCCAATGCTCAAAACCTGGCCGCTCGATGGGGGACACTTTCTCACTCTTCCCCTCGTGTATACGCAACCTCCAGGAGGAGGAGCCCCGAATCTCGGGATGTATCGAGTGCAGCGCTACGACAAAACGACTGCAGGACTCCATTTCCAGATCCAGAAAGGGGGAGGATTCCACTACCACCAAGCAGAAAAACGAGGCGAGCCGCTTCCTGTCACCATTTTTCTTGGAGGACCTCCCGCTCTGATCTTGAGCGCGATTCTCCCCCTCCCTGAAAATGTTCCCGAGCTTCTCATGGCAGGACTTTTACAAGGTGGGAAGCTTTCCGTTACCCCCTCTTCTCACTCTCCCTACCCGTTAATTGGGGAGTGCGAGTTTGCCCTAGTAGGAGAATCCCCCCCACATCTCCGCCGTCCGGAGGGACCTTTTGGCGACCACTATGGCTACTACAGCTGGAGACACGACTTCCCCGTTTTCCATTGCAAAGCTCTCTACCACAGGAAAGATGCGATCTATCCGGCAACTGTTGTGGGGAAGCCAATCCAAGAGGACTTCTACATTGGGGAGTATCTCCAAGAACTCCTCTCCCCTATTTTCCCAGTCGTGATGCCAGGAGTGAAAGACCTCTGGAGCTATGGGGAGACTGGTTTCCACTCCCTTTCTGCAGCGGTTGTGGAAGAGAGATTCTATCGGGAGTGTATGCGCTCTGCCTTCCGGATTCTCGGTGAGGGACAACTTTCGCTAACCAAATTTCTCCTTCTCACCGACCAGCCTGTCGACCTCAAAAATTTCCCAAATCTCCTCACCACCATCTTGGAACGGTTCCGCCCTGAGACCGACCTGTTTATTTTCTCTAATCTCTCCCTCGACACTCTCGACTATACAGGCCCGGAACTCAACAAGGGATCACGAGGGGTCCTTCTTGGAGTGGGGGAGAAAATCCGAGACCTACCAGATGAGTACACAGAAAAGCTCCCTCCCCTTTGCCAGAAGGTGGGAGTCTTTTCTCCTGGATGCCTCGTGGTAGAAGGAGAGCCTTATACAAAAAACCAAGACTTCTCCCCCCTCCTTTCCCACCCAGGCCTTGAAAAATGGCCGTTGATTCTCTACGTCGACAGTATCGACAAGACGTTGCAAAGCACAGCAACCTTCCTCTGGACAGTCTTTACCCGCTTTGACCCTGCATCAGACCTCTATGCAAAAAACACCGAAATCCTCCACCACCACCTCTCCTACTCTCCTCCCATCCTCATCGATGCGCGGATGAAACCTTCTTACCCCCAAGAGGTTCTCTGCGATCCAGAAACAGCGGCTCTTGTCGACAGAAGATGGGATTCCTATTTTCCCCAAGGGATGGAGATGGGCGACAGCCTAGCCGCCCACGTCTGCTAAATGGGGACTGTTGAAAAACTCAAGTTGAAGTGGACTTTTGGCTATACAATCCACTAAATATCAATTGGGTGTAACCCAAATCAGTTAAAAAACCCAAGATTCTGGTTTTCAGACACAAGCATACCAGGCTCTTGCATGCCACCTACTTTGTGCCTGAGGATGGGAACTTGGACCTTTAACCGATTTGGGTTACACCCAATTAATTTTGTCCTCTGATTTCAGGTTTTGGATTTCCAACGGCCTCGTAATAATTTCCTTTATTATCTGTTAATCTTCTATTAGCGAGAGGTTTAGAATTGTCTCCTGGGGTTCACTTTGACAATTTTTAGGATTCTAAACTAATCGAGTTCCATAAGATAAATAAATAGACTTATGAAAAAATTAATTATTTTAAATTGCTTGATACTAATAATTTAAATCCGATATTATAAGTTTAAAGGGAAACAATGTAAGTGTTAAGGAGGATTCCGAAAATTGGATAGACTCCGAATCAAACTTATCGAATGTTTGCCGAATAAAACTGTTTGTTTTGAAAAGGATCATTTCAAATTAGGGAGATGTTATGAAAAAGTTTTTCATTCTCGGTGCATTTTTGTGCGGAATTCTCGGATTTCAGCAAGCTGAAGCTAGAGGCAGCCGAAACAACTGCTGTCAAGATCGTTGCTGCAAGCAAGAGCAATGTCGCCCTGAGCGATGCCAACCAGAAGAGTGTTGTGCAGAAGAAGCTACAGGTGAGTGCTACTGTGAGTATGTTCGTTATGAGCCACGCCACTACACAACTACACGATGTGTAGAAGAGCAAGTTCCATGTCCACGAACTTGCTGCCGCTATGTTCCTGAGTACTACGAAGTGCAAAAATGCCGCTATGTTCCAGAGTACTACTGTGAAACAAAGTGTCGCATGAAGCCTGAGTACTATGAAGTTTGTGATTATAAGTGTGTGAAGAGAACAATTTGCGAGCCTCAGTGCGAGTATGTTCCAAAATACTACTGGAAACACTCTTGCTGCAATAGCCACGATGGTGGGATGAGACGATAAGTTTCCCAAAGGGACTTTAGTTTTAGAGTAAGTGGGACCCTGGGCCTCACTTGCTCTTTTTTTGTGCATTCTTCTTCAAAAGGTCTTCTTCAAAAGGTTGACTATTTAGGAGTTATGTGGCACCTAACGTTACCCAGGAGTATATATGTCTATCAATCCCAATGGCATTTCTCTTGCCGAACAACAAAGACGAATCAGTCAAGGGCACCATGCCCAAAATGAAATCATGGAGGATTGCGATCCTACTCAGGCAACTATTTTAACGGTTTCCACCGTGGTGGGAGCCGGCATTGGAGCCGCCGCCGGGGGGGTTGGCTCTCTCATTGGAGCTCCAACAGGTTTGGCCGTTGGAGTGGCCATCTGTGCTGTGAAAAAATCTATCGAAGAGCACCGCTGTGTGATATTGTAGGTAAATATGAGTAGTTCTATCTCCCCCCCTTCGCGTTCCCCTTCTTTGCTGAAAGCAGTAGCAAAGGTTACTTTTTACATGTCTATTGCCAGTGCTCTACTGGCGATTTCTTTTCAGGCCAACATTATGGCTACCACGGGCACTTTTACGTGGCGTGCATTAACTTCGCACCAAGCCAGATTTATGGGTTTTGCCATCGGTCTTTCGATTGGAAGTGGAGTAATTCATATGATTACCGATTGTGCGGCTAGAAAAAGAGAGCGTAAAGAGCAGGCCGAATCAATTCTTGGCATTCAACATAATGTCAATTATCAGACCTTTCCTGAATGAAAACATATGAGACACAAATACACTCGAGGTTTCATAAAATTGTCTATATTCTCTTTCACTTTTTGAGTACTTGGATGATCTTCACCATAAATCTTTTGAAAAATCCTGTGAGACTGTTGTAAACATTCAAGAGCTTTTGTGAAATCACCCTTGTCATGCCAACCCGAATTTACAAAAACAATGTTGCACTACCCAATAGCTACGATGGTGGGATGAGACGATAAGTTTCCCAAAGGGACTTTAGTTTTAGAGTAAGTGGGACCCTGGGCCTCACTTGCTCTTTTTTTGTGCATGTGTCTTGACAGAAATTATGTACTGATGTAACATTACATCATTCCAAAATCAGGAGGTCTACATATGTCAGGTACAATAGGAGCAATTGAGGCAATCAGTATGCAAAAAAAAGAATTCCAAGGTAAATACTCGCAAGAGTTCTTGGCGAATTTTGATCACGCCCCCGTCGTTCGTGGGGATGGGGATCTTGAGAAGATGAAGAAGGTAAGAGACTCATTGAATCTATTCGCTGAGTCTATCCACTTGCAGGTCCGTTTTGACAACTCTTTTCCGCTTGGTTTTTTGGTGGGAGGAGGTTGCACTCCGTTATCTTTGCGAGTTGCCGAGAAAGGATTTGAATTCCTCTCCTCTCCTAGAGGCCCTGAGGAGATGAAAAGCTTTGTGGAGACATTTCGCAAAGAAGCGAATAGGAATAAGCGGTTTAAAAGAGAAATCAGAGGCGAACAAATTGCCTGCAATACGATGGTTGTTGCAGAGAATGTTGATCCACTTACGATTGAAAAGGACAAAGTAGCAGCTATTGCAGGGCTAAAGAAACTTTATGTCGAATCTGAGAGCATGAAGCTGGTAGTCCAAAGCGGGATTTCTCAAGAAGAGATCTACGAGGAAATTTCCAAACTAGGGGCGGGAGTATATCTCATGCGTCAGAATCTCCCCTCACAGAACCACAAGCTAGAGGAGCAAGGACATACAGCAACCCTAATCGTTTTTGATGAAAAAATAAGAGTTCTGTTTGATCCTAATTTTGGCCTCTTCAAAGTCGACCTTGGAAGCGATTTATTTTTTCAGATGCTAAACAGCACGTTTACTCACTTTGGGGTGTGTTCTTTAGGTCTTTATAAACTCTCCAAAGAAAAAACAGATCCTGTTGTAAAAAATGCACTGCCTCAAATCTTTCGGCAGTGTCGTGAGACATGTATCACGCGAGTCTCAATCAATGCTCTAAAGCCCAATGGGTTTTTTGCTACACCCCCTTCAGCAAAAGGGTTGGTGATTCTCCTTCCGGGAAGTGGAAGTAGAGTAGAGAGTCCGGGCTATTCTTGTTTGAATGAGCAACGTTGTCGTGAGACATGTATCACGCGAGTCTCAATCAATGCTCTAAAGCTCAATGGGTTTTTAGCTACACCCCCTTCAGTAAAGGGGGTGGTGGTTCTCCTTCCGGGAAGTGGAAGTAGAGTAGAGAGTAGTCCGGGCTATTTTACCATGGGTTCTTGTTTGAATGAGCAACATTTTGCAACCCTTGCTGTTGATCTTGTTCTTGAGAGTGAGAAAAAACAGGAATTCCAAAAGGACGGGGTTCCAAGGCTTGTAAATGAACCGGCCTACATGAAAGAGCTCATTCAAAGAGTCCATTCTACTGTTGTATACGCCTCAAATGCCTTCCCCAATCTTCCCATTGCTATTCTCGGGGCAAGTACAGGAGCAGCATTAGCCTTGCATGAAGCTTCAAATAACGATACAATCAGAGCCGTTGTCTCACGTGGAGGGCGTCCTGATATTGTATCCAAAGAGATACTCAGGAAGGTTACCCAGCCCCTCCTTCTTCTCGCAGGGACAGAAGATCCGGAGGTACGCAAGGCGAGTCACGAGGCGTTTAGCTCTATGAATGAGGGGGATGTTCAAATGATTGAGATCAAAGGAGCTAATCACGGATTTACAGGCAAAGGCCACTTACAAGAAGCAATGAAACAGGCTTCCATTTTTTTTATTGAAAAGATGCAAAAATAGGCCGTCTAGGTGGTGAAATGGAGGTTGTATGAGTAAAAGAGTCGTTTGTTTTCTGTTCATCATCTTGCATTTCTGGCACACTGGGGATTGTTTTGGGCAGATTGAGCAAATTCAGAGAATGGAAGAGATACGATCCCTGATCGAGGCGGCAGACCAAGAGACTCTGGTCGTTTTCGATATCGATCAGACGTTAACTGTCTCAAAAAACCCTGCCTACCAATGGGCTAACTTTCAAAAATATCAGCATCTGCTGAGAGAAATGAAGGCCGACTGGTCTGAAGATCAGTTGAATATGGCTTTAAATCTGATCGCCGTCAACCCTCAAGATGGGGTAGAATTGATCGATCGGGAAGTCTTGAGTATTTTCAACTTTTTGCATGCAAAAGGGATTCCAACCATTGCCTTGAGTGCTACGATTACTGGGCCGTGTGGTGAGGTTGCAGATCCCCTTCCCTATCGTGTTAAGCAATTAAAGGAGCTTGGGATTGACTTCTCTCCTTTGGCTCCCCATACCCTTTTTCTCTGTATGCAAGATCTCCCCCCTTATCTAGGCTCGCATCCTGAAAGTGTTTCAGGATTAGTCTTCTCAAATGGGGAAAGGAATACCAAGGGGGAGGTCCTGACCCATTTTTTTGACCAGATTGGGTGGGAGCCAAAAAGGGTAATCTTCATCGACGATTTAAAAAACCAGCTCGAAAGCTGCGAGAAGCCTCTTGCAAAAAGAGGGATCTCTTTTGAAGGGATTCACTATTTAGGGTATAGCTCGCTTCCTTCTAAACCGATTGAAGAGCACAAATTCATCCGGGAGTGGGAGAAGCTAGGCCAGAGAGCTGCTCATGTGCTTGCCTCCCGCCCAAAGTAAGGTTTACGGTTTTTTGTGCTTCTCTTTTTTGAGGATCTCGTCGATCTTCTTCTCTTCCCACTCCTTGCCGAGAAATCTGTCTTTGATGGTGAAGGTGTTTAAGGCCCTCGCGATTAACACAATCCCCCAAATCAAGGCAACCCAGTAAAACCAGAGTACCTTCGGGGAAAAGATCAGATTGATGACAAGGAGAAGGATATTGACCCAGACAAAGGTGACAAGATCTTGGTAGAAGCTTTTCATCTTTCTTACACGGGATTGGGCCTCTTTGTAACGTTTTTCTTCTTCATCTGGTGGTGGCATATATTGCACTCCTTTTTTAGCCTCAGTTCGGGGTTTATCTCATTGATCATCAATGGAGATTTTATTCAAAGGATAGCTTTGAGGAGATTAAAATCAAGAGAAAAGGAGGGAATCGAGAATGCCTGAGAGGATGAAAAACATGGTCATAGACATGATGTCGTTGAAGGCTGTTACGATAGGACCAGAGGCTAAAGCTGGATCAACTCCGATCTTGGCAAAAAAGAAGGGAGAGGCGACTCCCAAAGTGGTTGCTGTAAGAGAGGCACCTAGAATTCCAAAAGCTACTGTAATGCCAAGTTGTAGGGAGTCACCTGCAAAATCTCCAATTGAGAAATCGCTGAGTAAATAGACGATCATACCGCATAGGAGGCCAAAAAAAATGCCTGTCATCGTCCCCAGCGTAAACTCCTTTAAGGCAGCCTCCCCTTTTTTTCCAGAAGAGAGGACTCCGATTGCCATGCTTCTTACCAAGACTGTACTACACTGCACACCGACATTTCCCGACATCCCGTTAATAAGGGGGATAAAAAATACGATAAGGGCGAGCAACGTTGGCTCAATTTGTTGGAAATACGACATGATGGAGGCAGAGACCAATCCTGCAAAGAGGGTGACGAGAAGCCAAGGGGCTCGTGAGCAAAAACGTCTATAGACTGGGTCATACTCACTCACATCTTCTGCAGTACCTGCCATCAGTCCGATCGTTTCGTCGGCTATATCCTCAATCGCTTCGACAATATCTTCATAGGTAATCACGCCAATAAGAAAGTTCTCCTGGTTCACAATTGGAAGGGCAGGAATCTTGTACCGTTCGACTAAATCCACCACCTCTTCTCGAGTCGCTTCAGGGGAGGCTTTGTGCTCGACCTCTCGCATTACCTGACTCAAAGGGAGGCTTGGAGGGTTAACGATCAGATTTCTGGCAGGGACAAATCCTTGCAACTCCCCTTTCTCATCTAGGACAAAAGTCCGGCGGGTCATGTCGATCCCAGGATTTTCTCTGATGTAGGAGGCTGCTTCTGCAATGGTTGTTTCGAGGGGGAAGGCAAAAAACTCATTGGTCATCAGCCTACCAGCACTATTGCGGCTATGCTTTTGCAGCTCGCGAATTTGGAGGGCTTTTTTCGTCTCAAGTTTATCTAGGACCCTCCTGTAGTGCCTTTCAGGAAGATCATCTAAAACCCAAATCGCCTCATCTGCTGGCATTTTTTCGATCAGATGTTTCAGCTCTTCATCGCTCAAAATACGAAAAATAGCAGAACGGGTTGGCCCATCGGTGCTGATCATAAAAGAGACTTTAGCTTCTAGGTCGGGAAGATTTTCATACAAAACTGTACGCGCATCGGGAGGGAGTCTGGAGGCGGCATAGGCCAAGTCGATAGGGTTATATTCACTAGCAATTTTAGCGACATCTTGGAGGTAGATATTGAAGGTGGTTTTGTGAAAAGCCTCTTCTAACCGCTCACTCAATTCATCATCGAGATGGCTTGTTCTGGAATCCATGAGATTTCCAGCTGAAACGTGATCTTCTGGAATTTCTCGCTCTTCACTCATCTTTTCCCCGCAATGTAGAAATAAAGTCCCAAAAGACAGAAAAATCATGAAGCTTATCGAGCCACTCGTCGTATTCTAGCTCGTCTGGTGAAGGGAGAGTTCCTGCATCCTTTGCTTTGCTTAAGTAAACAAGGGCTTTTTCGGGAAGATCGGAAAGGGCATAGAGACAAGCAAGAGAGTACAAAGTATCAACACACCCAAGTTCTATCGACTTGATAAGAGCCGATTCTGCTTTACGTTTCATTTCCTGATCTATCTCAGGGTGATTGGGGTCTTGTGTCATCTCAGAAAGGGTAAGAAGGGTGTAGCCGTAATCAGCCCAAAAGATCTCGTCTTCTTCTTGGGTTGTAGTGAGTTTTTCAAACTGCTCAACGGCGTCCTGGAGGGCCGCAGGAAACTCCGTTAGCTCCCCATAATGGGCGAGGGCGCACGCGAAGTGATAAAGAGCGAAGGGAAAGTCTGAAGAGGCCCTCAGCACAACCTGCTCGAGAAGATCGATTGCATCGAGTAGGATCTCTTCATCTCCTATGAGATCTCCCAGTCTTTCAAGAGCACAACCAAGATTGTAGAAGATGAGAGGATGGGAAAAAATGGAGGCGGCGTTTTCTAATTTCTCCACCGCCTCTTCTAGGGTTGCCCGGGTCCACTCTTCTTCAATCTCAACTTGTGCTAAACGCAACAGAGCTACACCCCACTCATTGAGATAGTAGTAAGATGCAGGACGGAGAGAGGAGAGATGAGTGATCATCTCGATCCCCTTTCGGATAAAGATGGGGCTCTTCTCATCCATTCCATAGGCCAAGTAGATATGGAAAAGGGCATGCCAGTTTTCGATTAAAGTAGGATTTGTCTCAATCCCTGCATAAAAAGCCTCAATCCCTTTTTGGTAGTAGCTTGCATCTGAGAAATACGACCCATACGCGTAATAGCAAACTCCTAAGGCATAAGTGAGGTCTGGATCATTTGGGGCAAGCTCAAGGGCAATCAAAACCCGTTGCTTCCCCTCTTCTAACAGTCCCAAATCTTCTAACAACAACCCACTCAAGCACATCGCTTGGCCGATGCATGCTGTAGCTCTAGAGGGAGAACACTCCTTGATTTTGGAGGCGGTGAGTTTTTCTAACGCCGATTCGAACTCTTTGGGATTGCGGTGAATCCATCCACTATGCAAGAAAAGTTCCCCCCATTCAAGCCACAGATTACTAAAGGAAGGTGCTGCAATAATAGCGTTTCGAAGGGCCTCATCAGCCTCTTTGAGGTGCTCCGGCAGGTGGGTGAGAAAATAGCGGTTTTTTAGACAGCACGCATAAAGAGCCCACCCTCTCTGGTAGTAAAAGGAGCTCTCTTGTTCCTTTGGAGAGTAGGTGTCAGAGATCTCTTTTCGGACCCATTTGAGAGCCTCTTCCAGATAGGAAGGGTCTCCTTTGACCATGCTGTATTGAAGAAGAGCTTCGCCATATTCTATACCAAAAACAGGAGACGAAGGGGTGTAGGAAGCGGCCTTCTCAAAGTGTTTCAGCCCCTTTTGTAGATCTAAGGGCTCTTTGGAAAGGCGACTTAGGTAGACCCATCCCCTCCCCCACTCGTGATAGAAGGAGAAGGAGAAATCTTCGGGATAGTCGATATCTTCGAATTGAGACTCCATCCAGGAGAGTTTCTCAAGCGCCTCTTCGAGTAGCTTCTCGTCAGAGCTTAGCCATCCCATGAGGACGAGGATCTCTGCCCAAAGCAGAGCCCTGTCAGGTGCTTTAAAAAAATAGTCGGGATCAAGTTTCTCAACCTGAACAAGTTTCTCGCGTGCGAGTAGGGAGTAGCCTTCTTGCGTGTGACTTACCGAGAATTGAAAGAGGAGGTGGGCAACTCTCCAAAGAACTTCAGCCTCATTTTGGCCGAGAGATTCAGCATCTGCTAACGCTTTGCGGAATGCTTTTTCTTTGTTTTTTTTGGGGAGGAGCTGCTCTGCCCGTTTCAGAAACAGGAAACCAAGAGCCCGCTTTTCAGCGGGGGTGAGGGTGTTCCAAAGTTCCGAATCGGAAAATTTTTCCAGATTTGAAAGTTTTTCCGTTTCCAAAACTTGTTGCAACGCAAGATACTGCTCTTCTACCCCATTCATATAGGGACAGTCTACGCCCTATTTTCCTTTAATTCAAGAACAGGAGATAAGGCCTGCACCTATATGTAAATTCGAAAAAAAATAGAAATTCTCTGCGTCTTAGCACCTTTGCGTTTCAATTTTTTATTAAACATTTGTTCATGGAAACGTGTTGTGTAAAGGTTTGAAACACAAAGGCGCTAAGACACAAAGAAAAGATTTAATCTATCTCTTTAAGTGGTTGGAGTTGTTCAGAAAGGTCGGCGATTTGCTTCTCAAGTGGAGTGATTCGAGCTTTTATGGACTCGATTTTGTCGTCGAGGGCGCCATTGTCTTGTTGGTTTTTTCGAAAGGCCTTCTCAATGGAACTCTTCTTGTCTAATAGCTTCTTCATTTCGACATGTGGTTCTATGCGTAGTTTGATGAGATCCATCTCAACTTGGAATGTAAAATATACGGGTTCGAGGTCTGATACTGGAATCTTCTGAAGGCGTTGTTGAAAGGGAAGGAGGGTATCTTCTTCATTTTTCTCCTGCAATACCAGAAGTAAAGGGCCTTTTAATTCATTGAGAATTGCATCAAGTGTTTCAGTTGAATCCCTCTCCTCAGGACTAGTTATAGCCATCTGAAGTAGTAGGCATACTTCCTTAAGATAGTTGAAGATAGAGGCGAGCTCCTCAGCCTCCTTCCCTTCTTCAACAAACTTTGTTTCAGGTGCTTCGATTTTTGCGATCTTGTCGAGCTTTTCCCGGTACTTCCGATGTTGGATGCTCCCCTCAATGCGTGGGAGTATGGCATGATCCAGCTTTCTCTCAAGTTTTCTCTTTTGTTGGAAGAGTTCTTCTCTCTCATCATATTTTTCTTTGTATTTTTTCTCGGCTTTTGTGGGTTCTGAACGCTTTTTGGATGTGCTTGCTGATTCCAAAAGCTCGATATGCTTTCCGATTTTCTTTTTGTCTGCTTTTGGATTGAAGGCGAGCTCATTTTTTAATGGGAGGATGTAGCTGGCAACCGCACGAGCAGCTGCCCTTTGCCCCTCTTCAAGTACCTCAGAGCGGGTAGAAAGGGCGCTCTCCCCTTCCACCAAAACGCGCGCCCAAGTCATCTGCATGCCATCAAGTCCGTATTGATCGGTTACACGCTTGACCTCTTTTAACTCGCGTCGATTGCCGGGGATATGAGAGATCATGGGGCGTTCTCTTAAGTGGTGCATATAGAGCTTTAGAACTGTTTTCCGTCTGTCTTCCTTATTCAGATATCTGTCGACATACTGAGAGGCAAGCTGGGTGAGCAAAATGCCTCCTGCGAGTCCGAAGGAGACCCATGTATTGCCGTAGAAGACGCTAAAGACAACAGCGAATACAAGCAAAGCTCCAGTCTCTAACCCGTAACGTCGCACCTGGTTGCGGAAAACCATCTTCTTATCGATGTCCAAGAGAAGATGTTGGAGATGGATCTCCTCAAGCTGCTTATGGCGAAGGTACGGGCGCGATGCTTCCTCAACCAGGGGAATGGGGTCAAAAGGCTTGGCGATCGCCTTTTCTTTGGAAGTGAGTGCAACCCAGAAATTCTTGAGCCTACTCGTCTCCCCATGGCTCCCGATGAGCTTTCGAAGAGGGACCATCTGGGTTTCATTGAATTGATCGAGAGTCTCTTTGGTATCTTTACCAGAATTCTCCCAAGCTTTTAGAGTTACGTAAAGTGTATCCCACATCCGTTGTTGTCGCTCCAACAAGTTTTTCAGCTTCACCCCAGCCCAGTCGGGGTACTTTTCGAGCCATTTTTGGATTGCTGCTTGGTTGAGGACTTTGTGGAGGGATTCTCCTCCCCTATTGAGCATTTTTAAGGCTGTTAAGGCATTATCTGTGAAGACCTCTTCCTTATACTCATCGAGCTCTTTCTGATACGCCTCCACCCATTTGCTTGGATGGGCCTCTTGCCAGGCAACGTAGGCAGCGCGCATCTGCTCTACTTGTGCGGTGAGTTGGATGATTCTCAATTCGGTAGGTTGGGCAACTTTTGCTCCTTCCACCCACTCTTTGAGATTTTCGGAATTGCCTAGTTGCAGAAAAGGCTCCACTGCTTCATGCATCACTTCGATCTTCTTTTTGAATTCCTCCCAATCCCATCCCTCTA
>SDBV01006188.1_pt1 | contig 16662 bp, 11 predicted proteins | sample 2277081 | NCBI WGS metagenome assembly SDBV01 (sample SAMN10402039, study PRJNA504765) | marine sediment metagenome | isolation source: marine sediment core GS10_PC15, 223 cmbsf | place: Arctic Ocean: Southern Knipovich Ridge | collected 2010 | reverse complement strand
TTAAGAAAATACCACGCAATTAATAATGCAAGCAAAATGGAGATCAATGGGAAGAAATGCCAAAAAGAGACTGGGCTTGATGGCGACATAAAGGCAACTTCTATATCATTTTGTTCTGCGAACAATTTCCAATCAAATTGCTCGGGAATGCGCACTTGAAATCGCGTGCCATCAATCAGTTCACCTTCAGCTTCAGCTCCACTGACATACAGTTTTTTAATGTTACTTTGCTTTGCCTGTTTATCAAACTGAGAGTAGGAGATTTCTTTGACCTGAACCGAATATTCAGTCAACTTACTCAATAACGAGACACAGGCCACAATAACCACCGTTGCAACCAAAAGGTTCTTATAGCCACTGAAGTAGGTCTTACTCTTTTTATTTATTCTTTTCATACTATTTCCAAATCTGTTTTTATGGTTAATTTAGTTTGATTGTTGAGTATACAGATAGGATGTTTCAGTCAACATCCCCGCCAAACCATTCTATTAGAATTATACCCTATTTGAAACTGTTTGTCACTAGTTGGCATTTAGTATAGGCAAAAGTCCGGGTACTGTCTAATTATGGCAAGCGAATTACACCACTGGATAGGAGCTATAGCGCGGTGACCAGGCTGGAAAGGTAAGCCTCTGATCACTTTGAGCAATCGTATAGACCTGTTTTGTTGGTACATGCATCATACGTAAAAGGCTCTTATTGGTATAATCTTGGGCGTAGAACACATAACTACCACAGGGCTAAACCGGGCTCCGGCTCACTTAAAAAGATTTTGTGAGGGTAGCTCCTGAGCACCCTCGTATGCTTTAGTTATAGGTAATGTTATATTGATTGCCTTGTTTTGTGATGGTGATCGGCAGTGTGTATTGTATCGGTTGTTGGTTGACTGGATTTGTAACTATGTTGCCCTGAGTTGCAGCATATTTATTGTACAACTCGCTATCGAACATAGTTGCATGCCACCTTTGTTCGGCATCTTGAGTAAATGTTATAACGAAGTTTTGGACGCCATCGCCCCAATTTGGGTCAATTAACTCTTGAAATGGCGTAAAAGTAAAAGTCTCGACGTCTGCTAGATTGATTTTTACTGTTGGCAGACCAGTTGGATTACCTTTAGGTAATGGAATATCTTTTAATAGAATATCCTGGAGATTAGGATTTCCAACTGCAGTAATTTCAAGGTTTGGATGGGTTGCCACTGCCACCTCTCTAAGCGAGTTCACCTCCTCTTGGGTAATTGGATTTTTATCCAACTTAAGAGACCTCAGATTAGGAAATTGCTTGAGTATCTGAGGATCAACATGCTCAACCTGGTTATTTCTGAGATCAAGAGTCATTAACTGGGGAAGGTTGAGATTTGCAGGTATGACTGCAATCTGGTTATCGCTGAGCCAAAGCCAGAATAGCTTAGGAAGGTTAAGATCCGCAGGTATGGCTGTAATCTGGTTATTGTCGAGTGCAAGCGCCTTTAGCTTAGGAAAGTTAAGACCCGCAATAGCTGTAATCTGGTTATTTCTGAGGAAAAGCTCAGATAGCTCAGGTAGGTTAAGACCGGCGGGTATAGCTGTAATTTGGTTATTGTTGAGATCAAGCCATACTAACTTAGGAAGATCAAGCTTGTCGGGTATGGCTGCAATTCGGTTATTGTCGAGCCAAAGCGCTTGTAGCTTAGGTAGGTCAAGACCGGCAGGTATGACGCCAATCTGGTTACAGCTGAGGATAAGTTTTGCTAGCTCAGGAAGGTCAAGACCGGCAGGTATGGCTGTAATCTTTTTATGAAAAAGGTTAAGTTCTGCTTGTCCCTTTAAGTCAGGAATAGCTTTTACAGCTTGAATCCAACCTGTAAAAGAGTAATCATCACCAATCTTATCCGCAATAATTCGAAGCCCTGGCCACTCCTTTCTAAGCAGGTCCACCTTCTTTTGGGTAATTGGATTTCCATCTAAATAAAGTAGCCTCAAATTGGGAAACTTCCGAAAAAATACATTCACATCGCCAACATCTTCAATCTGGTTATTCCGGAGGTTAAGCTGTGTTAGCTCACGAAGCCTAAGACCGTCAGGTATGGACGCAATCTGGTTATTTCTGAGATTAAGCACCGATAGCTTAGGCAAGTCATTAAGACCCACAGGTATAGCTGCAAACTGGTTAGAGTGAAGATCAAGATCTGTTAACTCGGGGAGGTGCATTTTGGGTATAGCTCCAAGTTGGTTGTTGCTGAGATCGAGCTGCCATAGATTAGGGAGAATAAGACCCATCGGAGGTATAACGTCAATCTGCTTGCCGCTAAGATCAAGTCTAAACTCTACTTCCTGTCCGGCGCCGAAAAAGGCATTTTCGAGAGCTCGATTCCAACTTGTATCCGGATCAGCAGCTTTACACAAAGATAGTGCAAACAGCGAAATAAGCATCAATTTTTTCATGTAATTCTCCTTTTTTCACATCATGCCAGACCCTGTATTATTTCTAATAGTAACAAAAATCGTGTTGGGGGAACAAGGCTTTGTTAGCAAAAATCAGGGCAATTGCACTTAAAACATGGGATAGGAGCTATAGCGCGGTGACCAGGCTGGAAAGGTAAGCTTTTGATCACTTTGAGCAATCGTATAGACCTGTTTTGTTGGTACATGCATCATACGTAAAAGGCTCTTATTGGCATAATCTTGGGCATAGAGCACATAACTACCACAGGGCGACCAGCTAACCCCATGCTTAGCAGTTCGATCAAAGCTGAGCTGTTTATGACCTTTTTTAACTGTATCATAGGTAAAGAGCTGCATGATGCCTTCTGTGGCCTTACAATAAACCAACTGTGAGTTTGCAGAGCAATAACTGAGCGATTCGCTTGCAGCTGTGTTCGGTATGCGCTTTAATCCTTTTGAATCTATGTCAAAACAAAATACAGAAGGCTGTCGAAGGCCATAATCTGAGCAAAAATAGATCTGATTACCATCAGCTGATAGTGCTGGGCAAAAGTTATTACTTCCATTGTTTGTCAGCTGTTTGAGCTGACCTTGCTCCACATAATAAAGCTGCGCATTGCCCGTACCTTGTGAAGCGCAAAACACCGCCTTTTTGCCATCATCTGAAAATGCCGGAAGCATATTAATACCATCAAAGTTACTGGCAATGTGACGTCTTTTTTTCATATCAACATACATCAGACGCACATTTGCATTAGTAAACTCTGAATAAAAAACAAGTGGACGGTTAGGATCATGATTCCAACGAGGTCCAATATTAACCGTAGGAGTATCTACCAATACCTGTTCATATCTCCCATCATAATCAGCAACACAGACATGCTTTAAAGGTCGCTTGTGACCCTTAACCTCTCTGCAATAGGCAATGCGTGTTGAAAAAAAACCAATAGCACCGGTTAACTTATGCCACACCGAATCACTAATTTCATGTGCTTGAGCACGATCATGTTGCTTCTGCGCGATACTTCCCGTAGATATGCACTTATTTTGACTACTGTCATAGATGCTCCACGAGAGAGCCTTATCCTCAGTTCGCTCCAGAACAATAATAATCGGATAGGTTGTTTGCCATTGGGAACGTTCCTTTAATGACAGTGCCAAGCGCACATCTACCTTAAATTGACCCGTAAAATTCAAATCATCATGAACTACAGCAAGGAGCTGCTGTAAACTGTTCTCTCTATTAGTAGTGCTAACTCCAACAAGCAAGAGCGGCATAGCAGCATGCTTGCAAGCACGAGCCTTAATGTGCAACCCATATTGATATGATGTCACTAAACACAGTAACACAAAGATAGAACTCTTTCTCATAGAGAGATCCTACTGTTTAAACGTAATGGTAATCTGTTTGCCCCAACATGCTCGAGGAAAGTGCATTGCATAAACGGCCGTACGTGCATGAATATCATACACCAACACACCCGATTCGCGTTGCGTTTCTATCGATGCTATATCACCTGCAAAATTAATATCAACAAGGAGTATTGTTTCCAGATCTTGCGATAATCCTTGAGGTGGATGCCATACCTTTTTAAGTTCTTGCGCAATAGCACGCTGTACCTGCACTATATCAAACTGTTTTCTGCCGATATAAATGAATGTATCATCTGATTTTGTTAAACTATTTGTTGAGGTTTTAGGCAATACTTTTTTAGTTTGTTCAGCTTCATCCTGTTGCTCGCCCTGTTTTTGGTCAATAGATGGTACACTTTTTGTTTCTTTTGTTTCTCGTGGCACCGTTTGCTTGCATGCTGTGTTCACCTCCTGGACTATCGTAACCTCTTTGGCTTGGATAACTGCTTGTGCAATATCTGGTGAGGCGCAAACAACTTTCTTCACCTCTTTAACAAATGGCAATAACACAACCTCTCCACCCAAATCATAGCTCTGATGTGCAAAAACGTGTAGATCTATCTGACCATGCGCACTTTGCAATAAAAATATGATACATCCAACAACATGTAAAAATGAAATGATCACTAATAATTGAATCCAAAATGCCCGCTTAGGCATATTTTTTTGTTGCCAAAGCAACATACCGCACTCCTCCGGCGACTTTGAGCTGATCAACAACTTCAATGACACGCCCATAACGTACTGCCTGATCTGCTTTCACATATACGGTACCATCAGTGTTTTTTAACACATCCGGCGTTAGTTGAACAATCAGATCTGGTAGTGTTATCTGTTTTTCATTAAGATAGATAGTCTGATCCTTATCAATGAAGACCGTAATATTTTGCTGCAATGCAGTATCCTCTTTTGCTTTACCTTGAGGCAGATTAACTTTGATAGCATTATGCATCATAGGAGAGGTAATCATAAAGATGATCAGTAAGGTTAAGGCAATATCAATAAGCGGTGTTAATGGAAGATCTTCAATCATGGTACGCTGACGACGCTGATAACGATGATTGCGCATACTGTTCTCCTTAAACAAACGTAGCTTGAATAATGCGATTGAAACGTTGAGCCAATGAGAGTAGTTGCTGTTCAATGCGCCGTACTTGCGTGCTCAAATAGTTAAACATGATCAACGCTGGTATCGCAACCATCAAGCCGGCCAAGGTGGTTATTAACGCTTCGGCAATACCCGGTGCTACTGTAACAATATCAGCTGACTGTTTTTCACTAATATTCACAAACGCATGTACCAAACCCCAGACCGTCCCAAAAAGCCCTAAAAGGGTCGCTGCTCCAGCACAGGTTGATAAAATCCATAATAGCCCTTCCTCATGAAAGAGTATTTCATCAATAGTATGATAAACCCCATCTTGCAAATGTTGCCAATGAGCTATTCCTAGTTTGCCCGCTCCTTGCCGATTGCCTAATTCAAGCAACGATTTAAGATATTGCATATTATGGGTAAGAAAATAACCCGGCGTGGTACCACTGCATTTATCAGTAACCAATACCAAGTCTTCTAGAGTACCTACATGCCGAATATAACCAAAAGCTCTACTCATATGCCTCTTTTTGATACGTAGCAGGACAAATTTATAAAAAAAGACCGACCAACAGGTGATAGACATAGTAAATAACAAGGTTAAAACGGCTTTGGTAACACTGTCTGCTTGGGCAATAAGATGCCACAATGGACTTGAAAATGCTGTATAAAACATAATTTAGTCTCCTTTTTTATGAATTTATGTATCCCAAATTGTACCAGAAACTCGGGTATATTTTAAATCAATTTATACAAAATAGTTTAATAAGCCTCAAAACCTGAATTTCAGCCCCAGAATGAAGGGATTGGCTATTTGAAAATAAAGCATGGCGCATGCCTTGTTGCCTTGACAGTCTGAACATAAAGGTGTATAGTTTAAGGTATATAGTTTTTATATAGGTGCGATTTTCTGGATGAATCAGCCCCAAACCTGGAAAATAATAACGATAACAAATATTTGGAGGATATTATGATGTCTCGTTTACTAACCAAAATAACCCTATTTCTATTCTGCATCCCTACTATTACCTGTTTTATGTCGTGTCAAGCTGCCGATGAACAACGTGAGGTTGATAGAGCCCAAGCGCTCAGCAGACAACAAGCCCTGCAAGACCAAAAAAAACGTGAAAACCAAGAAAAACGTGAACTTGCTGCAGCCATAAAACGCAGCAGACAAACCCAACCAACTAGAAGACCTACTAGTCAACAACCGTTACAACCACAACAAATCCAACAAGAACAATATGAGGTTGATAGAGCCTTAGCGCTCAGCATAAAAGAAGCCCAAGAACGCAGCAGCAGACAACAAGCGAGTCCACCATACGTCCATCAACAACCACAACAAATCCAGCAAGAACGTGAACAACAAGAGCTTGACAGAGCCACAGCACTCAGCATAGAAGAAGCCCAAGAACGCAGCAGAAAACAACAAGCCCAACAAAAACAATCTGCTAAAGCTCCTTTGCCTTCAGGCGGCACAATTTTAGGCTCATTATCAGGATGCCAAAGGATACCCCATACCGATTGGTCTGAATGGGTTAAACAGCAATTTGGCGCCATGTGCGGATACCACGCAATATATAATCTAAAACCAATTATGGACGCTATACGCGCCAATCATCCTGTACAGGCAAAAGCTCCTCTACAGAAAGGACCTCCCCTTAAAGAATGGCAAGTACTCATTCAAGCGCGTGGGGGTCCCCTTGAGAATATCAGCGATAAGGATGTCAGCTATTTAGCTTTTCAGGTACAAAAGCTCCCACCTGACTTCGTAACTATTATTCCGAATTTAAACGATTGGAACCCGTCCCTAGATTGCAACTTCTACCAAGTTGCTGCCCGACTGCAGAAAACACCCGGATATGTCCACGGCTTTCTTGTCAATACTGCTGGTCATATATCAGCAATAACTCCCCAGATAAGCGCACACGCTAAACGCGAACACAAGGGTTTCATTGGCCATTGGACAGCGATAGTCATGAACAACCAAAATGGCATTATACATTTACACGTCGCTGATTCAGCATATAACCCAGACACAAAAAGTTACGGTAATATTGACACAATTAAACGTATCTATGAATGGGTTACAACCGATATCCCCATTTTGAGAGCCCTTACTGAAATACCCAACAAATTAGAAACTGCTCAGAATGTTATGGAGGAAAATTTTAATTATAAGCGAGGGCAAGAACTGATCAATGAGGTCACTGCAACAGTAAGAGCAACACCTGGTCTTGAAACTAATAGTTATTATCGCAATAACATTGTTCTGCAACTGGAAACAGCTCAACAACGGGTTAATCAGTTACGGCGAGCATTCCAGGTTTAATAAATGGAGGGGCTTAAGCTCCTTCATCTATTTTTTATTGCCTGCAAAGCAGAACGCTTTAATTCTTTGATGTCAGTGACGCCTTCTAGTTGTAACTCATATGCCTTTTTAACCACACGCCCAAGCAATGGCCCTGGCTTGATCTGATCAAGAAAATCTTTACCGGTCAACAGAGCCGGTTCCTTTTGGTGCTTTACCCGTGCTTGTTCAGCGCGCTGCAAAAAAGCGTCGATATCTGATGGTGTAGTTGCCAATGGCTCATGACCATCTGGATTGCGTCCACGTTTATCAGCAAGTGCCAATTTTGCAAGCATTGCTATGTTTGTATGCGGAGCGAGTCTACTGGCCAAACGTTTATAAGCGTTCAATTTTGATTCACTCTCGACTAATTGTATGGGCACCATATGCCAACGAACTAAGGTAGCAACCTGATCACGTAACTGCTTGTTATGGGTAATGTGCTTGAGCATATTGCATGCAAGCTGTTCACCCGCCTCTGCATGACCATAACTGTGAATACCTGTCCTGAGCCCAGTCGAAGGGCCTTCTTTATCTTGCGTAGTCGTACTCACTTTACCAAGATCATGGCATAAGGCAGCATAAAGTAATACTAGCTTTTCTTGCTCGTTATTATATGCAAGTTGTGCTGCTGCATCTAAACTTTGCATTGAATGCTCAAACACATCACCTTCGGGGTGCCAACGATAATCCTGTTTTATGTTGATCGTGTCAGCAAGCTCAGGCAAGATCTCTTTTAGTCTACCGATATCGCGCAACCAACGAATACCAAGCGAAGGGCGCTCTGATCGCAACAGCATCTTTGCAAATTCCTGCTCAATACGTTCTCGAGAAACGGTTGAAATATCCATCTTTTTGCATAAATCTTCAAGTGCTTTATCAGGTTTCATGCCAAATCGAGCAATAAACTGCATAACACGAAAGAAACGCAAAGGATCTTGGGCAAAAAATGCAATATCTGGTGAGCGTAATACCTTTTTATCAAGATCTTTTTGCCCATCAAATGGATCGACCAATGTACCCGTTTTGGCATCGATACCCATCGCATTTATCGTTAAATCACGACGACGGAATGCCTCTTTAATTGGCATATGCGGATCTATTGCAACGGTTGGTTTACGCCCAGCACTATCTGCTCGTGGCAATGACCAATCAACATCAAGGCCATGTAGTTTCAATACACCAAATGCTTGACCAACCAAATCAACTGGACCAAATTTCTTTAAGGTTCCTGTCAGTTCATCCTCCGTCAGACGATGCACTTCAATATCAACATCCTTAATCGGTTGGCCCAACAAAATATCTCGCACCACCCCACCAACAAAATAGGCAGTTCCACCCTTTTGATCAATTGCCTTAAGTATGTCTCGCACTCGCGGATGCACAGCATAAAGATTATCTAACGCTTTTTGAATAATAGACTGAATTCGATTAGACTTCATAATACATAGTTATTTATTTGCTTTAAGGAGTTTTATTATGGTTTACAAACATACATTATTTGTATGTATCTTTAGCATGATCTTTTTATCAAGCACAATACATGCTGATTTCTTTAATTCTATCAGCTCATTTTTTGGTGGCAAGCCCTATGAAGCAATTATAGAAAAGGATTATACACTCAACACGCATGGGCTGATTTCGCTCAAAAACATTCATGGCAGCATTACGGTCAAAACCGGTCTTAATAAAAAAAGCGTTGCCATTCGCGCCATCAAGAGAGCCTCTGTTCAAGAACATCTTGATCACATGCATGTCATTGAAGAAGAAGTAAAGCCTGATCGATTAACATTACGTACTGCCTACGATTATGAAAAGGTTAAAGGCACTGTTGATTATCTATTGACGATTCCTGATGACGCTACTGTGCATGTCAGCTGCAATATTGGCGATATTACCATCAATCAAGTGCATGGCTCCATCATGGCAACCACAGGCCACGGCGATATTACCATGGAGCGACCAACCAACAGAGTGCAAGCTACCATCACTCAACAAGGCAATATCACTATTATGCAACCAAGCGAAGCGGTTAAGGCTATGAGCAATAAAGGAATTGTCCATGTATACGACAGTATGAACAGCGTAACTGCCAAAGCAAAGCAAGGAAAAATTGAAATTAAATGCAAGAAATTACCAACTCAAAAACAACTGAAATGCTTAGTTGAACAGGGTCCTATCGTTGTGCAGGTGCCACAAGATATTCAATGCTCTATTGATGCCGATGCACCTAAGGGCACTGTAACCGGTGATCAACCGATTCGTATCAAATCAGCAAATACCTCGCTTAATAGTGACTATTGGAATCGCGTAAAAAAACAGGTGCGTGGTTCTATCGGCAATGAGGATGCGTCAGTGAAATTGCATGCAAAGCAAGGAAATATCAAAATTATGGCGATTAAATAAAATACTTGAAAAAATTTTCCGCTTGTTCTAGGATGCTTAACATGTTCTAAAAAAAAGGATCCGAGCATGCAGAAAAAAAGATTAGTAGTCGCAGCATTCATATCATTCTATTCAATGAATTCCTTTGCCGCATGTACCACACCAGTCTCTGGCGATCGAGTCTGGGATTTGGCGGCAACGGCCCTTGATAAGATAAATACCACTGAAAGTAAGCTCTGTGAGATCTTGTTTGAGATCAATAATGATTTTACAGGTACCTTTACGGTTGCTGAAAACATTTTAATTAAAGCATGTAACAGTCTCACTTTGGTACAGCAAATAGATAGTAGCTTTGATCAGTTGATTATCAATCTACCGGACACTATCAGCAAGCTGTGCGTGATTGACAGCAAAGTGGATCTACTCACCACACAGGTTGAAGATTTGCAGGTTGATATATCGGGTACCTTTACTGCGCTGGATAGCCTGAAGACAACTATATGTAGCAAGCTGGAACAAGTATCAGCTGAACTGGGCCAAATAGAGATAGATATTACGTTATTGACGCAAACTGAAATAGATCATGCGATCACCATCGCAAGTCAATTGAGCGTACTCCAAACCGATGTTGATCTCCTGAATTCAGCACTGGATACATTAACTATTGATGTAGATGTGCAAGCATTAGATTCATGCGTTGATGTGCTGGTGAGTTTAGTTGATGATCTTGATATGGATGTTGATAATCTGCAAGGTGCAATATCAAATGGCTTTGCTGGCACCTTCACTGCCCTTGATGAACAACTTTCAAAAGCATGCATTATTGATAGTTTAATAGATATCGCACAAGTTACCCCAATTGTTGATTTCAGCAATGTGTTCACAGCCCTCGATGCATTGCAGCAAAAAGTATGCAATATTGAATCGCTTGTTGATATTCTCTGTTTGATTAACAGCAGAGATATCATCTGTTCAAGCAATTCAAAGATTGATATTGCACTTTCAAAGATCTGTTTAGCAGAACAAGAAATAGTGCCATTACCGAGTTTAGCAGACGTGATCATCAGTAAGCTAGAGGCAGTTGAAATGGCCGGATTTGATGTCGCCTGTTCAAAGATTGAGGCTACTATCAGCATCCTTGATATCATTGGCAGCAAGGTTGACACCATAGAATCGAAAGTGTGCCAAATTGATCTACTTAACAATACCAGTAAACTTCAAGTAATTGACAATGAACTAATTACCATTGAGAGTAAACTAGATAACGTTGATGTTATGACCAGCAGACTCTGCGTAGTTGATTCTAAAGTCGATACACTGCAACAAACAGCACTAACTATTGAAAGCATTATTGACGTGATTAACACTGAAGCACAAGTGGTTGATAGTAAGATTGATACACTGAGCCTCATCTCAAAAGCTGATTTGCTTGAAAGCAAATTGTGCGAAATTGAACCGAGCACAAGGCTTATCTGTTCAAACTTGGATCTGTTGCTGGCCAGCCTACAAACCAGCGATAGCAAATTAGATATTATGATTCCATTGGCTGAAAGTAATATCGATCAACTGCTGACGGTAGAAAGCCGTATTGATGCCATTGATAGCAAACTGGATGCACTGCCGGTAACAACTATCATTAGCAAATTATGTGTCATTGAAAATCAGGTCTGCACTATTGAAAGCGTTCTTGATATTATTGGTCCCTTAATTGGCACTTTGAACTTCAAAGCACAAGAACTGATTGGAGACTTCCAAGAAACCTGGACTATTCTTGATGTAATAGAAAACAAACTGTGCACCGCGGAACCTATACTTGAGACGATAACCAGCAAATTAGATCAAGATATAAGCCTTGATCTGAGCGGTGTATTCACTGAAATTGAAGCAATTCTACAAAAAGAATGCACCGTTGATAGCAAGGTTGATATTGCCCTTTCACTGGTTGATGTTTTTATTTCAAAACAGGATGAAATTGATTTCAGCGGGGTATTTACAGCACTTGATGCACTACTTATGAAAGTTTGCACCGTAGACTCGCAAACCGATGTCCTTGATACCAAAGTTGATAATCTCGTTTCTTTCTGTGGTATACCCATTCGGGCAAGTAGTTTACCACTAACTATCACAACGCCAGAGCGATATTTCTTGGCAGAAAATATTGATTATGCCGGAACAACAGATGCTATTACGATCAGCACTGATAATGTCTTTTTAGATCTGAATGGCTATACACTCAATTATACCGGTGTAACTGCAAGCATTGATGGTGTTATGATTAGTGCATCTACCAATGTGCAAGTAGTCAATGGAGCAATAAGTAACTTTACTGCTGATGGCATCAATGCCACAGGTGGCGGTCATCTCGTATTTGCACACCTAAATATTTCAAATACTACTGGTGATGGTCTTCAAACTGGTGGCAGAACTGTTGTTATTAATAACGTCACTACTTCAAATTGTAATGTTCTCACTGTGGGGACAGCTAATGCATGGATAAAAAATTGCTCTATCTTAAACGCCCCGGGGACAGGAATATTCGTATCCAGTGGAGATAATACATATATTAGTGATTGTATAATCAAGCAATCCGGTCCAAATGGCATTGCAACAACCGGTACTATAAACAACTTTGTTCTCCAGCGATCAATAGTAATGGGTTCTGGGTCTTTTGGTATTCAGACAAACATTGGAGCAAGCGTTTCTGGATGGATTATATTAGACAGTATATTTACTGCAAACGGCAATAATGGGCTCAATTATGACCACGATGAAGCTATAATAATGCGCAATACTTCTTCGGGAAATGGTTCCGATGGATTTTGCTTGACAGCTATGAATTCGCCTACAAATAATTATTTTGCTTTTAATACAGCAGTTGAAAATAGTGGAATGAACTTTAGGGAAGGTGGACCAAATCCTAATGCAAATACTTACCTTGGTAACTTTGCATTTAATTCAGATGCTGTTGGTGATCCAAATAATACCAACTATACTCTTATTAGTTCAAATATTACACGTAAATTTGTAACTGCAAGTCAATCAGGTTCGTTTGGTGACTTCCCAACCAAGTGGCACAATATTAATATGCTGCCATAGATCTTACTACGCGTTGCTAAAGCAACTAGCTTCGTAAGACAGGCCCTTTCTTACAAGGACTTCGTATTAAAAATAACTCTGCATCGGCTAATAACTCTTCAAAGTTATTTTATGTAAACCATTAAAAAAATGGCTTGCCATACGAAGCCTGCCGAGCCAGTAGGCCCAGATAGGCGTAGTATGGAGCTGACCGGGATCGAACCGGTGACCTCATGAATGCCATCCATGCGCTCTACCAACTGAGCTACAGCCCCATATAACAGAAATACTTTTATAGATAAAAAAAAGATGGTACTATTGTACATCATATGCAGTCTATTGCCAATCTTTTATACCTATAATATAGAGGCTCTTTATTATGATAAAAACTATGATCAGTGCATCTTGTTTATTATGTGTTAGTTTAATCGGGTTCGATACCACCATCTCTTGGCAAGTACCACAAAGGGAGGCTTCGGTCTTTTTTACCATTCCCATTGATCAAGAGGATGCCTTATATAAAGAGTATATGGACTTCTCAGCTGATCATGATGCTATCAGCATCACTAACTGGACCACCAATAATGATGCAGTTGCAGTCTATGATCCGGTCTTTAAAGAGACCAAGAAGGTCTACACCAATGACGTGACCTTCAAGCTTGACCTATCAGTGAAAGAGCCGATAAAAGAGACTACTATACGAGTTACCTACTATCGCAAAAGCAAAGGATGCATTAAAGAACAGTTATTGCATATCCCTATTGCACCTGAATGCGATGCACCACAGGCAATTGAAACAACTGCAGACGTACATGAGAACATAATCCACGAAAATACATCAAAATCTATCGCTGCAGAACAACCCACATCAACCTCATGGTCATGCGCCATATCGAACCTTATTGAGCATACGCAATCAGTGTGGCTGCAATGCTTGTTAATTCTATTGCTTGGCGCCCTCTTGAGTCTAACCCCCTGCATCTACCCGATGATTCCTATTACCGTTGGCATCCTACAAGGTCAAGGCTCAAAATCGATTTGGCGCAACCTACTGTTATCCGGATGCTACACCATGGGCATTGCTATGACCTTTGCCACGTTGGGGCTCACTGCAGCATATACGGGCAAACTGTTTGGCACCTTTATGCAACATCCACTGGTGATTGGTATGATTGTCATGCTGCTTATCTATCTTGCTGGTTCAATGTTAGGTTTCTATGAAATGTATGTTCCTAAGCCCTTAACATCAAACAGCCGTTACACGCAAGGTGGCTCGCCAGTCAGTGCATTTTTGTTTGGTATTGTAAGTGGTACCGTTGCCTCTCCTTGTGTTTCTCCGGGATTAGCATTAGTGCTGAGCATCGTTACCGGCCTTGCAAGCCCAGTGCTTGGTTTTTTGTTTTTGTTTGTATTTGGCATCGGCTTGAGTTTACCATTATTGATTATTGGTACCTTTTCAAGCTCACTAACTCTATTGCCGAAAGCAGGCATCTGGATGGTGGAAATTAAAAAGATATTTGGCTTTTTAATTCTTGGTATGGCAATCTATTTTTTAAGCATTATAGTGCCGCCATTTGTGAGCAGTTGGTTGTTAATGCTATTGCTATTGAGTACCGGTATCTATTACTTATATACCAACAGACAACGAGTTGCTCTGGGCCGTATGCTTTATAATCTTGTTGGCATCGGTTTAGTAGCTAGCAGTATCATAGTTGGTTATTTTGCGATTCGCGCTACCGTTAACCCTGAAGATTGTACTATTGTCGGGCTCTGGACAACTGATTATGTATGCGCCCGTGAGCAAGCACGCCATGAAGGCAAACTGTTGCTGCTTAAAGTTGAAGCTCCCTGCTGCTCGCTCTGTACTGCAATTGATAAAAAGTTCTTTCAACAACCCAATGTTATCACGGTATTAGATAAACATTATATCCCGGTACGCATCGATGGTGGTGATAGCACTGATGCAACAACAGCTCGCCTCATTAAGCAGTTTAATATTATCGGCTTTCCAACAATTGTAATTGCAGATCCAGCTGATGATCGTATGATCAAAACATGGGGCAGTGAGCTCTATGATTATTCGGTTAAACAGTTTATTGAGGAGCTTTCTTTATTCCGCTCAGAACGAGCGAAATAAATATAAAGACTCTCCTAGACTTCGAAAAAAGCTTGGTGTCTAGCTTTTATGCATCCTCATCAAGCTCAAATTCGATATCCAACTCATCATCATCGTCGTCATCTTTTTCCAACTTATCTTCATCCTCAGCAGGACCATCTGCTTGAAACTCCCAGAGTTTGCTGACCTTAATCCGATGATTACGCTCATCGATCTGTTTTCTCTTCTCTTTTGTTAACTCTTGTAACATAACATCCACCACTCGATCTAAAATTTTATAAAACTCTGCCCCCTCATAATTTGAAATCAAATCATAATGAGGCGACTTCACTCTTAATTCAATTCGATGATGCTCATGCACCTTCGATGGCTCCAAAACCAAATCTATGTAAACAGGAGTTGGCTCATGCTGCATGAACTTTTCTATCTTGGTGAGCTTATCATTGGCGTAGTTCTCAATTGCTGCTACATGATCCATATTACGAAAGGTAATTCGTTTATGCATATCTTCTCCTTAAGCACACTTTATATCACTTAATGAAAAGTGTAACAATAAAGATACTGTTTTTCTAGAGACAGCGATAAGTGAATTGTATAAGATGAATATATACTACTTACGGGGAATAAATTTGATCGGCACACCTTCAAGATCATATGCTTTACGCAATACATTATCAAAATAGCCCAGTTGACTCGGGCCAAACCAAGCCGATTCATTGACATAAAGTACAATGGTAATAGGTGCCGTTTTGACCTGCTTGGCATTTTTGATAATCAGAGGATTGCCTTGATGAAAGAGTTGTCTGCGATAGAGCGCATCTTTGAATAACCGTTTCAGTTCATCATCAGAAAAACGGGTATTATAACGATCGGCAACCTTTTTGATAATAGCAAGCAGTTTACCAATATTCTTGCCCGTCTTGCATGAAATACGCATAGTCTGAACTTTATCCAAGAAAAAATCATATGGGCTCAGGTTAAAATCAAGCTCTCGTTGTGTATGCTCATCAACCAGATCATATTTATTAAATAAGATAATCAACGCTTTATGATGTTCAAAAGCATAAAAAGCAAGCTTAAGTTCTTGATCTGAAAGCCTACCTGCTGATGCATCCACCACAAGCAGCACAATATTCGCCTCTTTGAGCGCATTAAAAGCACGTTTGACCATCAACTGCTCAAGCAGATCTGTCACTCCACGTTTCCGGCGAACACCGGGCGTATCAGTAATATCAATGTTCTCTTTATAGAAAGTTATGTTTTCGGTGATTGGCTCTCGTGTTGTACCCGGTTCGGGTGATACTATGGTTCGCTCTTCTTTGAGTAATGCATTCAATAGTGAGGATTTGCCCACATTTGGCTGACCAACAATCACAACCTTTAAAGCTTCTTGAGTTTCTACCGTTGGAATTTTAACCGGTAACTGTTCAACAACAAGATCCAACAGATCACCTGCACCTTGACCATGTTCTGCAGAAATAATCATAGATAGTCCAAAGCCAAGACGATCAAAATCATATTTATGTTCTTGCGTAATCTTTACATCACCTTTATTAATGGCCACGATAACCGGCTTGTTGAGTTTATGGAGTAACTTTGCAAACTCAAGTTCCTCAGGCATCAAACCGACAGATCCATCAACCACAAAAATCATTACGTCTGCTTTTTTCAAAAGATCGAGTACGGTTGATGATATACGTTTATAGATCGGATCTTGCGTCTTTTTAAGTTGAAGGCCACCAGTGTCAATAAGGTTAAAGCAAGCATTCTGCCAACATACGGTATCTTGTAAAAAGTCACGAGTAAC
>SDBV01006187.1_pt1 | contig 16664 bp, 15 predicted proteins | sample 2277081 | NCBI WGS metagenome assembly SDBV01 (sample SAMN10402039, study PRJNA504765) | marine sediment metagenome | isolation source: marine sediment core GS10_PC15, 223 cmbsf | place: Arctic Ocean: Southern Knipovich Ridge | collected 2010 | reverse complement strand
TGCCACTGGTGCGGACATAAACAACTCGTTCTTGAGCAGTGTCCCGAATGCGGATCGATAAAAGTGGTGTACCGCGGTATGGGTACGCAAAAAATCGAAAAAGAACTCGGGAAAATTTCCGGACCCGACTCTATTATCCGAATGGATTCGGACACAACCCGTGTACATAACGGTCATTTCAAGCTGCTGGAGGAATTCAGAAAAGGTGATTCATCGATACTGCTCGGAACGCAAATGGTTTCAAAGGGGCTTGACATTCACGATGTAACGCTTGTTGGAATCATTTCTGCCGATCTTGCTCTTTTTCTGCCCGACTTCAGGGCTTTCGAGCGAACTTTTCAGATTATCACACAGGTTGCGGGACGTGCAGGCCGCGGCGAAACGCCCGGCATTGTCATCCTGCAAACCTTTAATCCTGATAACTACGCTATTAAAGCGGCATCAAAACAGGATTACGAATCTTTTGCCGCAATAGAACTCAAGGCCAGGGAAGAACTAAATTTCCCGCCTTTTTCACGGCTTATCCTCATCGAAATGTCATCTGAGTACCTGAGAGACCTGAAAAAACTATCGGAAGATATTGCCGGCTATCTATTAAAATATGCCCCGGAAGGAGCCGAAGTCATGGGTCCGATAGAAGCCCCGATAGCGCGTAGAAAAGGCAAGCACCGAATGCATATCCTCTTAAAATCCCCGAAAACACTTCGATTACAGCACCTGATACGATCCGCGATAGAGAATGTCCATAAGGGCAAAGAAACTATAGATATCGATATCGATCCGATTGATTTGATGTGATTATTCTTTTAAGAATTAAATGGATTGAAAAAAAGCAGAAGTGATAAGGCAGAAGGCAGAAGGCAGAAGGCAGAAGGCAGAAGGCAGAAAAAAATTAATTAACCACAGATGAACACGGATAAACACAGATAATTAAATTGATTTTTATGTTTAAAGGCGTAAACTACCCTATTTTATCATGGTCATCATTTATCAAGGTCAACAAAGGTCTACAGCGGTTCAGGCAATTTGAAAGCTGACATCTGAAATCTTTGAAATATAAAAAATTGTGAAAAGGAAAAATTTAGGTGCGCAGTTGAACTTTTAACTTTTAAATTTTCCTATTTAATGTTATCTTATATGCTCGGATATATCTGGATTTTCACTTATACACACGAATGGACTTATAAAAATAGAAAGGCAACATTTATGACGCTTGACATCACTTTAGCCGAACGTCTGTTAAAACTGCCGCCCTATCTTTTTGCGGCTATAGATGAGATGAAACAGGAGGCAATCGATGCCGGGAAGGATGTAATAAATCTCGGTGTCGGGGATCCCGATATTCCCACGCCTCCGCATATCATTAAAGCTCTGCAGGAAACTGCGACCGACCCGGCAAATCACCAGTATCCCTCTTATACAGGCATGCTGGATTTCCGAAAAAGCATGGCCGGTTATTACAAACGCGCACGCGGGGTAGACCTCGACCCGAAATCAGAAGTACTGACATTGATCGGCTCGAAGGAGGGTGTCGGACACTTTCCGCTTGCATTTATCAATCCCGGCGACACTGTTCTTATTCCCGATCCGGGTTACCCTGTCTACCAGGCAGGCACATTTTTTGCCGGAGGTATACCTTATTACATGCCTCTTTTGAAAGAGAACGGATTCTTGCCGGATCTTGACGGCATCCCGCCGGAAACAGCCGAGCGGGCTAAAATGATGTTCATTAATTATCCCAATAATCCGACAGCGGCGGTTTGCGGTGCTGATTTTTTCTCGAAAGTTGTTGATTTCGCAGTCGAGCACAACATTATCGTTGTTCACGATGCAGCCTATGCGGATGTGACCTATGACGGATACCGTGCGGCATCCTTCCTCGAAACACCGGGAGCTATGGATGTTGGTGTGGAACTTTACAGCCTCTCAAAAACATACAACATGACCGGATGGCGTATTGCCGCGGCATGCGGTAACTCCGGAATCATAAACGGTCTCGGAAAAGTAAAAACAAATATTGATTCCGGGGCGTTCCAGCCCATACAATATGCCGGGATAGTCGCCCTTGAATCCAGCCAGGAATGTGTGAAGGAAAATAACCGCATATACAATGAACGCTGCAATGTCCTCGTTGAGGGACTTAGAAATATCGGATGGGAAGTGGAAAAGCCCAGGGCATCTTTTTATGTCTGGATTTCCATCCCGGAACATATAAAATCCGCCGACATGACCGCTCTTCTCATCAAGGATGCCGCGGTTGTTACCACTCCGGGTGTAGGTTTCGGCAAGTATGGTGAAGGATACATACGAATGACCCTGACGAAAACAAAAGAGCGGCTTAAAGAAGCGGTCGACCGTATGGCAAAGATTCAGTTTTGAATTGAGATATTATTAGCTTTCAGGAAAAATGATTAAATCGATTCAATAATCACCGACAGTTAAATTGCTGATATCCGACAGTTAAAAAGCCAATGACTTTACAGCAGGAGTTAACATGAACTGGTTTAATTACAAAGATGGAGAATTATATGCCGAGGATGTACCGCTTTCAGATCTGGCGGAGCAGTATGGCACACCTTTGTTTGTATACTCTAAAGCCACACTGAAACGTCACATTTATACTATCGACGGTGCCTTTGCAGATATTGACCATTTAACCTGTTATTCTGTCAAGGTCAATTCAAATACTTCCCTGTTGAAAATCATCGCTGAAAATGATCTCGGAGCAGACATTGTTTCCGGCGGCGAACTTTACCGCGCACTGAGAGCGGGTATACAGTCCGAGCGTATAGTATACTCAGGTGTAGGAAAAACAGACGCTGAAATAAAGTATGCTCTCGAATCAGAAATTCTCATGTTTAATGTGGAATCGGAATCCGAACTGCGCAAAATAAATTACATTGCCGGTAAAATGAATGTGAGAGCTCCTGTGGCTTTCCGTATCAACCCGGATATCGATCCGAAAACGCACCCGTATATTTCCACCGGCCTGAAAACCAACAAATTCGGTATCCCTCACAGTGAAGCATTGAGAATGTATGATGAAGCGTCGAAAATGCCAAATGTGAACGTTATCGGTATCGATGCTCATATCGGAAGCCAGCTTATAGATGTGTCACCTTACAAGCAAACCGCTGAATTGCTGCTTAATCTGATCGAGGAAATTCGCGGCATCGGAATAAATCTAAGTATTTTAGATATCGGCGGCGGACTGGGAATACAGTACCATGATGAAAATCCGCCCGATCCTTCCGACTGGGCTCAAATGATAGCCCCTGTGATAAAGAAGATCGGCTGCCGTCTTTTAATCGAGCCCGGAAGATCCATAGTGGGGAACGCTTGTGTCCTTATCACTAAAGTGCTTTATGTAAAGGAAAACGAAGATAAAACATTTGTCATTGTCGATGCCGGTATGAACGATATAATCAGGCCTTCTCTCTACGGGTCCTATCATGGAGTTGTTCCGGTCATTGAACACGATGTGGAAAAAAGGATTGTGGACATCGTCGGTCCGATTTGCGAATCCGGAGATTTTATAGCGAAAGACCGTGAAATTCCCATGCCTGCCGAGGGTGACTATCTTGCGGTTCTGAGTTCCGGAGCTTATGTCACATCAATGGCATCAAATTATAATTCCAGGCCCAGAGCAGCTGAGATAATGGTCGACAAGAACAGGATTTCACTTGCTGCAAAACGTGAAACTTACGAGGATATTGTTTCCCGGGAATTATAGGAAAACGCCGAATTTTATCGATGATTTTAGATTTAAGGTTTTTGACAGAATAACAGGATAGCTTTAATAAACCTGTTTATCATTTTTTTCAAGCAAGGCGTATACAAACTGATACCTCACCATCGATAGATAAAACGATTTCGATAGTATATTGACGCATACATGAAATAATTGTCTGAACCGCTGATGCCTATGATACAATGATTATCATTATATTTATAAGAATAAACTATTGACTTTTATCATGGCCATTGTTAAGGCAAATGGAATCTTTATTAACCTTGATATTAGTGATTAACAGGATTTCAATTAATAAAATCTTGATTTATCCTGTTATCCTGCCGGAAATATTCATTTTTTATAATATTTTCATTTCTTTAACAAAGTATAGTTAGTAATTTAATTTAACAAATCAGCACCAAATATCCTGGAGGGAAATAATAATGACAGGCATCATACATATCGAAGGACGTGAAATCCTCGATTCAAGAGGCAATCCCACTGTGGAAGTTGAAGTGACTCTCGAATGCGGCGTAGTCGGAAGAGCGCTTGTTCCATCCGGAGCATCGACCGGAGAAAATGAAGCGACCGAACTGAGAGATGGAGACAAATCAAGATACGGCGGTAAAGGAGTCCTCAAAGCTGTCGAAAACGTCAACAATGCCATCGCTTCCGAAATCGAATTCATGGATGCCACCGATCAAATCGGTATCGACAGGGCAATGATAGATCTTGACGGTACTGAAAACAAATCCAATCTCGGCGCAAATGCAATTCTCGGTGTTTCGATGGCATCGGCACGTGCGGCAGCAGAGGCAGTGGGTCTCCCGCTCTACCAGTATCTCGGCGGAATTCACGCAAAACTGCTCCCGACACCCATGATGAATATCCTCAACGGCGGGAAACATGCTGATAATAATGTCGATCTCCAGGAATTCATGGTCATGCCTGTTGGAGCACCGACATTCCGTGAGGGACTTCGTATGGGCGCTGAAGTATTTCACTCACTTAAATCGGTACTCCAGGGAAAAGGACTCAACACAGCGGTAGGTGATGAGGGCGGCTTTGCACCCGATCTCAAGTCTAATGAAGAAGCGCTCATGGTCATCATGGAAGCCATTGAAAAAGCCGGCTACAAGCCGGGCGATGATGTGATGATAGCGCTTGATCCGGCCGCAAGCTCTTTCTATGACAAAAACAAGGGTAAATACATTCTCGAAGGTGAAGACAACCGTGAATTGAACAGCGGGGAACTTGTCGGTTTCTATGAAAATCTCGTAAGCAAATATCCTATCATTTCGATAGAGGACGGCCATGATGAGAACGACTGGGACGGTTTCATACTCATGACTGAAAGGCTTGGAAACCGCATTCAGATAGTCGGTGACGACCTTTTTGTTACCAATACAAAATTTCTCAAAAAGGGCATCGATACAAAAGCCGCAAATTCGATTCTTGTAAAAGTCAATCAAATCGGCACGTTGACAGAAGCATTCGATGCTATGGAAATGGCTGTGAAGGCCGGATTCACCGCGGTAGTATCACACCGTTCAGGCGAAACCGAGGATTCGACTATCGCCGATATCGTGGTTGCCGCAAATACCGGCCAGATAAAGACCGGTTCCACCAGCCGTTCGGACAGGATAGCAAAATATAATCAGCTTCTTCGCATCGAAGATGAACTCGGTGACAATTCCGAATATGCCGGGAAAAATGCATTTTATTCAATTCGGTAAAATTATTAAGATTATTTCAATATTATTTCTTAAAAATATAAATCTTTAATCTCCGTTATAACGGACATATAACGACAGCGGTTAATCTGCTGAGATAATTGGTGACAAAATGCTCGATATTAGATTCATCAGAGAAAATCCCGACCTCATTAAGGAAGGGGCACGTAAAAAACGAATAAATGTAGACATCGACCGTCTCCTTGAAATCGATGAAAAACGCCGTAAACTGCTGCAGGAGTCGGAAAATCTGAAAGCCGAAAAGAACGCTGCGAGCCAAAAGATAGCAAAACTAAGCGGTGATGAAAAAACCGCTGCAATCGCCAGAATGAAAAGCGTTACCGAACGGATTAAAAGTCTTGACTCCGAGCTTGAATCCATCATAAACGAATATAATGCCTTAATGCTTCAGGTTCCTAATCCGCCGGACGATGACGTGCCGGAAGGGGAAGATGACAGTGACAATGTTGAGTTACGGCGTGTGGGTGAGATTCCGAAGTTCGATTTTGAACCGCGCGACCATGTGGAACTCGGCGAATTGCTCGACATCATCGATATTCCCCGTGGAGTCAAGCTTGCCGGCGCACGGTCTTACATCCTCAAGAACGAGGGAGTTCTGCTCGAATACGGCGTTCTGATGTATGCCCTTAAAAAGATGGTCGAACTCGGATTCACTCCCATGATAGTCCCCCATCTCGTCAAGGACATCGCCATGATAGGCACTGCCTACTTTCCCGGTGGTGAAGAGCAGACATACACCTGTGAACGTGACAACCTCCATCTCATCGGTACCGCCGAGGTACCGGTGACCTCATATCACTATGATGAAATCCTCGATGAAAAAGACCTGCCTCTTCATTACTGCGGCATCTCTCCATGCTACCGCCGTGAAGCGGGAACCTACGGCAAGGATACAAAGGGGCTTTACAGAATCCACCAGTTCCAGAAAGTTGAACAGGTGATCGTATGCAAAGCCGATGAAAAATTTTCAGCCGAAAAGCATGAATTTATAACTCAAAACTCGGAGAACCTTGTAAAAGACCTCGGACTTCCATACCGTGTCGTTCTGGTGTGCACCGGCGATCTCGGACAGCCGCAAAAACGAAAATATGACATTGAATGCTGGATGCCCTCGCGGGGGAACTACGGCGAAACACATTCATCCAGCAAGTTTTTTGATTTCCAGGCCCGCAGACTGAAACTCCGATACCGTGATTCCGGTGGTAATATTAAGTTCTGTCATACGCTTAATAATACTTTTATTGCCACTCCGCGTATTCTGATTTCCATTCTTGAATGCAACCAGCAGAGAGACGGTTCAGTGGTTGTGCCGGAAGTTCTGAGACCTTACCTGGGCGGTATCGAGGTGATTGAACCAAGGAAATAACGCCTTAAGCGGGGCTGTGAAAGATAGTTTTAACAAGACTTATATGCATAAGGATTAAGCATTATGAAATTCACTAAAATGCAGGGGCTCGGCAACGATCATATCATCATTGACCTTTTTAGCCAAACCCTCGATAATGCTCATGAAATAGCTCCAAAAATGTGCAGCAGGCATTTCGGAGTCGGCGCTGACGGGCTGATACTTGTCGGGCCATCAGAGAAATACGACTTTAAAATGCGTGTGATAAATAGCGACGGCAGTGAGGCGGAGATGTGCGGAAACGGCATCCGGTGTCTTGCGCGGCATGTTGTTGATACCGGCCTGACGGACAAAATCGAATTCATAACCGAAAGTCTTAACGGCACGCATACCCAGAAGGTTCATCTTATTAACGGCAAATTTATGGATGTTACTACTTTCATGGGGAAACCCGTTCTCAAAAGAAGCGAGATACCGATGACCGGTAAAGATTCGAAGAGGGTGGTCAACGAGGAATTTGAAGTTGACGGTTCTATGTACCGTATCACTATGATAAATGTCGGAAATCCGCACTGTGTCGTTTTTGTTGATGATGTCGACAAAGTGGATTTACCATCAATCGGACCGAAATTCGAGCATCACCCGGCTTTTCCGAATCGCATAAACACTGAGTTTGTACAGGTGCTCGACAAAAATAATCTCAGGATGCGCGTATGGGAACGAGGCTGCGGGGAAACTCTGGCATGCGGAACAGGTGCAGCCGCCTCTGTCGTTGCGGCGATATTGAACGGGTTAACTTATGAAACGGTAACTGTTCACCTCGCATATGGCGATCTTATTATCGAATGGAAAGATCAAAGTGAACTTTACATGACAGGCGGAGCGGAGACTGTTTTTACCGGGGAATATAAAATTTAATGCAACAAATTCTAATATTATTCGTATAATACTACTGATTTAAAACATGATTTTTAACATGATCGTATCAAAACGAAAGGAAATAAAAAAATGGAAGAAGATATCAAAAAAGCTCTCGATGACATTAGACCGGCTCTTCAGGCTGATGGCGGCGATGTCGAATATGTTGCTCTTGAAGGCGATGTAGTAAAAGTCAGACTTACCGGCGCATGCGGAGGCTGTCCCATGGCTACTATGACCCTCAAACAGGGAATTGAACAGGTCATAAAGAAACAGGTGCCCGGCATTTCAAGTGTCGAAGCTGTTTAGAAGGTTTTAACGGTGGCACGGAAAAAAAAAGAAAAGCAATTCCTTCAACGAAGACTGTGAATCGGAAATATCGGCATATGACATGGAATTCCGCATCCGTGAAAGTGAATTCTACAAAAACCATGTTACCATAAAAGATTCGGGCATTAAAAACCTGACCAAAGAGGAAAATGAAATGTTAATTCTTTACCTCAACGGTCTTACATATGCCGAAATCGCAAAAAACTTAAAGGTTTAAACAGAAATAATTAGTCCACTCTTGGAAATAATCAAAGAGAAGTTGTCGCTGAATGATTAGATTTTCGTAATTTTAGCGCTTTCCTTACCGGGGAAGCGTTTTTATATTATTTACTTAAACTTATATAATGAGTTTGAGAGACGAGTGACGGAATAAACTGTCCTAACAGGATAAACCAAATAGTAAAGCTCTCCGATCACATACCGGAGCATTCGAGCGCATTTTTCGTAAATGGTAATCCATTGAAAGAGAAAGGGAAACAATGTCATGAAACGCCGTGATTTTATCATCAGGGGAACTGCAGGTGCGGCTGTTCTGGGAACATCGGGATATTCCGCTTTCGGGGCAAGCACTGTGAAGATTAAACGTAAGAAACCCGTGCCGAATCCCGACATCCTAAAGGTGACCAAACCCAAACCCAAAGGCGGCACCCTGCCCATGAAGGAACTCGGTAAAACTGGCATAAAGGTGACCACGTTCGCCTTTGGTTCACATTTACCGCAGGTCCTCGTCCCTTATGAAAAAGAACGTGGAGTCATCATACGGGAGGCGCTCGACTACGGCATTAATATCTTCGATGTATACGATAAGGAGCAGAAGTGCTTCCAGTACGAGCCCATGGGCCGTCACCTCAAGGACGTTATCAACGATGTGGTAATATCCATTGCGCTATCGCCCTATAACGGCCGTACTTTAGAGGAAGAATTTCACCGTGACCTGAAGGTATTCGGCCGTGATTACATCGACATGGTTCGTCTTCATACCTATAATCCAAAGAGTAAAAGCTGGAAAAACTGGGACAAGCTCCTCAAATTCAAGGAACAGGGCAAGATCCGCGCCATCGGCATTCCCATCCACTGGGAGAAAGACCTTGACAATGTGTTGGATTCGATCCCTGTCGATTATGTCATTTTGCCATATAACTTCTACCACAACCTGCTCTATACGGGCGAGATAATCGGCGACCTGGATCCTCTTGGGAAGCGTCTGAAGGACAAGGGTATCGGTGTGGTAGTTATGAAGGCTTTCGGGAGCGAGTGGTTCATCTCCCACTTCATCGAAGCGGCGAAGAAATTCGACAAGTCAGGCGATATCAGCTTGGCGCAGGCCATGCTCCGCTATGTCAGTAATTCGGGACTCGATCCCGACACGACCCTCGCGGGCATGTGGAGTATGAACGATCTCTACGACAACTTGCCGGCCTACTTCGACACCAGAATGTCGACGGAGGAAAGTGAGCTTCTCGACAAGATGAGAAACTTCGCCAAGATCACGGCACACGCCGCATTGCCGGACCACTATCGGTTTCTGGATACCTGGGCATCGGCTTAACCGGAAAGTAAAACATATATCGTCATTACATTGTATGAACCGGAAGTATATGAGTCTTCATGGTGAGAGTATCCTGAAGGCTTATTGAAAATGCAGCTGACAGGCGAGAATTCGCAGTATACCTGTAGAGCACTGTAGAGTTATGGGAATATTTCAGACCGGTTTCTTAACCTTACGGTATGATATCACATATGCGGCAGAATATAGAATCAATCCGATAATTAGAAGCGGATAATGATATGGCTGCGGCATTTCCTGATATAAACCTGCGCCCAGATCCCTCATAAATGAATACAGCAGTATCAGTGTTCCCATAACAGCCAGTATCCATGTCACCCCAGACGGTTTAAAATCATACCCCTTATGAAATAAACCTGTTAAAGATACCCCTATGATAATCATTAACAGCGCTATCATTACCGGAGCAATAACAGGCCCTATCCAAGGCAGCGGGATCAGGAAAAGGATATCCCAATCGAAAAGAGTCGAAGGCCAGCCGATGCATAACTTAAGCCATATATAAAAGAAAATATCCCACACTCCGAACATGATAATGAAAAATCCGAACCGGCTCCAGAACTTCTTCGCAGCAAGGGCTGAAACACTTGCGAGCATTACAATGGTAGCCGCCTCGCGAAATACTTCCAGGATTATCATTTTTACAGGAGCCATTTTGAGAGGAAATGAAAAACCGCCGGGATAGTAAAGCTCCCTCAGGTAAACAACAACCATTGCCTCAAAATATCCCATCGCAATTGCAAAAAGGGATACATAAAAGAGTCTTTGGTGGTATGAGGGTGAGTTTGTCATTCAAATACTTTGATTAAAAAAGGAACGGGCCTGTAAGCCGGGTTCTGTCACCCCTGAGGGTGGATGGTCATTTATCTGGGGAGTACGGTTACCCGTTTCCTCGAGCGGTCTACCCGGGACTAATAACGGCGCAGGCAACGCCTCGTCCCCTATTTGGCCTTGCTCCGGGTGGGGTTTACAATGCCCCGGATGTTACCACCCGGGCGGTGGGCTCTTACCCCGCCATTTCAACCTTACCCCCGCGAACGGAGGCGGTATATTTTCTGTTGCACTTTCCTTAACCGGCGAACCGGTCACCGGGAATTACCCGGCACCCTGCCCTGCGGAGCCCGGACTTTCCTCACATGTCTCCATGCGCGACCATCCGGCCCGTTCCTCTAAATTATGAACTGCATATATATTATACTTATAAAAACTTCAAAAAAAACGAATTTTTTTAAATCATAAAACGTTCTAAAAACATATTTATTATTCTTAACCATCAACAAGTTTCACCGCAGTGCAGTACGCCATGAATTCCGAAGAGCCCGGCATCATGCTCGAAGTTGAAAATCGAACGTTGATTACCTCATCGGCGCCAAAACACTCTGCATCCTCAGCCATTCTGAAGTTTGATTCAACCGGAAAGGGCAAGAGAAAGAGCTGTGGTGAGTTTTACAACATCATCGTTTGCTTTACGGAGATAATCCGACAATATCAAGGCGACATTAGTTACAATTATATAGCCGATATTAGGATATTCCCTGCATAATTCCAGGAAGTTATCCGCTTCGATGACCAGAAGCTGGCATTTTGTAATAGCTTTCACAGTAGCGGAACGTTCTCCCTTGCCGAAAAGGGCAAGTTCACCGAAATAACAGTTATCCTCCGCCGTAAGCCTTATGAACGATCTTTCCTTGGTGCCGAAATCATGTTTCGCGGTTACTACGGTAAGCGTCTTGTAAACTTCCACAGTACCTTCTTCGAGGAGGAAGAGCTCAACACCGGTATCGCCCTCACAGATAATGATAGAGCCCGCATCAAGTCCGGTTCTTGTTATAAGATTTGCCACACTTTTCAGTTCATCATTGGAAAGTCCTTTGAAAAGTTTATATTCCGATATTTTTTTATAATTTACCACACTCATAACTATGCCTCCGCCCTTATAGGTGTGAGAACAATAGCATAGTCGAACTCTGTTATTTTGTAATCCTTTCCGGGATTTATTTGAACGGTAAATCTTCCCTTCGATTCTATCTCAAGACTCCTGCCCGCCTCGTCAAATTTACGCCGTATGAAAGCATCGATAGCGCTTGTTTCAGAGGTTAGCACATTTTCCATATTAAACGATTTTTTCTCGGTAATAATCCCGATAAGCAGCTGTCCGAATTTATCAATAAATTCCATAACCGCAAAAACGAACGTTTTACCGATGAGATTATCAGGCATATTGATACGCTGGATATCCGAACCTTCCTTGACTATTATATCCCTTAAAGCCTGTGGCACTCCGGGCGACATCACCGCATTTGCAAGCAGAAAACCGCTGAATTCCCCGGATACGACAATCTGGTCGACTCCGGCACGTTTGATATGCGGCACGCTTGAAGAATCGAGGACTTCCGCGCTTACTTCCAGTTCCTTCGTCATTGATTTAATTGTCAGTACGGAAAGAAGAGTCCTGTCATCAGGTTTTGAAGTATTTTCCAGGCCGGGATCGGCAAGAATAATCACTGAAGAAGCCTTCGCGATTGATGCTCTTAACAGAGTTGACTCGGATGTATAATCACCGTACACAAAATGCAGGATAATATCAGGAAACCGTTCGGTGAGATCGGATATTTCGGATTCAGGCTGGGAATTGATAAGCACAATATCCGGAATTGTTTTATTTACAGAGTTTTTAATTCCCTGGATCACACTTTCAATTTTATCATTAAATCCGCAAATTACAAGATGATTATTCAATTCAATCTTTTTCAATCCCATTCCCTCCCTTATACGAGTGGCGGTAAAAATCGATGCAAAAGTTGCGGTCATGAAACTCATCAAAAAAACGCCGGCAACAATAAGAAATATTGCAAGTATTTTTGAAAAGATATTATGAACGGTGATGTCTCCATAGCCAACTGTGCTCACAGTTACAACCGCCCAGTATAAAACATCCAGTACGGAATTGAAAGGTTCGTTGGTGTTTTTTTCAAGCTGGCTGATAATAATTACTGTTATCACAACAAAAAATGACAGCGCAATAACTAACCTTAAACGACGGTTCCTGTATAATAAACGCAGGAAACGTTTTATTTTATCTTTTTCAAAAACATTTCGGATTTGACGAATCATTACAATTCCCCATTATAAAAAGTTAAAATAATAGTAGGTCGGAAGCTCATGTTTGTCAAGAGGAAAGGTATAAATATATATAAAATAAATTTCAAAATGATTTAAAAGTCCTGTGAGAAACTTTCAGACTTCGGATTTTAGCTGTCAAGGGTCAGTGCAAAGCGCTGATTTACATACCCTTGACAGCAACACAAGTCATATATTTCATTTTGGGGTGCGTGAAAAAGGACTTTTTCACCACCCTCTTAAACAATAGTCAATATAAGAGGTTTCTTTAATAAACTGTAGCGAATATGGTGTAAAAATTATTTAAGAGGATTAAATTAATCTGTTGATAAATATTTTTTGTACGGACATTTTACTCAGATATGAATACATTGTGGAGAAAGGATTCAAGCCTGTCTCTACATCTCCTCCAGACCACTCATTAGCTCACTGAGATCATCCGGAAGAGGAACATTGAACGAAAGTTTATCGCCGGTAATCGGATGGTTGAAATCCAGCTTTACGGCATGTAAAGCCTGACGGTCGAGATTCTTCAAAAGTTTTCTGGCTTTCTCACGGACTTCCGGGCTGAAACCCTTGAGGAGCTTTTCACGTCCGCCGTACATGGGGTCGCCGAAAACCGGATGCCCCTTATAAACCAGATGAACCCTTATCTGGTGTGTCCGGCCGGTTTCAAGACGAATGGCGAGTTGAGACAGAAACTCATAGCTTGCTGTGACTTCATAATGGGTTACAGCCGGTTTGCCGCCTTCGACCACTGCCCTGAGAATCCCTTTACGGGGATGCCTCCCCATCGGAGCATCGATTGTACCTGATGAAGGATGAGGATGCCCCCAGACAAAGGCGATGTACACCTTTTCCACCTCATGATCATGGATCATCTGTGAAAGGAGACGGTGAGATTCATGAGTAAGGGCAGCAACAATAAGCCCGGAAGTATCCTTGTCCAGACGGTGAACTATGCCCGGTCTCTTGGAGTCTCCGACTCCTTCCACTGTTTTACAATGATAAAGGAGCGCCGAGGCGAGAGTCCCGGTAAAATTCCCGCGGCCGGGATGGACAACCATTCCGGCGGGCTTGTTGATTACTATGATATGCTCGTCCTGAAAAATTATGTCGAGTGGAATATTTTCGGGGAGAAAATCCGGTTCATCCTCACGGGGTATTGTAATTTCGATGCTGTCACCCGTTTCCACATGGTAAGAGGGTTTCAGCATTACGGTGTTATTTACCGCCGCATAGCCGTCTACAATGATTTTTTTTATATGAGACCGCGATAATCCAGAACTGGCAGCAAGAAAAACATCGAAACGTGTCCCGGCTTCACCAGTGCAGACTGTATAGTTATATGCCCGGATATCATCAGCATGGTTTTTCATTTTTTTTCGGAAGAGTTATTTATGGAAACATTAGTGTGCGGATTTTTAAAGGACAGAACATAAATCAATATAAACATTCCAATCGTAACATAAGCATCTGCAAAATTATAAACAGGCCAGCGATAATCACCAAGCCCCATATCAATAAAATCTATGACTTCTCTCATTCTTATACGGTCGATGAGGTTACCCACTGCCCCGCCGAGAATCATAACCATTGCAATCTTACCAATTTCATTATAAGGGGCAATTTTACCTTTGAGGAAAAGAATTAATAAGATTAATATGATAAGTGATGTCACGGCTAACATTAAGAGAGGATGGCCAAAAGACATGCCGAAAGCTATTCCGGGATTTCTTATGTATCGCAGATAAAGAAAATTTTTTATTAAACTTACCGATTCATAAAGATCAAATGTATTGTTTATGATAATCTTGGAGACCTGATCAGAAATAACTGTAAATAAAAATATAGCGATCATCAAAAATTTATTTTTCACTACATTCCCCGTTTTTTCTTCTCTTCGGAATTTTTACATTTAATGCATTGAGATGCATGGGGAACAGCCTCAAGCCGCGGCTTGTCTATATCATTCCCACAGGTACGGCACTCGCCATAAGTCCCCTTTTCAATCCTGCCGAGAGCTTCATTGAGATGATGCAGGAATCTTCCTTCCCTCGAAGCGAAGGTAAATGCCATTTCACGTTCCATAGTGTCCGATCCCTGATCGGCCATGTGAAATGAATACGAGGAAAGATCTCCGGACTGATCCTTAGATGTTGTATTCATCGAAGATTCTTTGAGATAGCCAAGTTCGATAAGAAGTTCTTCTTTTTTCTCCATTATCAAACTTTTATAGTGTTTAAGATCCTTTTTGTTCATATCTCATTATCCTTCCAAAATAATTTTCAATATTAATTGATCAATCTTTTTGAATAATACAATCTTATAAGATAATATTTAAAGTAAATGAATAAAAGCAAAATTTATATTTTTTTAATTATCTCATTTACTAAACTGGTTAATTTAGGTTCGGCGTTTTCACAGGTTTTTATTATTTCTTTTATATCGACAGGTTCAAGACTATCCGGAAAACACATGTCCGATATTATGGTTAAGCCAAGAACCTCCATTCCCATTTGTACGGCTACGATATTTTCCGGTACTGTAGACATACCAACCATATCCGCACCGATCATATTTAGAAATCTATATTCGGCACGGGTTTCAAGTGATGGCCCGGCAACAGCTACATATATACCTTCCTTCAGGGTAATAGCATTCTCAGCGGCAGCTCTTTTGGCAAGGGATAAAAGACGGTTTGAATACGGCTCGCTCATGTCCGGAAAACGTGGCCCAAGTTCCTGTTCATTCGATCCGATAAGCGGGTTATCGCCCTGGAGGTTTATATGGTCTTTTATTAATACAAGGTCGCCTTTAACATAATCATGATTCATTCCTCCGGAAGCATTTGAGATTATCAATATCGAAGCGCCCAGAGATCTCATAACGCGTATGGGGAATGTAATCTCCTGCATCGAAAAGCCCTCGTAATAGTGAAAACGGCCCTGCATCGCGACAATTTTTTGTCCCGAGAGAGTTCCTATAATTAGCCGACCCTCATGAAATTCAACTGTCGAGGACATAAAACCGGGTATTTCGCCGTATGGTATAACTTCATCAGCTTCAATTTCTTTTGCAAGACCGCCAAGACCGGTTCCGAGTACTATACCGATTTTGGGAACCATCTTTGTCCTGGACCTGATAAATTCTACCGCCTTATTCATCATTTCAACAATATTGTTCATTTTCCCCTTTCCAAGAGCCGTATCATCTTTTTTTCATCACAATTAATCTCTAATGTTTTTTTTCTCGATTTTATTCCGTTTACAATCCTTACTTTTGATTTTGATACATCGACAATTCCGGCAATAAATTTTATAAGATTCTTGTTTGCCGCATTGTTAACAGGGGGTGCCTGAACTTTAACCTTGTATTCGCCATCATCATTTCTTCCGACAATTTCATTTCGAGAAGCATTCGGGATAATTTGAATCTTTATTTTCATAAGTTCTCATAAGTTTCATTTTATTATATAATCGTATTGTCCTCAGGGATATTATCACGGTTCTGTAAAACTTCCTATTTCTCATATTCGGGAGCCGGTTCATCGGTTTCACTTCCCGGGGTTTCTTCATCCTTAAAAACCGAATCAATCTTTTTGAAACGATCTTCTTCAGGAAGAGAAATATTTTCAAATGTTTCCAGCTGTGTGTTTATAAGAGCCTTGATTTTCGAAAGATAAGTATCTTTTTGAATCATCAATTCATTAATTTGGTTCTGCAGTCGTGTCAAAATTTTTCTTCCGTCCTCTATCAGGGAAGCTGCTTTCACTTCGGCTTCACGAATAATAATCTCCGCCTGTTTTTTTGCAGTTATTACCGTTTCCTCACGGGCGCGCTCCGCCGAAAGGAGTGTCTCCTGTAAGGTACTCTCAATATCATGGTATTTTTTAAA
>SDBV01006186.1_pt1 | contig 16671 bp, 13 predicted proteins | sample 2277081 | NCBI WGS metagenome assembly SDBV01 (sample SAMN10402039, study PRJNA504765) | marine sediment metagenome | isolation source: marine sediment core GS10_PC15, 223 cmbsf | place: Arctic Ocean: Southern Knipovich Ridge | collected 2010 | reverse complement strand
CGATGCTTCTTCTCAATAGCTTCTTTAGCTTTCTTGTCTTCTGACTCATGCTCAGCAGCTTCTTTAACCATACGGTCAATCTCTTGCTGTTCAAGACCACCACTGCTGGTGATAGTAATCTTCTGTTCTTTGCCGGTAGCTTTGTCTTTAGCAGAGACATTCACAATACCATTAGCGTCAATATCAAACGTTACCTCGATCTGTGGTACGCCTCTACGTGCGGCAGGGATACCCTCAAGCTTAAATTGGCCTAAGAGTTTATTATCCTTCGCAAACTCACGTTCACCTTGCACGACACGGATGTCTACTGCTGATTGATTGTCTTCAGCCGTACTAAATACTTGTGACTTACGTGAAGGAATAGTGGTGTTACGTTCAATAAGTTTAGTAGCAATGCCACCCATAGTCTCTATACCTAACGAGAGGGGGGTAACATCTAACAGCAGTACATCACTTACATCACCACCAAGAATGGCTCCTTGAATGGCAGCACCAACTGAAACTACTTCATCAGGATTAACTGACTTATTAGGCTCTTTACCAAAGAAGTCCTTAACCAATTGTTGGACTTTAGGCATACGTGTTGAACCACCAACAATAATTACTTCGTTAATCTGATCCTTTGAAAACCCAGAATCTTTCAATGCTTGTTGGCAAGGTTTGAGTAACCTGTCAAACACATCAGCACACATCGATTCTAACTGAGCTCGTGAGAGCTTAGTGGTTAAATGCTTAGGACCAGAGGCATCTGCCGTAATATAGGGCAGGTTAATCTCCGTCTCATGCAGGGTAGAAAGTTCAATCTTAGCTTTTTCAGCAGCTTCTTTTAATCGTTGTAGAGCCATGCGATCTTGTTTAAGGTCAATACCGGTATCTTTCTTAAACTGGTCTACTAAGAAGGTGATGATCTTATGGTCAATATCATCACCGCCAAGGTGGGTATCACCGTTGGTTGACTTAACCTCAATCACGCCATCATTAATCTCTAGAATTGAGATATCAAACGTACCACCACCAAAGTCAAACACAGCTATAATGCCATCCTTCTTCTTATCTAATCCATAGGCAAGAGCAGCAGAGGTTGGTTCATTTATGATACGCATTACTTCTAAACCGGCAATCTGACCAGCGTCCTTAGTAGCTTGTCTTTGTGCGTCATTAAAATAGGCAGGCACGGTAATAACCGCCTTAGTGACTGGCTGGCCAAGATAGGCCTCAGCTGATTGTTTAAGTTTACTTAACACGGCAGCAGAGATCTCCTGCGCGGTATACTCTTTGCCTTGGGCAACAATACCGATGCCGCCATTAGGGAGCTTCTTAAGCTCATAGGGCACCTGCTTGAGTTCATCTTTGATCTCATCAAACTGGTGGCCAATAAATCGCTTAGCTGAGAATATAGTATTCTCAGGGTTCGTGACTGCCTGACGTTTAGCCAGTACACCCACCAGGCGTTTGCCATCTTTAGTGAATGCTACCACCGATGGGGTGGTATTTTGGCCTTCCTCGGTGAGGATGACCTTTGGGCTACCGCCTTCCATGACGGCAACTACTGAATTAGTGGTACCTAAGTCGATACCGATGATTTTACTCATGTAAATTCCTTTCTTTAGCTCTTTGTTTCTAGATAGATTCTCTTATATTTTTTATACACGATAATGTAGAATATGTCAAGTGTTTTACTCAAGAAATTTGAGTGAGGTTGACTCAGATTTTACGTGAGGGATAATGGAAGGATTAATATTAAGTTGAACGTATTAAAAGGCGCGTGTTTTGTTGGTATAAGTGTGGTTTGTTAGGGAGTTATTTTTCAAAGTGATTGTTGAATTCTTCTAAATCAACGCGAATATCTCTGAGAATTGATCTTAATAATCCTCTGGGAATTGTTCGGTCTTTATGATGTGGTACGGTCGTTGTTCGTACATCAGGGTGTCTGTAAAACACATGGCTTCCCTTCTGTCGTGATATTTGAAAACCAGGGGGTAGCAGAAGCTTTTCAAGTTCTTTTGCCGTTATCATTCGTAGTCTAATCAAACGGCAACCTCTAATTTATCGAGACTTATGAATTCTCCTAGAGATTCTTTTTCCTCATGAGCCAGTTCTTCGAGGCATAGAGTAATTACCTCTCTAAGGTTTTCTTTCAGCTCATCGAGGGTTTCTCCCATAGTATGAGCGCCAGGAATAGATGGAGTGATGGCTTCTCAAAAAAGAATCAACAACAACCAACTGAAAGGATTCTATGAATAATGTGATCAATGCAAGGAAATTGCAGCTTAAAATCGCAAGAGTACCCCTGCATAAAAAGGTAGTTGAAGCTCCCTCGAGGCATAAGAAAAAGCTAACTTTTAATGGTGTCTATGCCTAATGAAAGCGGAACTAATTACTTGTGAGTTGACCTGGTTGTGTAAAAGTACAGCACTGTTATTATAGCTAGCAAATGGTGTATAGTCTTCTGAATATAGAAGTCAGATTTTTATGGAAACTGTCAACCTAAATCTAATGAATTTAATACAGAGACTATCTCAGGGTTATTATAATGCGTTGCAACAGCTAAAAGAGTCTGTAGGTTTGAAGTGATAAGTGTCTTGCCAGCTTCTGAGCTTCTAAGCCACGCTAAAAAGTGAGGACGCCCGACCTTGCAAGCCCAGATACACATTTGAATCAGCAACAAGCAGTCGTCTTTATCAAACACATCGTTTGACTTACTAAGCACCTGGCTATCATCATCCCAGCAAGCCAGGAACCATTCCTTTGAAAAGGATATCTTGAAAGGATGCTCAACAGAACTCAAAAGATCATATACCAACTCAAAGCCTTCACGAGTTTGAGCACCATTGCATATAAGAGTTTTAATCGACAGTAAATAATGTACCAAGAGAGCTTGTTCATCAAGTTGAGATAGTAAACCCATGTGGCGTTCAAATAAAACTTTGCAAACCTCTTTTTGAGCTTTATCAGTAGAAAGCATCAACATCCAGCAAGAAATTTGACGATGAACATCCAGCATTTCGGGTGAAAGATTATCCTCAAGCGGTGGTAACACGTTAAGCAACTCAAGTACCAATTGAGTATGGCCACTACTTATTGCAGACAATAGTACTAAATCAACAAGCAATTGATTAATAGATGTTTCTTCATCAGGTGTTTTTGGGACTAATTGTTGTAATAAAAAATCTCGATTGTTTGCTTGGGCTGCACTAATAATCGCCTGATCATGGGGTGACACCTGCAAAAGCTTAACAAAATTGCTCACGCTTTCATTTCTCTTGAGGCACTCCTCATCGCCGCCAAATTCCCTCACGATCATAATTATACGTGCACTCATCTCTAGCGGTGACAGCTGAGTCAAAAGGTCTTCAAGGGGTTTATTACCTGTCAATCGAGTCTGTGTAATGAGATTAGTCTTACCATCCATTATTGACCTTGTACCAATAGGATCTTTCTTTAACACTCTAATAACATCAAGGAGACCTCTCATACATGCCATATTAAGGACAGCAGATATCACATATGGTTTATTTACGGCATCTAACTTAGGTATCTTCTCTTTTACGAACTCTATATTCTCCTCATAACATGCTTGAAGAAAATCACGCGAAACTGCTGGCAATCCATAATGAAGAAGCAAAGCGTCAAGAACAGTACAGCAAGCATTCAATTCTTCTGGAGTCTCGGCACTAGCAAAACAGGACGTTCCAAAAAAACTTAAAGAAATGGCAGGATTAACAGGTGGAAGTCCTTTTACTATAGAGCAAGGCAATGTATTACAAAGTTCATCATCTACTAGTTTTATCGTTTCAAAAATCAACCAGCAATACAAGCCAAGCCCGTTTGGATCTCGGCTTTCAACGAGTTTTGCTTTAACAAAACGCTGCGCTAACTTTGTATGGCCTGATTTGATAGCAATAAGCAATGCAAGATCAGCAGTTACAGGACAAATAGAACTCTTTTTAGTTGACAAGAATTGATCTACAACCGGTGAGTTGCCAACTCGTGCTGCTTCAAAAAGGTCCCTTTGAACATCGGAAAGCACAAAATGTTCTATAACACGACGATAAAGCTCCTCAACGTCTACTTTAGGTAGATCAGTCAACGTTGCATCTTCTTTCGAAAATAAGCTCATCAAACTAGTATGTGACAACTCTGTTGATGCTAATTTGCCAGTTAATAGCGTTAGTGCAGATCTTATGTCGTATACATCTTCTTCTTTACAAAATTCCCCCAACTGTAAAAGCACATCTTCCCTGAAAAAGAGAGGCGTAAGTTTGGTCATAAAAACATTCTGTCTTGCCGGGGACGGCTTAATTACTGGTTGCATTGCTAGCAAACATCTAACAAGGGGTATATCTTGTGCCAGTGTTTCAGCTGTAACATACGGTCCTTGAGTAAGGACATCATAGATCTCGCCACACGTATATTCTTTCGATCGAAGAAGTTGTAAAGTCTGCAACTCTTGTACCGAAGGAGTCCTTGAAAGCAAGGAACCTATATATAAACTCAGATATTTAAGGACTGTCTGTTTATCAGACATCTCTTCTGGATAGTTCGAATTCCGAACAAGCGAAGCTAATACAGGCTTCTCATGAAGAAAGCCATTAAAACTGCGATTAACCGCTCTTAACTGCCCAATTGCACGAAAGGCATGTGATAAAGGCTCATCAAGAGATACATGCCTCAGCACATATTTCCACATATCGGGAATCAACGGTCCCAGGGTATTACTATCGATTTTCTTAGTAGTAGGTTGCTCTGCGTCCTCTTTAACCAGCTCTACAGAGTCCATTGCTGAAATGCTGAAACCAATTGTCACACAGGCGAAAAGCATCTTAATTCGTGTCATCATTCTCTTACCTTTATATTAATATCTTATACCAATGTCCATAATAATTCTTATTATTAAATATAGTCTTTCTAATAGGGAAGTCAACAGCTCCTCTTGCTAAGCAGAAGCTCCTGGTAGCAGGAGCTTCTGCTACTAAGTAACCTTCATCGATTGTTATAATCCTCATGATACCCCCCAATAGACTTGTTATGCAGTTTTTGTAGGGCGGTTTTGAGGGGCTATTGCATGAAATGAGTAAACTCACGCCTGAAGATTTTAATGAAAAAGATGCAGATCAGCTAGTTCACGCTTTGATGTGGCTGATCTACCAGGTACCTGGCTTGAAGAACTAAAGGTATGGAAGCCTGATATCTTTTCATAGCAAGCTCTTGTATACATAAAAGCAGAACTTTTCTATACTCATAGGAGAGAACTATATTAACACCCAACTAAAGAGCTCATCATGAAAAGATATCTACTCCTATTTAGCCTACTCAGTATCGCACCGTGCTTTGGCTCTAAGCCAAAAGCTAAGAAAGTAAAAGTCGAGGCGCTACCGCCCCAAGAGCGTCTATTTATGCTTCATGAGGGATACCGTATCGAGCTTTCTCCAAAAGTGCTTCAAGGGATAACTGCTTTTGAAAAGGTAGGTTGCTTTAATGCCAAAGAAAGTTGCTCTATTTCAGAGCTTCCTAAACTCAATCTTAGTTCTAATGGCCTGACTAGCCTTCCTGCCGGAACAGAAGCGTTGACAAACCTTCAAGACCTCTCACTTGAAGATAATCAATTTACTAAAGTACCAAGAGAGCTAGCGCAACTTGGCCTTCAAAGGCTTGTAATGGATGCCAATCGCTTAGTTCATGTTGGACCCACTCTGTGTGGGATGACAACATTAACAAGCCTTCACCTTGATAATAACCGCTTAGAGTCCTTACCTAGAAAAATTCATAATCTTGGTAGGTTAATAAATCTTGTGGTATCCCACAACAACTTGACTGTCCTACCAGATGAGATGGGAGCCCTTATAGCTCTTCAGGTGCTGATAGCAAGCAATAATGAGATTTCTGGGTTCCCCTTTGGCGGTATTAATCTCGCCCATTGCCTTAGGCACCTTGATCTTTCTCGTAACCGTTTTACTGAGATTCCTGATCCTCTATTTCATCTGGTGAAGCTTACGTTCTTAAACCTTTCTCATAATCAGCTTACTGCTGTCCCGGAACCCATCGGTTGCTTACGTGCTCTTGAAGAGCTCTCGTTAGAGCATAATGCAATCACCAAGCTTCCGCCTAATATAAGGTCATTGGGTCAGCTTAAGTTCCTAAGGCTTTCACATAATAGGTTAACTGAGCTTCCTGATACTCTCTGTAGGCTAACAAAGCTTGAACGTCTCTTTGTTGCTCACAATGAGCTTACACAGCTTCCTGAAAATTGGAGTACCCTCAGTGCTCTTAAAGAGCTGTATATTTCAAATAATCAGCTTGATAGTTTGCCTGAATCGCTTGGCACTCTAAAGCTTGAAGTACTTTCACTTGAAAATAACAACTTTCCCCGATGGCTCTATGTGATTCTTGCCCTAAGTGAGAAAGGAACGGTGCTCCCCTAAACTCTCCTGAAAATTATAAGGGAGAGAAAGTGGTAGATCATTACTACCTTTAGTGTTGATATGGCTACCAGAAGGGAGTTGTCGAAATAAATATTACTACCTGAAAGAAAACCTTGACGTTTTGTTGTGTTTTTTGTTACTATTAGAATATAAGTGAAAAATAGTATAAAGGGTATATAAGTATGAAAAAAACTTTATTAAGCTTATGTTTCTTCCTATCAGTAGGTGTTATAGCTATGGATCCGGTAGTTCAATCGCCTGAAGATAGGCTTATTGGTGCTGCTAAGGCTGGTAGAGTTGACCTGGTAATCACTTTGATTGATGACTTTGGTGTTTCTGTTGATACGCAAGATGAATTAGGGAATACTGCGTTACATTTCGCTAGTAATAATGAACTATTTAGGGCAGCTTTGCTTGAGCGTGGTGCACAAATAGTACAAAATAATGAAGGTAATTACCCCCAAGGGTTGGAGCCTTCACTCTATAGTCGGGCAACTTCATACTTAGGGCCGAGTGCTGCGTTGCTTTATAAAGGTGGTTCCTATGTAGGTGCTGGCACGTACCAGCTTGGAGCGAAAGCCTTTGAGGTAACTGCATGTGCTGCCCAGCATTATGCAACGGCACTTAGACTACGATCTGCTATAATGAAACCGGGACCTCTGTCACAAAAAACTGCTCTGGTTGAGCCAACGATTAAAGCAGTATCTTCTGATGAAGAAGACATAGTAGCATTAAGAGCTAAAAAGGCGCAAGCTGCCATAAATAAGCTTCTTGGGCGAGAAACTACCTATACGCCCCGTGTTGGTCTATGCTTTGGTGGAGGTGGTGCTCGTGCAATGCTTACCACTGTTGGCTGGCTTGATGCTGCACAACAAATAGGGCTATTAGATACTGCGGTGTACATGGCAGGCCTATCAGGGTCTACTTGGGCCATTAACCCTTTACTCGCTTCTGGTATGTCAATTGATGAGTATAAAGCGCAGCTGAGTCAACGTCTTATAGAGCCGTTAGTTGATCAAGTTAAAAATATGACTGCGAAAGAGATACAGGACATATTACGGGTACTTGGCAGAAAATATTACAATAATCAACAACTGGGTCCCGTTGATGTGTATGGTGCTTTACTGGCACACTTATTTTTACGAAACCTTCCTGGTATAGATAACCCTTATGAATATACCTTCAGTCAGTTACAAGAAAACGTAAGAACAGCGAACTATCCGTTTCCACTGTCAACCGCGGTTCTAGGAATTCATGAAACAGAAGAAGGTCAATTTAAGTATAGACCTACGTTTGAAGTGTCACCGTTCACTACCGGAAGCCATGAGCTTGAAACATTTGTACCAACGGCTGCTGTAGGACGTGCCTTTAAAGATGGCGAGTCTCTCGTTACAAAAACGCGAGATATATTTGCCCTGGAACGCTATCTTACGGGAGCTGCACTGGCTACACTACTTAGTGTTACCGTGTCCCCATTTGTTGCTCCGCTTGCGATTCCCGCAGTGCAACGCTTACGATTTCCTCAAGGCACCGAAAAATATTATGGGCATGAGCTACCATTAGGATACTTTATGGGAGTCTTTGGTTCTGCGTTTTCAGTTGATATGTATCGCGTGCTGCTTGAGTTGCAAAATAAATTTCTTCCACAAGCGCTCTGTCCAAAAGATGTTAAAACCTCTCAAAATGTTCTTAGCGTCCTACAATCAATGCTCAGTACTATTGTTGGTGGTACGGTAAAGTATATACCGGGTGTAGACGCCACAGCGGTAGAAGAATCTCTTAAAAATGATGATCAATACGCTGCTGCGCGGATCCCAAACTTTTCATACGCAATACGTCATAAAGACTTGAACCACCTTGAGGAAATCACCTTAGTAGATGGTGGATTTCTACTTGTTGACCAAGAAGGTCTCAATATTGGTATTGTACCTTTACTTCAAAGAAACTTAGATGTCATATATATCTCAGATAGTTCACGAAACCTTAAAGGAGCTCCTTCGTTACGAGCTGCGGAACGCCTTGCCAAAGAGCTTAACCTGCCGTTCCCTAGAATTGCCGATGAACTGTGGGATGATATAGATTCACGATTAGCAACACTCATTGTGGACCCTGATAATCAAGATGCCCCCATAATTGTCTATATGCCCTCTATAGCTAATCCGTCCTTTGGCGATCTTGATCCTCAAACGGCAGCATTTACTGATACAACAAACTTTACCTATACGGAAGAGCAAGCAACAAGCTTGATGAACCTCATGGGACAAAACGTCCTTGATAGTAGAGAAATACTCGTAGAGGCTGTTAAACAAGCAGTTGCGCGAAAAGAAGTAGAAAAAGAAGAAGTTGAAGAAGAAAAAGTCGAGCCTAGTTATCTAAGTACTATCTGGGGCTATATAGTGCAAGCGGACTAATCTGGTAGCAAAAACCACACTATTAATGATCAGGTTTCAGGGATAATCTCTCTAGTGTCTATAGTCGTAGGTAAAGACTTCTTTTCTTCAGGGGAGAGCTCTTGCACACAAAGTTCTATTACTCTTTTAAGATTATCTTTGAGCTCTTCTAGAGTTGCTCCGATAGTCTGTGCTCCAGGAATGGCCGGCGGTTGCTCTATATATGCCGGCTTCTGCATCTTTTTCTATGATGTAGGGGATTATAATACTGATAAATCCGTCTATATAACATGGCAACTGTTTTACTCAAGAAATTTATGTGGGGGCTAGTTGCTAGAGAATAGGTACCTTTTGACAGTAGCAACTCTATGCTTTAACCTTATAGGTAGTATTATTGGTATAATAGGCTTATTGTTCAACCGGAAAGTAGGTCTTATGCCTTGTAGGAATGGTGTTATTTGTGAAAATAAGGACTCTGATTATGAAAAAAATATTAGTACTGGCATGTATAGTATCGGGTGTATTGAGTGCCATGGATAGTGATTTAACAGCTAAATTAGTAGAAGCAATTAAAACCGATGATGATGGACAATTAGTTGAAGTAATGAAACAGGGCGTTGATGTTGCTGAGGTTATTCCCCTTGAGCAAATTTATGGGGTAACGCCAATGCTCTGGGCTGCAAGGTTAGGTAATACGCAGATTGTTCAGAAGCTGATTGATAGCGGGGTGCCGGTTAATGTTGCGTATGATTTTGATGATGAAAATACCTTGCTCATTGCTGGCACTACCTTTTGTTCGTCACCTTTTCATTTTGCTTGCGAATACGGCCATACTTCCATGGTTAAACTATTGCTAAGAAATGGTGCGAATGTCGATGCAGTAAACTATTTAGGGCATACACCGTTACATAATGCTGTAGCAAATAAGCATAATGATATTGTAGTGCTTCTGGTACAAGCTGGAGCTCGGCTAAATACAGACACAAAGATTCGCGGTTCTTGGTCCAGTTCCTCGGTGGGAGAGTTTAGTTTACGCTCTTCATCATATTCATTTGGTACGCCACTTAATTCCGCGGTTTCTGTAGGTAATGTAATTGGTGCAAAATTACTTATTGACCACGGTGCGGCGGTAGGCGCCAAGCTTCTTGTGGAAGCGTATGAATGGGGTGATAAAAAGGTGATTAAGCTTCTTAAAGACGCAGGCGCCATACTAACCCATATTCCATCTAATAAATTGATTGAGCCAAGCAAGCAAGGAAACATCTCGGCAGTTGAGGTGCTCTTAGCAACAGGAATTGATCTGGAGGCTCTTGATAATAGCACCTACCAAGCTACTTCTTTGTTATGGGCAGCGAATAATGCTCATAGTGAGGTTTGTGAAATGCTTCTCAAGGCTGATGCAAAGGCTCAGGCAAAAAACAAAGATGGTAAGACTGCGCTTGATTGTGTAGAAATCCAGATGAATAAGATTATGCTTGCGGTTGTTCAGCTTTGGGATAAAGATGAGCTTTCGCAGGAAGAGGTCAAGGAGTTGAGAGCTTCTTATAAAAAACTCGCTGACTATGGGAAGATTATAGATTTGATTGGTTATTGTCAACAGAACCCACCCTCATTAAAAGATATGTGCCTTTTAATGGTACGCAACCTTATCAAGAGTGGTGCTCTTAAGAAATCTGACGTTCTTAGTCCTGAAAAGTTTGGGTTTGAGCATGTAGCTGAAGAATATCTGAAAATAAGAAGGTAAACATTATGATGTATAGAATGCTGCTTGCAAGTATAGTTTTCTTGGTGCCAGTACTAAAGGGGATGGATAATGCTCTACAGGATCCCTTAATTGAGGCGATTCGTGTAGATGACCAGACTCGGGTGGTAACGTTACTAGAAGAAGGGGCAGATGTAGATGCTGAATCAACGGAAACTGATGGGGTTACACCGCTCATTTGTGCTGCTTTGTTTAATCGTACCAGATTAGCGAAGCTTCTCATAGCTCGTGGTGTTAAGGTAAATGTAGTAACTTGCCTAGGGTTAACTCCTCTTCACCTAGCTTGTGAGAAAAGTAATGGTAAAATTGTATCATTGCTTCTTGAACAGGGGGCTGAGGTGAATGCTTGTCATAGTGGTCATACGGCATTAGATAATGCTGTTGCTCAAGGTGATCTTGGTATTATCAAACAATTGATTGATGCAGGCGCTGATGTCAATCTAGATCATTGGTTTGGAAGCACCTTGTGGGGAGCACCCTCTGGTCACTATTCTTTGACCTCAACAGCGGGTGCCCTTGGCAGTCCACTTTGTGCAGCTATACGTCTCAATCGGGTTGATATTGCCGCATTACTTTTGGCTCATGGAGCTGATGTACAGGCTATGGAACGCGCGGGTAGCCGTCAAAAGGAGGGAGAAATTCAGGTGCTCGCCAGAGCGTATCAGCATGGTAATCTTGACATGATTAAACTGCTCAAAGAATATGGCGCTGTACTGACAAACATACAAGACTATTTGTTATTTACTCCCAGTGCAGATGGGAATAAGCAGGCAGTTGCCTTACTTGTATCAGCAGGGATAGACTTAGAGCGTGTTGAAGGAACATACCAAGCTACTCCTTTGTTGTGGGCTGCTAATAATTGTCATAAGGAAGTGTGCACCATGCTGTTAGAGGCAGGGGCCAAACCTCATGCCATAAACAAGAATGGCAAGTCAGCGATCGATTGTGTGGAAGCTATGATTAATCAAACCATTGTGAAAGTGTTAGAGCGTTCAACACAGGCTATTCACTCATTAAAAGATCGTGTTCTCTTGGTTATTTATAGTATGCGCTTAGTTGAATATTCTGAGATACAGGATCTTATTAACTATTATCAACACAATCCACGCTCATTAAAGGATCTATGTACTACTGAGGTACGAAAGCTAATCAAGACTGGAGCTATCCAAAAACCAGAAGTATTAGTACCTGCTAAGTTTGACTTTGAACAGTTGGCCATAGAGGAGCCTGTTGAAAACCTCCCTAACAAGTAACAATAAAGCTTTGTTATGCCGTGACCTGATCTATTTCTTCAACACGTCCATCATAAATAACACATTGCAGGGGTGTCGCTTGACCAAGCCAGGATCCTGTGCCTCGGTATTTGCGCCAGCAGCTAATAAGAGTTTTATGAGAGGCCCATTTTGTTTCATTGCGGCTATGCTTAAGGGAGTTTGGCCTATACAAAAAGGCTTATCTACCGGAGTACCTCGCTGAAGAGCTGCTTTAGCTGCCTCATAATCATCACAAAACATTGCCATGGAGAGATCCATAGCTGATAGAGATAGTGCCTGTAATGCTAAAAGTGCTGATAGTAGTAGTTTTTGCATTTGTCCCCCTAATGCGTATGTGATGATGAATAGATAGGATTCAGTACAAAACGAAATTTCTAAAAATTGAAGAGAGAATTGGGGCCAGGTGACAGATGGTATGTTTATGATAGACTAATAGTGGGTATATTAAACTATGGACAGGAACTATGAAGAAAAGATTATTGGCTATTTTGTTGGTTGCTCCTTTTATGAAGGCAATGGTAAATCAAGATGAACTTAATGCTCTACTGATTGCAGCAATTAAAGATGGCGAGATTGAACAAGTGCAAGAGATGCTTGATCAAGGCGCTGAGGTAAATGCTCGGTGTGATCAAATCATTACTGGTTTGACGTCTCTAAAGTGCGCTGCACGGTATGGTGCTACCGCCATTGCTCAACTCCTTCTACAGCAGGGAGCTTTCGTTAATGGACCGAGTGATAAGGTCCTTGGAAGCAGTTCCGCTTTACATTATGCCTGTGAGTACGGCCATGAAGAGATGGTTAAGCTTCTTCTTGATAATGAGGCTGATATTAATGCTCCCAATTGGTTCCGTCAACCACCCTTATCAAGCGCAGCGGCAAGAGGACACTTTTCTCTTGTGAAGTTTCTCATAGAGCATGGAGCTTTAGTTAATCCAGAGACGAGAGACGGTTCAACTCAATGTAGTTGTGGGCAGTATAAGTTTGATATTACCGGAGACTCAAGTCCCTTATCTTCTGCTATACAGCTTTATCGTGAGGACATGGCTCAGTTTCTTATAGAGCAGGGTGCTAAGGTGAACCAGGTCGATGGTAAATCAAGGAAGTTTCTTCTTGAGCTTGCGTACGGGCTCGGCGATAACAGGATGGTTCAGCTTCTTAAAAAAGCTGGTGCTACCTTGCCCGATCAAAAAGAGATCCCAGAGGTTAAACCTGGGCTGTTACTTAAAGCTGCTCAAATGGGTTTCTTATGTCAAGTAAAGGCTCTAATTTTAGCAGGCATGGATCTAGAAGAGGTTGATGAAAAAAATCAAGCTACGCCATTTATGTGGGCAGCTAACAATGGTCATACAGAAGCATGTAAGCTGCTCCTTGAAGCTGGCGCTAACCCTAAGGCACAAAACGAAGATGGTAAATCTGCCCTTGATTGTGCCCGCAAGAAAAAACATACAGAAACAGCAGTCGCTATTGAAGAGTTTCTTAAGAATCCCCTTCCATTGAAGCAGCTCTGTGTAAGTATGGTACGCAAGTGGTATAAACAAGGATTCTTGCCTGAAGAGCAGGTAGTAGATCTTTATGGGAATAAATATGAGTTTGATAGGGTTATCGTTCGAAACAGTTCAGACTAAAGCAGCACATAACAGATACCAGATACCACCAGTGCCCCCACAAGAGTTTTCCAGTGAGGCTTAAATGATGGCCAGATCTGCCACCGATAAAAAGAAAACACCATCAGCACCCCAAACGTTAGTACCCTAGTACTTATAATAGCAACCAAGATACTCACCGGAGAAGGTAATGTCCGTGCCACAAAGTATACCAGCCCGACACTTAACAGATTAAACCCTAAATAGGTATGTGCATCCTCTTCGAGAATATACCACTTTTCATAGAGGACAAAAAAGCTCTCAAAGAAGGTAAGGAGCAACATAAAATATAACAACGACCATGTTATCTGAGCTGGTGCTTCATAGAGTATACTCCCAAGCTTTCTGCCATTAATAAGTAAGAAGATGAGTACACTGAGCAATCCTTGATTAAAGACATCAGACAGATAATGAAACGCCTGTGTTTGTGTCTCCTTAGAGCGGGACTTAACATGAGCAAGTAATGCATTACTGGTTATCCCAAACACTCGTTTTGCTATGAGGGTTATCCAGTAGGAGATACTCGTTATCACCTTCATTAAGCTTGCTGACTCTATCCCAAACTGTAAGGCACAAATAGGTACTAAAAAGTTACCTGAATAAAGTTGGTTAAGGCACTGCAGTGCCCAGGAGAATAATCTGGTCTTAGTAAAGCGTGTAAGCAGCTCGCGCAATGACACTGCTTTCTCTTCAGTACTAAGTTTAGTATACAGATGTACCATGCCACCGGCTAAGAGTAGTAACTGTGCTAATGAGGTATAGGCTAATGCTTGCCAACTAGTGAGCAGGGTAAGGTTGCCTTGGTTATACAGAAAGACGATAGCAAGTAAGTTAGCAGAGATACCAAACAACTCTACTATCGTAGTCAGCTCAAAGTAAAACGATAACTGAAGAAATGTTCGTAAGGTCTTGCGGAAGCTTTCAAAGATGAAGGTAAGCACTAAGTATGTTACCACCGTGGTGGTAAGGTAGGGGACTAACCCCTTAATAAGGGGCAACTCTTTGGTAAGGTCATAACTACTGTAGCCCATGAAGCCAACTAAGCACCCTACGAGGGTACCTAAGAAGATAATAAGTATCACTTGTGGTACAAAGAGGGTGAGAAGGAATTGCTTAAAGTTCTTCTGTGAAGAACTGAAGGTCTCTAAAAAGGGTGCTAACGTCTTATCAAGACCAAGATTAGTAAGCGCTATGAGTAGATATACACTTGAGAGTAAGCAACCCATAACCCCATGTAGAGAGGCTCCGGCAACGGTTCTGAAAAATAAGTGGTACAGAATCACGATGCCTTGACTGCCAAGTGAGTCGATAAGCGTCCATACGATACCGTGCTTGTAATCGCGCAAATGGGGTAGTTTGTATTGCTTTTGCATAGTGCTTACTCGTTAAAAATTACAGCTAACACTAGTATAAACATAAAACGAATGATATACTAAGGTTAGTTGAAATCAGACAGGCCAATAAGCCTTGCGATAGGGGGTTGGAATGTTTCACATAGATGACAGAGTCGTGTATCCGGGCCATGGAGTTGCTAAGATACAACGAATTGTAAAAAAAATGGTTGGAGATAGTGAAGCAACATTTTATGAGTTGGTGTTTTTGAACAAGGACATGACGGTACTTGTTCCCACCATGAACTCAGAGTCGGTAGGATTACGGGCACTGAGCACCCATGAGCATGTCAAAGGCGTGTTCACGATGCTCACCGAACCTGATCCTAATGCCAGTGGTCTTGAGTTTACTCCCGCAAACTGGAGTAAGCGTAACAAAGAATATCAAACTAAACTCAAAAACGGTGACCTAAAAGAGCTGTGCTCAATCTACCGAGAACTGAATATCATTTCTGGGTATAAAGAGCTCTCCTTCGGTGAGAAAAGCCTGCTCCACCAAATAGAGGCACTGTTAGTTGAAGAGATATCCTTGGTTGAAGAGCTTGGCGAAGAAAAGACGATAGAACAGCTCAGATCACTGTGCAACAGTTGTGAGCTTGAAAAGTCGCCGGCGTAATATGTTCTTTATTGGTATCACCGGTCCCACCGGTGTTGGCAAGACAGCCCTCGTTGACGGGTTAGCTCAGCAACTCAGTTTTCCTCTAGAGGTGATTAACGCCGATACAGGTCAGCTGTATACATCCCTTTCTATTGGCACCGCTAAGCCCGATCTTGCAAACGTAGTTGTTCCTCACCACCAGTTTGACGTTATCTCAGAACCAGAAGATTACACCGCAACGCAGTACCGCGAAGCGGTCCTTGCGTTGATGCAAAGTATCACGGCACGGGGTGCCGTGCCGGTTATTGTGGGTGGTTCAGGGTTCTATATAGCTACATTATTTTATCCACCACAAGAACAGCAGACTAAGGGGTATGACTTTTCAGGAAAGACCACCCAGGAACTGTGGGATCTGTTAGCAACCATTGATACGAAACGAGCTTCACAGATACATCAGCATGATCGGTATAGAATAGAGCGGGCCCTTAAGGCCTGGTATGATACGGGTAAGGCTCCTTCAAGCCTAGAGCCGGTGTTTGACCCGCCAGGTAAGGGGGTGTTGTATTTTGTGAACCGTTCAAAAGAAGAGCTTCATGAAAGAATTAATGCACGGGTAGTGCAGATGCTTGAACAAGGATGGCTTGATGAAGTAGCGGGACTTTCTCAAGAGTGGCAGGAGTACCTGCTTAAGAAAAAGCTCATCGGGTATCCAGATATTATTAAGTACTTAAGAGAGCAGGAGCTTGGGGTATTGCCTGACGATGCCTATGAGTTACTGGTGGCAAGAATCTCACAAAGGACTCGTGGGTATGCAAAGCGGCAGATAACATTCTGGAAGAGCCTGAGGAGGCGTCTTGAGAAGAGCGACCCGGAGGGTAAGTATCTTAAAATTGAAGAGATTAACTTGACAGAAGTGGCTGATGAGCTATATATAAAGAAGCTGTGTGAAGAGCTAGAAAACCTCTACCTTAGTAAAAAAAATGAGTAGTGAAGACCATGGAACGTAATTATCAACAGTTAGTACTTTTCCCGAACCTTATTATTGCTACCGAGCCTGAGGCTCATGAGGTAGAGGTGAAGGCAGAGCCGTATGAGGTGGTTACCCAGCAGCAGTTGTCGCGGGTCGTTTCTCTTATATTGATGGTGACGTTTGGGGTCTTTCTCGCCGGGTACTCTATCGGCAAGTACACT
>SDBV01006185.1_pt1 | contig 16672 bp, 16 predicted proteins | sample 2277081 | NCBI WGS metagenome assembly SDBV01 (sample SAMN10402039, study PRJNA504765) | marine sediment metagenome | isolation source: marine sediment core GS10_PC15, 223 cmbsf | place: Arctic Ocean: Southern Knipovich Ridge | collected 2010 | reverse complement strand
GCACGCGGCATTCGATCTCTTGGCTCTTCTCCACAAGCTCGCTGGGATGACTGATCTTGCGGGTCCAGGACATGTCGCTGACGTGCAAGAGTCCGTCGATTCCCTCCTCGATCTCGATGAAGGCGCCGTAGTTGGTCAAATTGCGAACCGTGCCCTTGACGATGCTCTCGGGCGGATAGTGATCGGAGACCTTATCCCAGGGATTTTCCTGCGTCTGCTTGATACCCAGGGAAATTTCCTGCTTGTCCTTGTTGATACCCAGCACCACGACATCGATCTCGTCGTCGATCTGAACCAGATCGCTGGGATGGCCGATTCGCTTGGTCCAGGACATCTCGCTGATGTGTACCAGACCTTCGATACCCTCTTCCAGCTTGACAAAGGCTCCGTAGCTCATCACGTTGACGATGGTGCCGCGGACCTTTGCGCCCACGGGATAGCTGTCCTTGACTTCTTCCCAAGGGCTGGCCGTCTTTTGCTTCAGACCCAAAGCGATCTTTTCTTTTTCGTGATCGATGTGCAGGATCTGGACTTCGATCTCTTCGTCGATGGAAACCATTTCCGAGGGGTGGTTGATGCGTCCCCAACTCATGTCGGTGATGTGCAAGAGCCCGTCGATTCCGCCCAGGTCGACGAAGGCGCCGAACTCGGCGATGTTCTTGACCACGCCCTTGCGTAGCTGGCCGATTTCCAGATCTTGAAGCAGTTGCGCTTTCTTTTCGGCACGCTCGGTTTCGATCAAAGCGCGACGGCTGACGACGATGTTGCGGCGGGCTTCGTCGATTTTCAGGACGATGCACTGGATCGTGCGGCCGATGAAGTCGCCGATGTCGGCCGGGCGACGGATGTCGACCTGGCTGGCCGGCAGAAACACGTTCACGCCGATGTCGACCAGCAGCCCGCCTTTGATCTTGCGGGTGACCTGTCCGGTGACGACGTCGTCCTCGTGGACCGTCTCCATCACCTTCATCCAGGCTTCGATCTTCTCGGCCTTGCGTTTACTGAGGCTGATCATGCCGCGGGAGTCGTCCACGCGGCCGAAAACGTCCTCGATGTCTTCGATCAAGACCTTGATTGATTGTCCCACTTCCGGCGGCGGTTCAGTTTCGTCCCACTCGTTGCGGTAAATAGCGCCTTCGCTCTTGTAGCCGACGTCGACGAGAACAAAATCGCCGTCTATGCGGAGAATTTGGCCCTCGACAATCTGATTGATGGCGATGTCCTGCCCGCCCCAGTCGATGTCTTCCGCCGCCGCCCCCTCGAGCGCCATTGACAGTTCATTTTCCCATTCTTCGTCGCGAAGATCCAAACTTCGAATAAGGTTACGGTTAACCATGTGTTGTGATAAAACCCCGGCAAGTGAAGACAATAGAGCCCAATTCGGCCCTTGCTTTCGTCACTCCCAGTTAGTTAGAGACCAGGTTCGTCCACACCTCCCCCCACCACGAGGGGATATTGAAATTGTGGGCGAATTTGAAAGTGTAACAAAACTTGGCAGTTGTGACAATTGTTCATAGTGCCACCAGACCACAAACAAACGAAAAAAACCAGGTATTTGAATAATTCCGTGTCACACGCGGATTGCTGCTTTTCTGACAAAGCCTAGGCGTTGTCTGGAAACCATCGACTCGGCAACCGGTCGGGAGGGCGAAGCTCCTGCTGAGCCATGTTTCGTGGTCATCTGCGGCTCAGCGGGAGCTTCGCCCTCCCTTTTCAGACAAAGCCTAGTATCGGCCCGAACCACCCTATTGGTGAGCGATCTCGCCCGCTTAGCAAAAATCTTACACCCTAATCAACATCCCCACGCTCCGATATCCGCCGGTGGCACTGGCGCATGCGGCGCTCGATCTCTTCGGCCAATTCGTCTTCATTATACTTCGGAAGGTCTTTTGGCAAGATCGGCTCGCCGAATATAATGCGCAACCGCGAACTCATATCGGGAAACTTTCGCGTGCGGGGCCAGGCTGCGAAAGCACCGTCGATAGCCACCGGCAAAATGGCTGCCTTGGTGCGGACGGCGATCATCGTATAACCGTTCATCAACTTGCCGATCTTACCGTCGGAACACCTCGACCCTTCGGGGAACATCAGAACCACCCGGCCTTGCTTCAAGCGACGCATGGCCACCTTGATGCCGCCCAACGACGAGCCTTTGCGATCGACCGGAAACGCGCCCAACGACGCGATCACCCAGCCGAATGGGGCGAAATTAAAAAGACCCTTCCTGGCCATGTACTCCACCCGCCGCGGACAACAGCAGCCCACCAGCGGCGGGTCCAGATGGCTCTGATGGTTGGAAACCAGCAGAACACCGCCCTGCGAAGGAATGTTGCGAGTGCCGCTTAAACGAACCCCGAAGATGATCACCCAAAGCAACTGCACGGTCCGCTTCACCAGCCAATACCAAATTCGATTGCTCAACGGCCGTTCGGGCATTTCTTTTTTCTAATCGAAAATTCAAACAAACAGAAAGCTGACCGATTCGTTGCGGTGGATCCGCTTGATGGCCTCGCCCAACAACGGCGCAATGCTCAGTACGGTGATCTTCGCCGATGCCCGCTGCGGCGGCAGTGGCACCGTATCGGTAATAACAAGGCCCTCTATGGGGGCTTTTTCGATGTTCTCGATGGCATTGCCGCATAGAATGCCGTGCGTGGCCGCCAGATAGATCTTCGCGGCGCCCGCCTCCTTGACCATTTTCGCGGCCCCGCAGATGGAACCGGCGGTGCTGATCATGTCGTCGAACAACAGCGCCGTTCGGCCTTCGACCGGACCGCCGATGAGATTAGCCTGATTGGTCTTCTCGGCGCCGCTACGACGCTTGTCCACGATCGCAAGCTGACCGCCCAGCACGGCCACGTGTCGCAAGGCCCGCTTGATGCTGCCTTCGTCCGGGCTGACCACGCACAGCTTCTCCGGCGGAATGTTCATCGCCTTGAAGTAATCGTTCAATATCGGCGCGGAAAATAAATGGTCGACCGGAATGTCGAAAAAACCCTGAATCTGGGCGGCGTGCAGGTCCATGGTCAAAACCCGATCGGCGCCCGCGCGGGTGATAATGTTGGCCACCAGCTTGGCCGTTATCGGCACCCGGCCTTCGTCCTTGCGGTCCTGTCGGGCATAGCCGTAATAGGGGATTACGGCCGTGATCCGGTCGGCGCTGGCCCGTTTGAAGCTCTCGATCATGATCAAGAGTTCCATCAAATTCTTATTCACCGGGGTACAGGTGGGCTGCACCAGAAAAATGTCGCGGCCGCGGACGTCTTCCTCGATTTTGCAGGAGATTTCGCCGTCGGGAAAATCCCCTATGGAAATTCCACCCAAGGGAAGCCCCAGGTATTGGCTAACTCGAACGGCAAGTGCCGGATTTGCTCGACCGCTAAAAACTTTCATGTTTCGCATGGCCAGTTTTTTATATTTATTGATCTAGTGGAGATTTCAGACTTCAGATTGTTAGCGGCGACACTTGCTGTCGCGTTGATTGGAACGATTTGTAGCACAGCCGCCCTCGGCTGTGACGTGTCCTGTAAACACTTGCGGGGACAAGCCCCGCCGCTAACATTCCGAAATCCGAAATCTGAAGTCTGAAGTCTGAAGTCTGAAGTCCGAAATCTGAAGTCCGAAATCCGAAATCTGAAGTCTGAAGTCTGAAATCTCACGCCTCACACCCCCCCCATCGCCGCCTCCACAACCGCCAACTCCGCAAGATTGTTAATCCCCATCGCCTCGTGGGGCTTGAGTACCGCCAAGGCTCGAACCTCCTTGCCATCTTCGAGGAAAACGGCCGGGCAGTCGGTAATGTAATATTCGCCCTGGGTGTTGTCGGTTTTCAATTGCCCCAGGGCACTCAGCAGGTCATCGCAGCGGAAGACATAGTAGCTCATGTTGACTTCGGTGATCCGCCGTTGCTCTTCGGTGGCATCCCTTTCTTCGACAATACCGGTGAATTTCCCGTCGACGTCGCGAATGATTCGGCCCAGACCGGTTGGGTTCTCTTTGTGTGCGGTGCCGATAATACAAGCTGTGGGGTTCTTATCGTATTCTTGCAAAAGGGCCCGCAGCGACTTGGCCTCCATCATGGGCGAATCGCCGGCCAGCACGAGTACGGCTCCGTCGGAATCGGCCGACTCCCGCTCGAGCAACAGGTCGCGGCAACACATCACCGCGTGGCCCGTGCCCAATTGCTCCTCCTGCAAAGCGAAATCTATACCCCCCCGATCGGAGAGAGCCGCCCGCACGTCATCCGCCCGATAGCCCACAACCACAATCGTCCGCCGCACGCCGGCCGCTTCGACGGCGTCCAAAACATACTCGATCATCGGCCGTCCACGGACGTTGAGCAACACCTTGGGCAGATCCGACTCCATGCGGGTGCCCTTGCCGGCAGCCATTACGATGGCGGTTTTTGGTGTCATCTATATAATTCCGCTCATTATTATGTATATTGTCACTCTTCGGTTTTTCCCGTTGAACTCACACAACCTGACCAAGTTCAGTATCGATGACCAGCGGCCGTGAGTCAACACGCTGGGCCGCTGAGGTTTGAAAAGGGAGGATAACGATGGTACTGAAGCGGCTGCAGGCGCTCGGATTGGCCGGACAATGGGTCGACCCATCTGCTGGAGTTTGATATGGTGATATTTGCCCGCGTTATGGTATATCCCTTGGGCTTTGGAGCACCACGGCCATGTCGATCGAATTCCGCTGCAAGGGATGCGAAAAACTGTTGCGAACCGGCGATCATACCGGCGGGCTGCCGGCAAAGTGTCCGGAATGCGGGACTTTGCAGACGATTCCGGATCTCGTTAGCGAACAGAATATCGCCCCCAAAGGCCCCCCGCAACGTCGAGGGCCGAAGACTGCAACGATTTATTTGGGCGGTCACAAAGGTGAAGACACGGCGGCGATAATGTCGTTGCTGCTGGGCGTGACGGCCTTGATGACAAGCTGTTGTTTGCCGCTGGCCTTTCCGGTCTCGCTGATCGGTCTGGTGATGGGAATCCGCGCCCTGGGTTCGAAAAACCGCGTACTGGCAGTGCTGGGCACCGCGCTTTCGTTATTGGGGCTATTGTCCACTTTGGGGCTAACCATTGCACTGCTTTTCGGCTTTTGATTGATCTGAATAAGATTGTACAATAACTGTACATGGCAGCCGAATTTCGGTCCGATTGAATTTATATGCCCCGATAACAAACGATTTAATGGCGAGACGAGACCATGCCCATCGAATTTCGATGCACTCAATGTGCGAAGCTTTTACGAACCGGCGACGATACGGCGGGTAAACAGGCCAAGTGCCCGGCTTGCCAAACGATTGTGACGGTGCCTTCCGCTGGACATGCACCGCCGCCACAACAACAGAGTGGGGCCGGCGAAAGTCCCTTCGGTAGTGGATACGCCGAGCAGGGTTATGCCGATCAGGCGCCGTCCGAATATGCCCTGCCGCCGGTCTACGGCGCTGTTGGGGCAAGTGGCGATATCCGTCCATCTGAAATCGATTTCGGCGAAGCGTTTAATCGCACTTGGGCCGCATTTACGGACCAGTTGGGGATGTGCATTCTGGTGGCGTTTCTTTGCGGGCTGATGGGAATGGTTGCCGGCTATGCGGCGCAATTTGCAGGGATGTTTGTAGGTTTAGCAGCCGGCGATGAGGCCATGGGCGTGGTTGTATCGACCGTATTAAGGATACCCGCCCAATTATTTGGCATGTGGCTTGGCATCGGGCAGGCGATCTTCTTTCTGAAGGTATCTCGCGGTCAGGAAGCGCCGCTCAGCGACATTTTTGCCGGGGGGCCGTATTTTCTCCGCGTGTTGGGGGCAACGGTCATGCTTGCATCCGTATTCCTGGCATTTCTGTTGCCGGGCGGGGTGGTTGCCTTTGTTGGCTGGCTCACAAACGCGGATGAACTGCTGGCGGTTGGCGCCGTGGTGACCGGTATCGGCGCGTTGGTGGGCTTTGTCGTGTACGTCATTGTGATACTAATGCTCTTCCAGTTCTACTATTTGATCGTTGATCGCAACATGGGGATCATGGAAGCCTTCGCGACTTCGCGAGAGATTATGGCGGGCAACAAGGCCACCGTGTTCGGCCTCTTCGTGGTGACCGGAATATTGGGCATGTTGTTTATGATTTGCACATGTTTTATTGGAATCCTTGCCTACATCCCATATATGGGCATCCTTTACGCAATCCTATACCTTTTGGCAACCGGCCAGCCGACGATGTCGGACCTCCGCGACATGCAGTACCAGCAACAGACTCAGCCGTATGCGGGGCAATACCCGCAGTAGCAGACTCATGTCGTGCGTCGCGGATACACCTTATGAAACCCTCTGTGCCAACATGAGTGAGACAACTTGTTGAACTCAACTCTTGGAACATGTTTTGAAAGGAACCACGAAAGTACGAAAGATCGAAAGAACGAAAAAAGTGAAGGCTTGGCCGGGGAAGGCGGGAACACTAATATCCGCTAATCAACGCTAAAAACCGCTGGTTTCGAGGTTGTTGGTTTTGTCCTGTCATTGACGGCGCGGGAAACTTTCGTGGTTTCGTATTTTCGATCTTTCGTGGTCCTTTGTATTCCTTTCGATTGCTCACGTGTTTCAAATTGCCAATGCCATGACAACACTGTTAAAGTGTTGTCTGTTATAGACTTGGGGAAATGTAAGTGCCATTAGGCTATGGGCTATGGGCTCCAGAAGTCCCGGAAACCGCCGCAAGCGGCTGGGCTAACATGAACTTCCGCGGATTTCAACTCGATCTCCACGTTCTGCCCTCTTAATCACCCACTTAATTCCACGAAGAATGGCAAGCGTTTAACGCGCTCCTGAGCGGAATCCTATAGAGTAAGGCTCGATTCCGACAAAAGTGTTTCTTGACAGGGGGCGTGTCGACATGCGAAACTTGGGGTTTGGAAATTACCGAAACGTGAAGCGGCAAACCGTCGAACGATTCGACGCACCAAAATAGCCTCGCGAGACCATAAACGATGAAAACAATCCTTCCCCGCGGCGGCAGCGGGTCTTGGAAATGGTGGATTTGCGGAATCCTTTTTCTGGCCACGGTGCTCAACTACCTCGACCGTCAGGCCATGGGGATTTGCGCGGTGCAAATCTGCGAGGAGTTCGACCTCAGCGACCAGCAATACGGCCAGTTGCTTTCCGCCTTCCGCTGGATGTACGCCATTGCGCAGATTCCGGCCGGTTATTTGGCCGACCGTTTCTCCGTACGGATTGTGTATGGACTGGCCGTTGCCTTGTGGTCGGCCGCCGGGGCCTTGGTGGCGCCTTTGATCATTACGCCGTTGGCCAGTTTTTATGGCTGGCGAGTCGCTTTCTTTCTGATCGGTTCCTTGGGAGCGGTGTGGCTGGTTATCTGGTGGGTGGCCACCCGCCGCCCCGGCTCCTTGGAACAATATACCGATTCGCAACAAAATGGCGACGTGGGCAATATCGGCGGAGGCGCGATAGTCAAGTTCCTGGCCGGGCGAGGATGGTCGATGCGCTGGGCCCGCGGCGCGGCGATCACGATCGGGGCCACTACTACATGATTTTTGTGCTGCTGGGCACGTTTCCCCTGATCAGTCTTGCAGCCATGCTCGCGTTTGACGCCGTTACGGAACGCCGTGAAGCCCGAGAGGATTTTGATTGACAAACACACCTGCGCTCTGCATTTTCTGAGAAATTACGCATATTGCCCATATTGCTATCGAACAAGCTTTCCTGCTATCGAAAGTGATCGATGAAAGCGTGGAAACGTCGAGGAAAAAGGCTCGATCGAGATTCGGTATTGAAAATCACTCGTCATAAGTTGTTTCCTGAAAAGGCTCTACGACACGAATTATTGGTTGGTCCGGTGTTTTGCCAGATCGTGCGAAAAAACCGAAGGACCTCTTGAAACAATGGGTAGCTTGGGCATTTTCTCAGAAAGTGCAGACCTAAAAGCTACAAGAATAAATTCAATCTCTATAAAAACTAGCTTGACATTTATAAGGTAAAAATGGGACACTGACAAGCATGGAGAGGTAGGTGAAGACGCGAACACACACGACCACTTATCTAATGTATACATCTCAGATGCACTTACTTCGCAGCAAGGACACGAAAAGGAGAACAACGATGAATTTGTACAGAGATTTTTTTCCCAGCCGAAGAGTTCCGTTTAATCAGGCCCTGAAGATGTTCGTCGGGGTTTTGCTTTTGGGCGCCCTGGCAACGGATGCCCGCGGCGGTTTGGTGTCGCACTGGAGTTTTGACGAGGGCAGCGGATTTCAGGCAGCGGATACGGCCGGTTCCAACGACGGCTTCTTGCTCGGCGACCCCACTTGGAGCACGGGAGTGCTGGGCGGTGGAATGACTTTTGATGGTAGCGATGACCAGGTGATCGTATACGACGACGCCTCGCTCAATCCAGACCGGCTTACCGTTTCGGCTTGGGTCAGGTCGACAGCCACCACGATCTACACGGGCATCGTCGACAAATGGTCCTCGGGCGGCTATATGCTCGATTTCCACACCGGCGACCATCTCGGCACACCCCTACGACGGTTATGGCCGCATCACCCCCAGCTTTAGCGTTTTGGGACCGAAAATCAACGACGGATCATGGCATTTGGTGACGGGTACATACGGTGCCACCGAGGCCTATGGCGACCGCTTCACTTCGCTCTACATCGACGGCGTACAGGTGGGCAGCACCGCGGGCGGCGCCATCAACCCACCGGCGGCGCATGACCTGTTTATCGGCGGTGACGGTGCCTCTACTCTGTTGCTTGCGGGAGATGTCGACGACGTGGGCGTGGAACCACGGGCTTTGGGCCGGCGAGGCCACGGCGCTTTACAACGTGGCCGTCCACCCCGACCTCGCTTACAACCTGGGCCAGGCCCAACAGTTGTTCGACGTTCACCGCGCCTACGCCGGCAGCACCACCGTGGATAGCCGGACGTGGAACGCCAGCGGCAGTCTCACCGGCAACCTGGGCGAGGTCGTCAAAGACGGCAGCGTCTATTCGATCCGTCTCGACGACCGCGGCAACGGCGCCACCACCGCCGCGCCCAGCCCCACCGATCCGCCCGAGATACCGATCTCCGCCTATACGCCCATCGCCAGCCCCGACACTATTTTCAACGACTGACCGGCCAATTCCCAGGTGGATTGGACTCAGCATGTCCAGCCCATCACTGCGGCAGAGTTCAACCGCTACCAGGGCACGCCCCTGGTTAACACGCCCGGCGGCGACATCACGGTTCGCGCCTGGAACTACATGCCCAACGTGCCCGAGCACGGCGGCGAGGGGATCGTGGAAACCGTAAACGTTCTCAGCAAAGACAAGACGGCCATGATTGTCGTACACCCCTGGGGCATCGAGGACGGGCAAGGCTGGAAAGGCCCACAGGCCTACAACGCATACGGCTATGTGTTCGAGGGCAGGCCTAGCGACAATTTTTTGTACCTGCAACACGTCGACGACAATCTCAAGCCGTTTGTCGATTCCATGCGGAGCCAACTCGCGCTGGTGGGCTACAGCCTGCCGGGCACCGCTGATGCCACACGTAGAAAGCTCTATCGCGACTACACCCACCAGCCCAGGGAGGCCGAACGGGTCGAGGGCCAGGCTGAAATCGAGGCCTATCTCAGCGGTCTCACCGGAAGCCCGTGGCCCAGCAAAATTCCCGTCGTCTTGAACCTGGAACACGATGCGGAAGACTATGTCTTTTACGACAATTTGGGATACGCCACCGACATGTGCTTTGCCACGACAACGGCCGGCTACGTGCCACTCTCGCAGGATTTCAATGTGTTTCTGGTGGGCGACGCCACCCTGGCCGCCAACTGGCAAACCCTCACCGCAGCCACCTGGTCCATGGGCGACTTCAACGGCGACGGCGCGGTAAACGACAAGGACGCCACGCTGTTGGCCGCCAACTGGCAGGCGACATCGGCGGCGGCCGTGCCGGAGCCCGCAACGATTGTGCTTTTGGCGTCGATTCTGCCATTCGCGTGGACGGCCTTGTCCATGCGGCGGAAACGAAAATAGCCGGCGACGGCCTATAGAATCACTCAACCTTAAATAATTAGGGATCGCATTATGCAACCGTGGTTTTCTCACAGTCGATTTTTCTCGTTTTTCCCGCCCGCCGTGCTTGGATGCCTGTTGGCGCTGGTCGTTTTGTCGGCCGCGGCTCGGCGGGGATAGTGGAAAGCCGCAACCGGCTCGATAGCGAGCAGACGGCACTGGTCCTGGTCCATCCCTGGGGCATCGACGACGGCCAGGGCTGGAAGAACCCCCAGGCTTCCAACCGTTACGGCTATGCCTTCATGGGTTTACATGCCGACAACTTGCTTTGCCTCGACCACCTCACGGATGTTGTTCGCCCCTTTGTGCAATCGCTGCGCGGCCGTTTGCCGGTGGTTGCCTACAGTTTGCCGGGAACGCCCGACGCCATTCGCGGCAAAATCTACCGCGATTACAAGCACCGCCCCAGTGCCGCGCAACGAGCCCAAGGCCAAAAGGAACTGGAAGCCTATTTGAACACTCTCAACTCTAAGCAATGGCCGAAACACATTCCCGTGTCGAAAAACCTCGGCTACGATCCCGATGACGTTATCGTCTACGACGGGCTGGGATATGGGCCCTTGAAGAAGTTTCTGCGGGACAAGGGGATTAAGAATATCCTGCTGGGCGGTTACTGCACCGACATGTGCATTATCTCCACAACGGCCGGCTACAAGAATCTCACGCAGGACTTCAATGTCTTCCTCGTGGGCACCCTCACATTGTCCGCCTGGCCGACCACCACCGACACCCCCAACGGATACAAGCCCCATGCAACTCGCGACGAACTGATTACGGCTTCGCAATATTCCGGAAAATATCCGATCGCCATAACCCAAGGCTCCTGGATTCGCATTGACGATACCGCCATGCGCCACGGCTACCGTGTCCTGCTCGACGCGGCCGACGGCGGCCTGCTACGCGGGCATTTGCTCGTGCCGCGGAACATCGAAGGCCCAGCCGCCGCGGTCATTTGCCGCAGAGGCCCGGGACAAAACTCAGACGCACGCCGGCTCGCCGAGCACGGCTATGTCGTATTTAATCCGCTAACCATCCCTCACCCGCTCAAGCTGGCCGACCAGCAGGCTGGCAAGACAGACCCCGCCGTTGCTTTTCTGGAGACGCTTCCGTTCGTCGATGCTGGGCGCATCGGATCCTACGACGGCATCGCCACGTTCGATTCCCTCGACCGCTCCCTTCGTCCCGGGCGGACGGTGGGCCGCGACTACGAGTACGATTTGCGTAGCAAAACATCTCCCTCGCGGCACCCCATGCTGCCGCTCTTGGGCGGCGATCCTTGTTTGCAACATCGGCTCGGCACCCGGCAAGCAAGATTTGGGCGTGGGAACGTTGAGCGGCGAGGACGTGCTCTCCTTGTACGAATACTTCGCGCCGGTGCGGATCGAACCGCGTGCGGTCGAAGCGGGGCAATTCGTTTACTACCAGATCAGCGCCCAGCGGGACCGCCTTGGGGAAGATCATTACCGAGTATTCGGCCCCTTGCCCCCGCGCGGCAAGAAATCGCCGCCGAGTTTCGCTCTCTCCTATCGCGTCCTCACCGACCGCCCCCAGGACAGCCTGGACAACACGCCCCAGCAGCCCACCTTCCACCACTTCAAGCAAATGTCGCGGCCGTACCACGCCGCCGATCCCGGTAAACGACTGGCCGGCAAGCCGCCCGCAGCCGACAGCGAGACGGGCATCGACGCAAACTGGACGATCCACTACACGTCCGACGCGGAAAAGGTCTTGCATAACGCGGCCCGTGATTTGCAACAATTCCTGGCCGCGCGCGGCGACATTGCCGTCAAACTCGATGCTAGCGCGGCGCGTGGCCGGCCTCGGACCGTCGATCTGGTCGTCGGTAAAGACCCGGATTTTCTCAAAACCATCGACACCCCCGAAGGCTACCGCGTCGAAGTCGAGGAGACAACACAAGGGCTGTTCGAAGCGGTGCCCGGTCTGTGGGGCTCGGTGGTGATTTTCGACAGCGAGGGCTTCCGCCACTGCGGCATGAGCGGACGCAAGAAATGCCCCCGCTGCAAACATCGCAGCACCGAAGATATCGTGGTCGAGTTGTTCGAGTGCCTGCACCGCGGCATGAAGGCGGGCAATCCGAAAACTCAAATGATCGCCTGGAGCTATTGTCTGTCCAGCCCCGCCTGGGTCGAGGCGGCGATCGGCAAACTGCCCAAGGACATTATCATGCAGGCCGGATTCAGCCAGGGTACGGTTATTAAACGAGCCGGCATAAGTCAGATCACCACCGACTACAACATCACCAGCATCGGCCCGCCCAAGCTTTTTCAGCGGCAGTTCGCGAGGGCCAAAAAACATGGGCTGCGGACGATGGCTAAAACGGAATCGGGGGCGAGCCAGGAGTTTCTTTGTGTGCCTTACGTGCCCTGCATGGAGCAATGGTATAGGCGCATGGCCAAGCTCTCCCAGTACGATCTGGACGGGATCTGGGGCACCTACAACCATTACGGTTATACGCCCTCGCGGCCCGTGGACATCATGCTCTGGTACAGTTGGACCGAGGCACCGAAATTCGACGACCTGCTGGAAAAGATCATTGCCCGCGACTTCGGCGCAAAGACGGTGCCACATGTGAAAAAAGCTTGGGATCATGTTACCCGCGCGATTCGCAACTATCCCTATTCCAACCAGCTTTGCCGCTGCCCCGGCGGTCCCATCCAAAAAGGTCCCTCGCAACCGCTCTGGCTGGACCCGAGCGTGAAGGCCGATGCTCCCTGGCGTGCGTGGGCAAATCATCTCAAATGGACGCAACCCTGGGGTACTAAAGGCGTCGAGCAGTGTTTCGGCATGATGGAAAACGAGTTGGCCAACGCAAAGGCCGGCCTGATACTGGCCAAAGCCGACTCGCGTTTCGGTGCGGCCGGAGGAGCCATGGGCTGCCGCCGCGGAGGGCTCTTCAACGCCACGCTGATCAGTTACAAGATCGGCCTGTTGGAAAATACGCTGGAATTGCAATTGGCCCCAGAGCAGTAATAAGACCGTACATCCCGCCAAGGCCGTTCACCATACCCCTTCATTTCAGGAGAAGTAAAATGCCCAACAATGCACTACCGAATCCCTGTTGCCCGCGATCGGCCGGTTTGTTTCGCCGCGGGGGAACTCTTGCCGTTATGGCGTTGCTCTTTGCCGCGGCCGTCGGCTTGGCCGAAGAAAAAACCGACACCCGCGTGTATGAAAACAAGCTTGTGCGGATCGAAAATCCTTAGCCCATACTGGCCGACTATCCCCAGTTTGTGCAACCGGTCAGCGACCTGGTGCATTACCAGGCGCCGCCCCTGGTGATCGACGAGAACGCGGACTTGGAAGTGAGGGCATGGCGCTGGTCCTACAACGCCCGCGGCATTATCGAGATCCCCAACCGGCTCAGAGCGTACGACACGGCTATCGTGGTCGTGCATCCCTGGGGAGTTGACGACGGGCAAGGTTGGAAAACTCCCCAACCGGCGGGCGCGGCCGATTTCTGCACCCTGGCCAAAAACGCCCTCTCACACGAACACGTGATCCAGGAACTGGAAGCCAAGCTGAAAAGTTTCGATTACAACGCCGGCGCGCTGCCCAAAACGCTTGCACTCTCCAAAACCCTGCCGGTGATCGACTATTTCCGCCAGTTTCGCGGACTTGACGCCGGCGCGCATTACAACGGCGCGGGCTTTTGGAGTCTGCCCATCCCGGTGCTGAAATCGCTGCACACATCGCCCAACGACGTCGTCATCTACGACGGTGAAGGCTACCCGGCGATGCGAGACTTTCTCAAAAAACACAAAATCCGTCACGTTTTGTTGACCGGCTATTGCACCGACATGTGTTTCAAGGGCACCACGGCCGGATATACGAATCTGCGCAAGGATTTTAACGTCTTCCTGGTGGGCGACGCCACCCTGGCCACTTTTCCGGCCAACTCCACACCCGCCTACGCCACCAACGCCTCCCTTTCGCTGGCCTCGATGGAAAACCTCGGGACACAAGTTTCCTGGATCAAACTGTCAAAATCAAAATAATTAAGCGACGATTCGCATAACTGACGAGCTTTGAGGGGCTTTGCAACAACGGTGTTTTATCTGCTGGAAAAAAAGTGACATGTGCGTGTTCCGCAACTTACGGGGTTTGTTTCTGTTCGTTTTCATGCTGGGCCCCGCCTTGGCCTGGGCGCAAGGCTATTCACCCAAAGAAGCCGCGCGACGCATGTTGCTGCCCGATGGTTTTACAATAAAAATGGTGGCCAGCGAGCCGCAGGTGCGGCAGCCCATTCTCGTCAAGCACGACGACCGCATCACTATTCTGGAAGATACCGACGGCGACGGCCGCGCCGATAAGTTCAAGGACTTTGTCGACGGACTGAACCTCGCCACCGGGCTGGCTTTCGGCCACGGCGGCGTATTTGTGATCCAGGTTCCCTATCTGCTTTTCTATCCCGACCGCGACCGCGACGACGTGCCCGACGGCGATCCGGTGGTTTGCCTCAAAGGGTTCGGCATGGAGGACTCGCAGTCGTTCGCCAACCACTTGACCTGGGGCCCGGACGGCTGGCTCTACGGGCTCAACGGCAGCACCACCACCTGCAACATCCGCGGCATCGAGTTCCAACAGGGCGTTTGGCGTTATCACCCCGTCAGCAAGGAGTTCGAGTTGTTCTGCGAAGGCGGCGGAAACATCTACGGCATGACCTTCGACGCACAGGGGCAATTGTTTTACAGTTCCAACGGCACACGGCCGTCCTGGCCCGTAGCGAGCCCAGCCCCGTGGTGCGGAGCCAACTTGCCGCCAGCGCCAAGCGTCTGCCGGGCGAAAAGGCTTTGCCCATCGCCTGGGAACTCCTGCTCCGCGACGAGAACCGTAAGGACGCTCACATTCCGCTGCTGTTGTGGTGGGCGGTCGAGTCCAAGGCCGATTCGCACCGCGAAATGGTGCTGCAGCGTTTCACCGCCGCCAAGGCCTGGAAGACGCCGCTTGTCCGCGATGTGATTCTCGGCCGGCTAATGCGGCGCTATGCGGCCGTGGGCAGCGAGGAGTCGCTGGCCGCCTGTTCGCGGCTGCTTGCCGCAGCGCCCCAGGGGTCGCAGAAAGCACGCATGTTGGTGGAATTGGACAACGGCCTGAAAGGCTCGCTGGGCGACCGCGTGCCCCGCAAGCTACGCAACGAGATTGCTAAAATCGTCTCGCCCCGGACTTCGACCAGTGTACGAGGCTTGCGTCTGGCGTTTCGTTGCGGCAGTGAGGAGTCGCATCACCGCATGGTGCAATTGGCAACGGATCGAACCGTGCCGACCGCCAACCGCAAGGATCAGGCCTACATGCTCACCAGCATTGTCGATCCAAGCTGTTTCATCCGCGTGGAATATCTTTCCGTGCAGGTGGTCACCGAAGACGGACGGATTCTCACGGGGCTGGTTGTTAAGGAAACGCCCACGGCCATCACCCTGGTGGACTCGAACAACGAGAACATCGAGATCGCGCGGGACAACATCGATGAAATGGTCCCCTCCGAAATGTCGCAGATGCCGGAGGATCTGTTAAAGCCGCTCTCGCCCCAGCAACTCCGCAACCTCTTCGCTTACCTCCGTAGCGACGGGCCGGAGAAGAAGAAATAGTATTCTTCGGACATATTGCTTGAAATCACTGACTGAAAAAGTGCAATAGGAAAGACTGATCATGAGCGTTCAAAAGCAAGGAGTTTCTCGGCGGGTGTTTTTATCTAGTGCCGTGGCGGCGGGAGCCGGCCTGGCGGCGTTGGAATCGGCCCACGCCTACAAGCCGCAAGCGGACCTGGCCGACGACGACGGCAAGGCCCTGATCACCATCACGCTCGACATAGAAATGTCACGCCATTATCCCACCTGGGACAACACCGAATGGGACTTTCAGAAAGGCAACCTCAACGAGCCCACCAAGGAGTATTCCCGCCGCGCCTGCCAAATCGTCAAAGAGAAGGGCGGCGTACTGCACGGCTTCCTGGTGGGAAAGGCACTCGAACAAAAAGATTGCGGCTGGATCGAGGAGATTATCGCCCAAGGGCATCCCGTGGGCAACCACACCTACGACCATGTGAGCGTGTGGACCAATTCGCCCAAATGCCAATACATTTTCCAACGCGCGCCCTGGCTGGTCGAACGTAAAACGGGGCCCCAGGTCATCAAACACAACATCGAGGTCACCACGCGGGCCATGAAATCGCGGCTGGGAATCGAGCCCGTGGGTTTTCGTACCCCGGGCGGTTCCAGCAACGGCCTCCGCGACAGACCGGACGTGCAAAAGATGATCCTGGATTGCGGATTCACCTGGGTAAGCTCCCAGACCGGGGGGGCGTCTTTCAGTCTCGAAAATCCCAGCGAAAATGATTTCAAACGAATCGCCGAGGGACAGGAAAACTCACAGCCCTTCGTTTATCCCAGCGGGCTGCTGGAAGTGCCCATGCATCACCCCAGCGATGTGGGAGCCTTTCGCCGAAGGCCGAAACGATGGGAACTCAACGAATATCTTCGCATGATCGAAGTGTGCGTACAATGGGCCATCGACAACCGCGCCGTGTTCGATCTTCTCACCCATCCCTCGCTAATGTACGTCGAGGATCCCAAGTTCAA
>SDBV01006184.1_pt1 | contig 16672 bp, 11 predicted proteins | sample 2277081 | NCBI WGS metagenome assembly SDBV01 (sample SAMN10402039, study PRJNA504765) | marine sediment metagenome | isolation source: marine sediment core GS10_PC15, 223 cmbsf | place: Arctic Ocean: Southern Knipovich Ridge | collected 2010 | reverse complement strand
TTGTAAGCAGAGCTATAGAGGTCAGAGACATAAAGATAAAAGTTACTGAGATACCTATTCCTGTTCCCTACGGGGCTGGTTTTGAAGGAGAAAGAGTGAGAAAGGAGCAGATGCAGGTAGAGTTTGGTGGAAAGAGGACGGTCTCTTTTGAACTTCTGCGCGGAAAACCTATGGAGGAAGTAGAGGATGGGAAAATTGAAATAGTCGGACCCGAGGTTGACCAGGTTGAACAAGGAGCAGCTCTTCCTCTGGCAATATTGGTAGAAGTTGCCGGGAGGAAATTTCAGGAGGATTTTGAGACTGTCTTAGAGCGCCGAAATCATGCGTTTATCTCCTGTGCCAACGGGATTTTTCATATGGGACAGCGAGCCATAGTTTGGATAAGAATTAGTAAAGAGGCGTTCAGTAAGGGTTTTCGACTTAAGCATCTGGGAGAGATCCTTATAGCCAAGATTCATGATGAATATTCGGCTATTGTAGATAAAGTGCAGGTAAAGATTATTACTGACGAAGAGCAGATGAAGGCGCCATTGGAAGAGGCAAGGAAGATTTATCATGAGCGTGATGAGAGAATAGGAAAAATGAAGGATGAGGACGTAGATACTCTTTACTCCTGCATTTTGTGCCAATCTTATGCACCGGACCATGTATGTATTGTTACGCCTCAGAGATTAGGCCTGTGCGGTGCTTATACCTGGCTCGACTGCAAAGCTTCTTACGAGTTAAATCCGAGGGGACCAAATGAGCCAGTGAAGAAGGGTAGGTGCCTGGAAGAAGTGAAGGGTCAATGGGAAGGGGTAAATGAATACCTTAAATTAAGATCACACGGCAATCTGGAGAGATTCAACGCCTATTCTATGATTGAGGACCCCATGACTTCGTGTGGATGTTTTGAGTGTATTGCAGCTATCCTGCCCGAAACAAATGGAATAATGATTGTCAATCGTGAATTTACCGAGATGACCCCCATAGGAATGACTTTCAGTACTATGGCCGGACAGGTGGGGGGAGGGGTTCAAACTCCCGGCTTCATAGGGATGGGAAAGTTGTACATTACCAGTGAAAAATTTATTTCTGCTGACGGAGGAATCAAGAGATTGGTCTGGATGCCAAAAGGGTTGAAAGAGGAGATAAGGGAGAGATTGGAGAATCGTCTTACTGAAATTGGAGAGTCTGACTTATTGGATAAGATTGCCACTGAGGAGGATGCAACTGCCTCGGAAGATCTCGTTAAATTTCTGCAAGACAAGGGACATCCAGCTTCATCTATGGAACCAATGATGTAATTTAGAAGACAGGGTATAGCGTTTAGCGGATAGTTCATCAGTAGCAGAAATCAAGCCCTGATCTCCTAATATGGCGGGTAGTCTTTTCTGTACTGTCATTGTGAGTGAGGTCCCTCGGCTGTCTACGTGCGAATACGCATAGGTAGGCTCGTCATTGCGAACGGAGTGAAGCAATCTCGATTTATCGCTCGGGATAAACTCCGCAATCTCGATTTTTTCCCCTGGGGTGAACTCCATCCATAATTCTGAGATTGCCACGCCTGCCTTCAGCAGGCTCGCAATGACCTGGTTGAGTGAGTATTTACGATTGACTAGCAACGAGCAACGAATTGAGAGGAGAAGAAAATGGCTTTAACTGGTTTGGCGATTTATAAGAATTTACCCAAAACTAATTGTGGTGATTGTAATTTTCCCACCTGTATGGCTTTCGCTATGCAATTGGCTGCTAAGAAAGCCTCTCTGGATCAATGTCCCCATGTAAGTGAGGAGGCAAAGGCGGTTCTGGCGGAGGCTTCAGCTCCTCCTATGAGATTGGTCAAGATTGGTAAAAATGGGAATGAGCTGGAAGTGGGGCAGGAGACGGTACTCTTCCGTCATCAGGAGAAATTTCATCACCCGGCTGGCATAGCAGTCAGATTGAAGGATAGCCTAACTGATGAAGAACTAAATAAAGAGATAGAAGAGATCAACAGCCTGAAATTCATGCGCGTGGGAGAAAAAATAGGGATAAATCTTATAGCCGTTGAACATACCAGTAGCCAACCGCAAGAATACGCCCAATTGGTAGAGAAAGTAAAGAATAAGTCTGACTTTCCTCTTATTCTTATTGCTTATGAAGTAAAGGTAATGGAGGCTGCTCTTGAAGTCAGCGGCCAGGAGAATCCTCTTATTTATGCTGCCAACAAAGAGAATTTTAGAGAAATGGCTGACCTGGCTAAGAAGTACAAGTGTCCCCTTTGCGTCGAGGCAGAAAAACTGGAGGACCTGGCTGAACTTACCGGAGAGATAAGAAAAATTGGCATAGAAGACCTTATCCTTAGCGTTAAATCTGGAAAATCGATAGATATTCTCCAGAACCTGACCTGCTTGAGACGCTTGGCTTTGGAAAAGAAGTTCCGTCCTCTTGGTTATCCTACTCTTGTCTTTACCGATGAGGAAGAACCTTTCCAGGAAGTTGCCCAAGCCGCTACCTATATTTGTAAATATGGCAGTATTGTAGTCATAGAAGGAAGAAAAAAATGGCAACTCCTTCCTATGCTGACGGTGAGACAGAATATTTACACCGATCCCCAGGTTCCTAATGCTGTCGAAGCTAAGCTCTATGAGATTGGACAGGTTACTGCGGATTCTCCCATCATAGTGACCACTAACTTCTCTCTTACATACTTTACCGTAGAGGGAGAGGTGACTAATAGTAAAATTCCGACTTATATATCAGTGGTAGAAACTGAGGGCTTGGGAGTACTTAATGCTTATGCCGGGGATAAGTGGTCACCGGAGAAAATTGGCAAAACTCTGGAAGCACAGAAAGTAAAGGATAAAGTAACTCATAATTCAGTGATTATTCCTGGATTGGTAGCTGTCTTCCGGGCAGAACTAGAAGATGATTTTGGCTGGAAGGTCCTGGTGGGTCCTGAAGAAGCAGCCAGAATACCTGCCTTTCTTAAGAAAGAATGGAAGGCAGGGTAGGTTTTGCTTAATGGACGATGAACTATGAACAAAGTTAACTAGTTAGCATACGAGATACGAGAAAAGAGAGGAGTTGAGATGATGATTCCTGATGTCAAACAAAAGTGGGCTAATTCTATCAATGTCATTACTATAGGAGCAACAAAAGAGGAGGGAGGCACGCGGAGCCATACGGTAAGCGTAGGAGGCGCAGCTGCCCTTCCTTTTCTTCATTTTGAAGGGAAGATTCCTCATAAACCAGTGGTAGCAATGGAGGTTCTGGATATAGTTCCTGAGGATTGGCATCCTCTTTTGGGAAGCTACTTTTCTGATGTATGGAATGACCCTGTTCTTTGGGCAAAGAAATGCGTGGAAGAGTATGATGCTGATTTGATATGTTTAAGATTAGACGGATGCGACCCAGACGGGAAAAATAAAGGAGTCAAAGAGGCGGCAGAGACCGTCAAATCTGTCTTGCACGGGGTAAGCGTACCTTTGATAATCTGGGGTTGCGGAAATGACGATAAAGATAACGATATTCTTCCTGCCTGCAGTGAAGTCTCAGCCGGAGAAAAATGTCTTCTTGGCTCAATCACTGAGGATAATTACAAAACTCTGGTTGCTCTTTGCAAGGCTGATGGACACAAAGTTATTGCTGAATCTCCCGTGGACATCAATATTGCAAAACAGGTCAATGTTTTAGCTACTGACCTGGGACTGGCTGCGGAAGATATAATTATTTATCCTAACTCAGGAGCTTTGGGATATGGGCTGGAATATGTTTATTCTATTATGGAGAGGGGACGTACGGCCGGCTTAGGCGGTGATAAGATGTGGGCTATGCCCATTCTATGCGATATAGGTAAAGAAGTATGGAAAGTCAAGGAGGCTCTGGTTAGTGAAAAGGAGATACCCCAGTGGGGAGAACAAAGGGAAAGGGGACCACTTTGGGAGGCATCCACAGCCTATGTCTATCTTCTGGCAGGAGCGGATATATTGGTAATGCGGCACCCCCAGGCAGTAAGAGAAACAAAGGAATACATTAATAAGATGATGATTTCAGAATAATATAAGGAGACAAGGATGATTTTAATTGGAGAGAGAATTAATGGGGGATTCAAAGATATCAAACAGGCAGTTGAAGAAAAAGATAAGACTGTATTGGAGAAATGGGCTCAGAAACAAGCTAAAGCTGGAGCAAATTATATTGATGTAAATATAGGAGCGATTTCCAATAAGATAGAGGACTTTCTCTGGATGATAGAGACCGTTCAGGCGGCGGTCAGTATCCCTGTCTCAATAGATTGTAATAAGATAAGTTTTCTTAAAGAAGCATTAAAGATTTGTGAAAAAGAACCACTCATTAATTCCACCACCGCTCATGATGAAAGATTAGAACAGATAATTCCCCTGGCTATTGAACATAAAGCTTCTCTTATTGGCGTCTGTATGGATGAGAAAGGAAGTCCGCAGGATGCAAACAGGAGAGTGGAGCTGGCAGCAAAGATATTTACTGTTGCCATAGAAAAAGGCTTGCCCACAGAAAAGCTATTTTTAGACCCTGTAGTGATGCCTCTAAAGTTTCTCCAACCACAAGCCAGCCATATTCTAGAGGCTATTAGCCAGTTTAAGCTTCTTTCTGATCCTTCTCCGCACATAGTAGTTGGCTTAAGCAATATCTCCTCTCAGACTACTGAGATGAAGCTAATCAATCGTACTTTTCTGGTAATGGCTATTGGGGCAGGGTTAGATGCAGCTATTTGCGAGGTTACTGATACAGAGCTGGTCAATGCTGCTATCACTGCTGAGTTAGTACAGAATAAACATATCTATTCTGATTCCTTCCTCAAGGCGTACTATGCGGACAGAGGAATGTAAGAGTAGCTTTAAGGAAACTTCAATTTCTTGAAGTTTTGCTCGTCAAGCATAAGTCTTTCTCCATAGTTAGGGATTAACTCAAGGTCAATATGCTTTACCTTATTCACTGATTCTTCGGCAAGTTTCCTTCTGTCTAAAGATAGAAGCATTTCCTTTGCTCCCTCGGCAGCAGCATTTCCTACCTGCAGCACCCTTCTCAGTGGTACGGCAGGTATCAGCCCTATCCTTCTGGCGTTCTTCTTATCAATGTAAGAGCCAAAGGAGCCTGCTACATAGACCCTGTCCAGGTCATCAGTGCTTATGCCCGTTTCTTCCAATAGCACCTTTATTCCAAGAGAGATAGCGGCTTTGCTCCACATCAAACCATTCTCGCCTTTAATTGCATTTTGAGTTAGTTGGACTTTATCTGTTATCTTAAATACCTTTCTATCGGTAAGATATCCGTTTCTATCTATTTTTCCAGTTTTGACAAATTCTCCTAATAAATCAATCATTCCGGAGCCACAAATTCCAACAGGCTTCACATCTCCTATAGTCTTCCATCTGATCTTTCCCTGGTCTATACTTATTCTTTCAATTGCTCCCCTTAATGCAGGCATGGGCTCCAAAGCTGGCCCTGCTGCACAAGATGTGGCTACTATCTTTTGTTTATGTCTCAAGACTATCTCTCCGTTAGTCCCGATATCTATGGCCATGGTTGTCAGATTAGATTCATCGAATAACCCAGTGGATAAACAGACAGCTGTAGTGTCTGCTCCTACATGTGATCCTATTAAAGGTGCACCATAAATATTTGCATTCTTGTTTATCCGCAAAGAAGAATTCGAGCCTCTTTTATTTAAGAAAGTAGAACTTCCCCGTAATTCCGTTACTGATTTGAAGGGTTTAACTCCAATGCTCTGCACATCTAAGCCGAAGAACATATCCCTCATAGTACTATTGCCAACCACTACCATTTCATAGATTTCATTCTCGTCACAGGGCATCTTGCCTATTTTCTCATTGATGCAAGAAACTAGCCCCTCATAAAGAGCATTTGGTTCTTCCCTGTCATACATTATCCTGCTTATAACATTATTCCCATCCATTATTCTCTGGGGATTTTCAAAGGCCGAGGTAAAAATGAGTTTTCCACTCTCCAAATCCATTAGATGAAGTACGATGGTGGTAGTACCTATATCCGCAGCTATTCCATAAATATGGTTCCGATAACTGCCAATTTTTTTACCACCAAATGAAACTCCGTTATCTTTTTTTCTGGTTAAAGGGTCTAGTTTTACTTCTTTTTTTACTCCTTCAGTAGCAATCTGTTCGAGGCTGCCCTGATGTGGGATTCTTACGTATATGTCGGTGCAATCATCCTTAATAATAGCCTGGCAAGCTAATCTCTCATTCTCATTTAAATCGTTTTCAAGTTCCGTTCTATCGTTTAGAACTTTACACCCCTTCTCGACGACGATCCTACACTCTTTACATTTTCCTCGTCCCTCACAGCTGGATCCCGTAGGTATCTTTAACTCCTTTGTATAGTCAAAGATATTTTTTCCCTTAAGAATATTTGCTCTTTTCCCAAATTGTGGAAAATGAATTTTCTTTTTCATCTTTTTAGCTCCCACATCTTTCCCTCTTTTCCATAAATCTTTTCCTCAAAAAGATTCAGTTCCCACGATCCAAATTCTTATATTTCCTTTTTCCAAATACAATTGTTCCCAGCCTAACCATATTGCTTCCTTCTTCTATTGCTACTTTATACGAATTTGTCATCCCCATAGAAAGCGTCTTCATGTTAACATTTGGCAGATTAAGGGCTTTGATTCTTTCAAAAATATCCTTTGTTCTTCTAAAGTAGGGTCTGCTGTCCTCAGGATTTCCCAAACCAGGACCCATAGTCATTAAGCCTTCTAAACTTAGATGTTCAAGTCTTGATATTTCCCTGACCAAACTCTGAATAATTTCGTAGTCTGGTTTTAGACCGTCTTTTGTTATTTCACTGCCAATATTTATTTCTACATAAACGGAAATTATCTTTTTTTCTGCTTTTTCTACTCTTGCATCAATAGCTATAGCAGTTTTCAAGGAGTCAACAGTTTGTATAACATCGAAAATTTGAAGAGCTTTGTTTATTTTGTTTTTCTGCAACGCTCCAATCATATGCCATCTTACTTTTCTTGCTTTTTCACCCAGGCAATTATACATTCTTTCGGCTTCTTGTATGTAATTTTCTCCAATATCTGTAGCTCCTGCTTCTATAACTTCTACAATTTCTTCCGGAGTTCTTGTCTTGCATGCTAAGACTATAGTTACATTATCTGGTATTTCCTTTCTTATCTTGCGATAATTCTCTGCTATACTCATTTCTTGATTCCCTTTTTGGACGCTGATAAAGACGGATTATTGAAGATTTAAGTATAAGAAATAATCAGAAAACAAGTTCAAGGTTCAGAGTCCAATGTTCTTTTTTTGTTTATCTGCGTGCGTCTGTGTCTTCATTTATTCATCTTGCGAAAATCTGCGTCCTAATTAACTTGTTGCGGAGATATGACCGTATTCTCCAGAATCATCGCAACCGAAGGAAATGGAAATTCTATCTTGGACAGAAACCACCCTCAGAACAGGGTGGGGTGCCAGAAGGGGTATCCCCAACACAGGATGAGCAAGCTTGCATGGGTGAGGCTCCCTTTACTGACATTCCCACCGACGAATATACTCTGCGTAGTTTAGTGCCACCACATTGAAAACATTCATCAGGAGTCTTATCTTCCGACATCCTGCGAGAAATTTTGGTTATTCCGCCGCAGTCTTCACATGAAAACTTATACGTGGGCATATTTTTCTCCTTCTTAGAATAATCTTGTTGCTATCTTAGCTTGATCCTGAAAAAACTCAAGGGGAGGACAGTCTTTTTGGTTGACAGGCCGAAGCTAAGTTAATATAATGCAACCTGAATTTGCTTTTAAATGCACTGAATGTCTTGTATGGGATAATCAAATGAAGAAGCTATTTGTAGCGGCTACTCGTCAGGATGATGGCAAATCTACTCTTTGTCTGGGCTTGCTTCAGGCTCTGAGGAGAAGAATCCCTCGGGTTGGTTTTATGAAACCGGTGGGTCAGCGTTATGTAAAAAGAGATGGCTATGAAATAGACGAAGATGTAGTATTAATGAAGGAAGTTTGCCAGATGGAGGATAATCTGGCGGATATGAACCCTATTGTAGTCAAGAGGGGATTCACTGAAGAGTATATTGAAAGGGGAGATAGAAATCGGCTTGCTCAGAAAATTCAGTCATCTTTTGACAGAATCTCTCGCGGCAAAGAATTGATACTTATCGAAGGAACAGGGCATGCAGGAGTGGGGGCAGTAATTGATTTATCCAATGCTTCGGTAGCAAAACTATTAGGAGCCAGAGTTCTTATTCTATCTGTAGGTGGTATAGGTAGACCTATCGACGAAATTACCCTAAACAAATCTGTTTTTGACCAGGAAGGAGTAGGGGTGTTGGGGGTGGTAATAAACAAAGTTCGCCCCGAGAAATACGACAAAATAAAAAGAATAACCCAAAAAAGCCTTACAAGTAAAGGGATTAATCTATTGGGTGTGATACCCTTTGAAAAATGTCTTACCTATCCTACTATGGGGCAAATCCAGGAAGCTTGTGGAGCCAGTATTTTTTGCGGCAAGAAACATTTGGAAAAGAAGGTACTTAATATATTGGTAGGGGCAATGGAGCCATATCATGCTCTGGAATATATTCTTCCTCACAGCCTGGTGATTGTTCCGGGAGATAGAGAGGATATTATTCTTGCTGTTATTGCTGGCAATAGGCTGGAGGTAGCAAATGGTCTTGAGATTTCAGGAATGATTCTTACCGGTGGACTAAAACCACATGAAAGAATTCTCAAATTCGTGAAAAATTGCGATTTTCCTGTCCTGCTTTCCACAGACGATACTTACAATACTGCCAAAAAAGTACATGAACGAAGAGTTAAGATTCGTTCCACTGATAAAGATAAAATAGAAGAAGCTGAACGGTTGGTAACCCGATACGTGGACATTGATATGCTAATGCAACACATCAGTGAATAGTTATTAGTGAATGGTGAATAGAAATTCGTCGCTCCTTGCTGGTCGCTTGTTGCTCGGAAGAAAAGAAAAATACCTCCTCCCCTTGGGGAGAGGGACAGAGCGAGTGGGTGAGGTATATCTTGAACAAGATTCATTTGCTATTCTGGCTCTCTTATTGCCTTGAGACTTGCCTCTGTTCTGGTGGTAAATTATCTAATAATCCCTTCATGTTTATAGTGCATCGATAAAAATCAATAGAATGGTGAGTGGCTGGTGTTGAATAGTGAATGGCGCCCTCTCCTCTGTGGGGTGAGGGAGAAAACCAACCATTTAACCGGAGCAGGGAACTGCCAAAGAGGAAAGTGGGATGAAATTCAGTTCTTCTGAAGAAAAGGAAGAGAAGTACAGAAGATTAATAGAGGGTATCAAGGAATACAGGGATTTTCCCGGATCTTTAATTCAGATGCTTCATCGGGCTCAGGATATATTCGGTTATTTACCTAAGGAAGTTTTGCGTTTCATCGCTAAGGAAACCGGTTCTTCTTCTAGTAGAGTGTACGGAGTGGTCACTTTCTATGAGTCTTTCCGCCTGTTCCCGGTGGGAAAATATACTATAAAACTCTGCTTGGGCACGGCGTGTCACGTCAGAGGTGCCTCGGCGATTATTGATGAAATTGAGAGGCTTCTTGGGATCAAGAGAGGTGAAACCACAAAAGATAGGAAGTTTACCCTCCAGACTGTGAACTGTCTGGGGTCATGTGCATTGGGTCCGGTGGCGGTGATAAATGGTAACTACCATGGACATCTAACGCGGAGAAGGGTTGGGAGGGTTCTCAAGGAGTACCAATAGAAATGAAGATAAAGAATACAGAAGGGCTAAGGCGACTATATAAGCAATACGCTGCAAAGATTTCTCAACAACAAAAGGTTATATCTCTGTGTACAGGAACAGGTTGTCGGGGAAGCAAGGCTCTTGAGGTGCTCTCAACATTTGGGAAAGAACTTCGGAAACGAGGTCTTGAAAAAGAAGTGATCCTGAAAGAGACGGGCTGTCATGGATTTTGTGAGAGAGGCCCTTTGGTTGTCATCAGACCGGAGAATATCTTCTACCAGCAAGTTGCAGTCAAGGACATCCCAGAAATAATTGATAGAACCATAGTGAAGGGCGAAGTTGTGGAGTCTCTGTTATTTGAGATGCCAGGTGGCAAGGGTAGGATTATCAAGGAAGATGATGTCCCTTTCTACAAAGGGCAAAAGCGAGTTGTTTTTGGACAAAACGGCTATATCGATCCCAAGAGTATTGAGGACTACATCGCTAGAGGGGGTTACCTTGCTTTGGCGAAAGCATTGGCTGAGTTCTCCCCGGAAGACATAATTGAAGAGGTGAAAGCCTCGGGACTGAGGGGCAGAGGAGGAGGAGGGTTTTTGACGGGAAGAAAATGGCGCTTTTGCAGGGATACTCAGGGGGCCCTCAAGTTTGTTATCTGCAATGCGGACGAAGGTGATCCGGGGGCATATATGGACAGGAGCCTCCTGGAAGGTAATCCACATTCTATCATAGAAGGCATGGTTATCGGTGCGTATGCAGTAGGCGCCAGCCAAGGTTATGTCTATGTGCGTGCGGAGTACCCTCTTGCCATAGAAAATCTCTTGCTGGCGTTTGATAGTGCCCGGAAATTGGGCCTGTTGGGAGAGGATATTCTTGGAACGGTTTTTTCCTTTGACATTAAGATCAGTAAAGGTGCCGGAGCATTTGTCTGTGGTGAAGAGACAGCCCTGATTGCTTCCATAGAAGGAAAGAGAGGCATGCCGCGGCCACGTCCTCCCTTCCCGGCTGTTTCTGGACTGTGGGGTAAGCCCACCTTGATCAACAATGTTGAGACCTGGGCCAATATTCCTTTGATAATAGACAAGGGTTCCGATTCATACGCCAAGACCGGAACCGAGAATAGTAAAGGAACCAAGATATTTTCGTTAGTTGGCAAAATAATGAACACCGGGTTGGTGGAAGTACCTATGGGGATAACTCTGAAGAAAATAATTTATGATATTGGTGGGGGAATTCCTGAAGGCAAAAGATTTAAAGCGGTTCAAACGGGGGGTCCTTCCGGTGGGTGCATTCCTGAAAGCTTGATTGATTTGCCGGTAGACTTCGACCAATTGAGCAAAGCTGGGTCAATGATGGGTTCTGGCGGAATGATTGTTCTGGATGAGGATACCTGTGCAGTTGATTTGACCCGCTTCTTTATTGACTTTACTACTTCTGAGTCCTGCGGAAAATGCGTTCCCTGTCGAGTAGGGCTTCAGCAGATGTTGGCAATTCTAGATAGAATCACTCAGGGAAAGGCAGTAATGGAAGATCTAAATCTTTTGGAGTATTTAGCAAGAAGTATTGCTAAGACAGCGCTTTGCGGTTTAGGACAGACCGCCCCCAATCCTGTTTTGAGCACTTTACGCTATTTCAGAGATGAATATGAGGCCCACATTAAAGATAAAAAGTGTCCGGCAAAAGCATGTAAGGATTTGATTACCTATCATATTGATGAAGAAGTTTGTTGTGGTTGCCTGGTCTGTAAAAAGTTCTGTCCGCAAGAGGCAATTGCCGGAGAAAGGAAAGAACCCCATCGCATCAATCAAGATAAATGCACCAGGTGTGGTATTTGTTTAGAAAATTGTAAGTTTGATGCTATTAAGGTGGAGTAATTTCGTATATAGTATATAGTATTTGGTATTTTGTGAAGAAGAAACGGGAATAAGTGAGTAGTGAATCGTGTCATTGCGAACGAAGTGAAGCAATCTCTGTCACCTGGCTCGGGATAAACTCTGCAATCTGCATTTTGGGATTGCCGCGTCGCTATCACTCCTCGCAATGACTCTAAATGGTAGGTGAAATGGTAAAGTTAACTATAGACAACAAGGAAATTGAGACAAGAGAAGGGTCAACAATTCTGGAAGCGGCGCAAAAAGCTGGAATTAAGATTCCTACTCTTTGCTATCAATCTGGATTGAGTAACGCGGGAGCCTGCCGAGTTTGCCTGGTAAAGGTCAAGGGCAGACCAGGATTGGTGACTTCTTGCACAACAGAAGTAAGCCAGGGGACGGAAATCATTAGCAAAGATGAGGAGATAATAAAGGCGCGTAGATTAATGGTAGAATTAATCTTATCCGAGCATGAACATAATTGTCTTATTTGCGAAAAAAATGGTGAGTGTGAACTGCAGGATCTGGTTTATCAGTTAGGCATTGATAATATACGTTTTCCAGTCAATAGAAGAGTAGAAAAGAAAGAGGATTCCAGTCAAGTAATATTAAGAGACCCTAATAAATGTATCCTTTGCGGAAGATGTGTGCGTGCTTGCTCTGAAATTACTGTGCAGGGTGTATTTGATTTTGCTGAGAGAGGACGCAAAACCTTTATTTCGGCGGGATTGGATGAGAAGTTGGCTGACACTGACTGTGTATCTTGTGGTGCTTGTGTTCAAGCTTGTCCTACCGGTGCTTTGACTGAGAAATTGACTCGTTTTCAGGGAAGAAATTGGGAGTTTAGAAAAGTCCAAACTATCTGTCCTTATTGTGGCGTGGGCTGCCAGATAGAATTGAATATTAAGAATGACCGTATTGTAAAGGTGTATGGCGTTGATAATGGGTCACCCAACAGGGGACATCTTTGTGTTAAGGGACGTTTCGGACTTGACTTTGTTCATCATCAAGAGCGCCTGACTACGCCCCTGATAAAGAAGAAGGGGAGATTAATAGAAGCAAGTTGGGAGGAGGCACTGGAGCTGGTTGCTATTAGATTCAAGGAAATAAAAGATAAGTATGGCAGTGATTCTTTAGCGGGACTATCTTCGGCGAAGTGCACTAATGAGGAGAATTATCTATTCCAAAAGTTTATTCGGGTCTGTTTTGGCAATAATAGTGTTGACCATTGTGCCCGTCTTTGCCATGCTTCTACTGTAGCTGGTTTGGGTCGGGCTTTTGGCAGCGGAGCAATGACTAACTCCATTAAAGAATGGGGAAGATCAGATGTTGTTTTAGTAACTGGTTCCAATACCACTGAAGCTCATCCGGTAATCGGCTATTACCTTAAACACCTGGCAACTTACCAGGGGCTCAAATTAATTGTTATAGACCCACGCGCCATTGAGCTGACAAAATATGCTAAAATTTGGCTGAGGCAAAAAAATGGGACAGATGTTGCCTGGATTAACGGTTTAATGAACATTATTATCCGGGAGGGTCTCTATGATGAAGAATTTGTGGATAAACGCACCGAGAATTTTGCTCAGCTTAAGAAAATAGTGGCTAGATATGCTCCCGATAAAGTAGAAGCAATTAGCGGCATTCCTGAAAGGGAGTTAATTGCTGCAGCAAGAATGTATGCCAGTGGAAAGAGAAGTTCCATTGTTTTTTCTATGGGCATAACTCAGCATACCACAGGGACCGACAATGTCTTATCTTTAGCTAATCTGGCGATGCTTTGTGGCAATATTGGGCGAGAGGGAACAGGGGTCAATCCTCTGCGGGGGCAAAATAATGTTCAGGGCGCCTGTGACATGGGAGCCTTACCTAATGTATATCCGGGTTATCAAAAAGTTACTGATGCACAAATCAGGCAGAAATTCGAGAAGGCCTGGGATGCGAGGCTTTCCGCAAAAGAGGGCTTGACTGCAGTAGAAATGATAGAGGCGGCAAAAGATGATGCAATTAAAGGTCTTTACATAATGGGCGAGAACCCTATGCTCAGTGATCCCAATCTCAATAATGTCCAAAAAGGACTGGAGAGCCTTGATTTTCTTGTGGTGCAGGATATTTTTTTGACCGAGACGGCCAGAATGGCGGATGTAGTTTTGCCTGGGGTTTCTTTTGCTGAAAAAGATGGAACTTTTACCAATACCGAGCGTAGAGTGCAGCGGGTGCATAAAGCTCTTCCTGAAATAGGAGATAGTAAGCAAGATTGGCAGATTATTCTAGAGCTAAGTAGAAGGATGGGCTGCTTGATGAGCTATGATTCTCCAGCGGAAGTAATGGAGGAAATTGCCTCTTTGACTCCCATCTACGGTGGCATCTCTCTTGCCCGGCTTAGTAAAGAGGCTCTGCAGTGGCCTTGTCCTGGTCCTGACCATTCAGGAACTCCTTATCTTCATAAGGAGAAATTTACGCGAGGCAAAGGTCTTTTCACTCCCATTGACTATATTGCACCTGCCGAACTACCAGATGAAGAGTATCCCTTTTTACTTTCCACCGGTAGGATTCTTTATCATTTTCATACAGGGTCTTTATCGCGGCGTTCAAAACCATTAGATAGTATTGTTTCAGAGGGTTTTTTGGAAATGAACCCAGAAGATGCAGAGAGCTTAAGAATCAAAGATGCTGATTGGATAAATGTAAGCTCACGGCGAGGCAAAGTCAAAACAAAGGTAAGAATTACTGAGCGAGTAGATAAAAGAGCAGTTTTCATGAGTTTTCATTTTGCTGAATCAGCAGCGAACTTCTTAACCAATGATGCCCTGGACCCGGTGGCTAAAATTCCCGAATATAAAGTTTCGGCCGTAAAGATAGAAAAGATAGAATGAAAAGCGAGGTTAGCAGATGATAGAAGCGAGCTTAATGGATTATACTAAGTTCAAGTTGAAATCGAGAGAGGAAATTAGGGGGATTTTTGAAGAAACAAAGAAAATATTTGTTTTCTGGTGCCGTAAATGTTATAAGAAGTTTGAGGAAGATACAGAAGAAGAATATAATCAGTTCTTAGAGGTTCTAGGAGAGGGCACTGAGAAAGTTGTTGGCCAGACAGGAGTTGATTTTCTCTGTAACGATTTCTTATCCAAAAAGAAGATTCTGGATTTGGACCTTTCTCCCTGCGACAGCGTGGGGGTGATTTCCTGCGGTTTAGGAATTCAATTCGTCGCTCAACTTTTGGAGGGGAAGGCGGTTTATGCTTTAGCTGATTCTATACCTCAAAGCGGAAATGCTACCAGTGAAGTTGGCTATCATGGTATTTCTTTAGAAAAAGAGATGTGCGCTGGTTGCGCCGAGTGTTATTTAAGTCTAACCAGAGGAATTTGTCCAGTAGTCAACTGTGCCAAAGGGCTCTTAAATGGTCCTTGTGGAGGAGCGAAAGAAGGGAAATGTGAGGTAAGCCCAGATACTGATTGTGCCTGGGAAAAAATCTATCAGCGTTCGCAGAAACAAAAAGGAGAATTCACTTTAGAATCTGTCCAGATAAGAGATTACTCCAAGCCGTCCTTGAAGCTTAAAGGATATTTGTCTGTGCAGAATCAAGTTCTTAGGAAGCAGAGCTTCTATGGTGGTTTATATCCTTTAGAAAGGAAAAAGGAAACCGAAAACAAAAGAATAGTAAGTTTTCCTGAGCCAGAGACGGTAGCTATTTTTCTTACCCAACACGCAGGAAGGAGGGCTGATCCTTTAGTTAAATCCGGTGATAAGGTGAGAGTGGGGCAAAAAATTGGCGAAGCTGGTGCCTTTATTTCTGCTCCGGTCCATTCTAGTGTGAGTGGAAAGGTAATATCCTTACAAGAAAGAGTTCACCCGGCTTCCCAAGAAAAGGACTTGGCTATAATAATAGAAAATAACGGTGAAAATCAGATTGATCCTTCTGTTCAGCCTATTGACGATTTTGAGGAACTGAATGGCGAGGCTCTGTTGAAAATAATAAGGGAGAAAGGACTTGTGGGACTGGGCGGAGCGATGTTTCCTACTTACGTAAAACTTTCTTCTCCTAAACCTATAGATACTTTAATCGTAAATGGCTGTGAATGCGAACCTTATCTAAATAGTGATAATAGGGTTATGATTGAGTATTCGCAGGAAATATTTACTGGGATACGGATAGTGGAAAAAATTTTGGGAATTAATAAGATTTTTGTAGGAGTTGAAGAGAATAAACCGGAAGCTATAAAAAATTTGACTGATTTCTCAAATAAACCCTCTAACGTAGAAGTAGTTAGCCTAAAGACCAAGTATCCTCAAGGTGCGGAGAAGATGTTAATTAAGAGGATTCTGGGTAGAGAGGTTCCGGGAAAAGGATTGCCTTTGGATGTGGGAGTGGTGGTTCTAAATGTAAGCACAGTTTTTGCTATTTATCAGGCAGTGATAAAGGGTATCCCTTTATCACAAAGAATCATAACTGTTTGTGGAGAAGGCGTCAGTAAACCAGGAAATTATCTGATAAAAATAGGAACCTCGTTCAAGGATATCGTTAATTATTGTTTTGTGGGGGGAAAAGAAGAATTCTTGAAAGAGAATCAACTAAAAATGGGCGGTCCCGTAATGGGAATTTCTCAGTTGAGCTTAGATACAAACGTAATCAAGGGGACAACAGGACTTACAGTCTTGAGAAAATATCCGCTGGGAGTTTCATCTGAGAGAGATTGCATAAAATGTGGCCGTTGCGCAGAAGTATGTCCGGTGGAGTTATATCCTCATTATTATGCTTTTTACGGCAAGAGAGGCGAATGGGCCAAAGCAGCAGAATACAAAGTGGAAGACTGTGTGGAATGTGGATGTTGTGAATATATATGCTCATCGAAAATCTCTCTCATGAGCTTCATTAAAAAGGAGAAGCAATATGCTCGTAACTCAAATAAAGCCTGATAAAGAAATATTAGAAAGAATTTCTGGAAAGAATGTTTTTATCTTTCTATGCCCTGGTTGCCAGGAGGTTTATTGCCCGCAAGAGAAGGTAGAAGAATTTATCCAGAGTCTGCCTGCTGACAGAGCGAGAAGCGCGAATCTTGATTATTTATGTAATAGAC
>SDBV01006183.1_pt1 | contig 16673 bp, 16 predicted proteins | sample 2277081 | NCBI WGS metagenome assembly SDBV01 (sample SAMN10402039, study PRJNA504765) | marine sediment metagenome | isolation source: marine sediment core GS10_PC15, 223 cmbsf | place: Arctic Ocean: Southern Knipovich Ridge | collected 2010 | reverse complement strand
CACTGCTGTCGCTGAACCAAATCGACGAGGCGCTGGAGGCATTTCGGCAGTGTGTGGAGTTTCACTCGCGCGACGCGGCCGCCTTCCGCGCCCGCATCCTGGCAAGCACGGCCCACCTGGAAAAGGGCGAGGCCGAGCAGGCGGAGAGATTGCTGAGGGAGAATCTCGGCGAACAAGACCTCACCCCCGACAGCAACGAATGGCGCGACTCGCTGTTCGCCCTGGGGGAACTGTTGCACGTCCAGGGCCGCTACATTGAAGCCATCCGTTGCCTGGAAGAGGCCGTCCACCCGAAACGCTATCCCCACGCTCCCCAGGCACCTCAGGCCCGATACCTGATTGCCGACTCCTACCGCCAAAGCGCCGAAGTTACCCGGGCAAAGCTTGAAGAGGAGCTCAAGGGAACCGGCCAGGTGGCCCACTCCCGGCAGATCGACGAACTGCTAACCAGGGCTTTGAGCCAGTACCGCCTGATCCGCGACGGGCTGAGCAGCCGCCGGGAGACCGCCGAGTTGTCGCCGTTGGAGCAGGCCATGTTGCGGAACAGCCACTTCGCCCTGGCGGACATGTTGTTCGCCCTGCGTCAATACGAAGGGGCCGTCGAGGCCTACCGCACGGCCACCAATCGCTACCAGAATCACCCTGAAGTGTTGGAGGCCTACGTGCGAATGGCCGGCGCGTATCGACGCCTGAACAAACCCCTGGAAGCCCGCGCAACCCTGGAGCAGGCCAAGGTAATGCTCGCGCGGATGAAAAGCGATGCCCAGTTCCAGCAGACCACCAACTACACCCGCAGCCAGTGGAGCGAGCGGCTCGATTGGCTCAGCAACTTGTGAGGATTCGCCCCGCCGCAGTGCCGGCGGCCGCTGAACGTGTAACTTCGCCCACAATTCCCTGGCCCCTGACTCCCGATCCAATGTCTGCCTTTGAAACCGACGTTCTGGCCGAGTTGATACACGGCAAACGTGAGTGCCTGGATAAATTGCGCGAAATGGGGCGCAGGCAGGCCGAGTTTATCGACGAGGGAAACATCACGGCGTTGCTGGACGTGTTGACGGCCAAGCAACGGTTGCTGGAACAGTTGCAGCGAATCGAAAGGGACTTGGATCCGTTCCGGGACCAGGACCCCGATCGGCGGCGCTGGCGGACGGTCGAGGATCGGCGAGTGTGCATGGAGGAACTTCAGCAGTGCGAAAGGTTGCTGGCCGAGATCATCAGCCAGGAGAAGTGCAGCGAGGGTGCATTGTTGCGGCGCCGCGACGAAGCCGCCAGCCGGCTGCAAGATGCCCATCTCGCCGGCCAGGCCCGGGAGGCCTACACTGCACAGCCGCATGGTCCAGTCAAACAGATCGATCTTTATTCCAATTCCTAGGAGCCGATAGATGAGCGACCAGCCCCTGTCTGCCGATGTGAAGTTGCCAGGCCCCTTGCCGCCCGGCGGCAACGCGGACCTGGAGGCCGTACTGACGGCCTGGCACGCGGCCACCGTGCGTCTGGAACAGACACACGGGACGCTCCGCGAGGAAGTCCGGCGTCTGACCGACGAGTTGGAAGTAAAGAACCGCGAGCTGGCCCAAAAGAACCGGCTGGCCGACCTGGGACATGTGGCCTCGCACGTGGCCCACGAGGTACGCAACAACCTGGTCCCGGTCACCCTGTATCTGAGTCTTCTGCGGCGGCGGATCTCGTCGGACACGGCCAGCCTCGACGTGTTGGACAAAATGGCGGCGGGCTTCGCCGCCCTGGACGCCACCGTGAAGGATCTGTTGCAGTTCAGCTCCGATCGAGACCCACAATTGAATACCTTCTTCCTGCGAAAGCTGATCGAAGACGTCTGCGCGTCACTGGCTCCGCAACTGGCGGCCCAGGCAATCAAGCATGTCATCGACGTACCCGTGGAGCTAACGGTTACGGCCGATCAGGAGATGTTCCGTCGGGCCGTGCTGAACCTGGCGCTGAACGCCCTGGACGCCATGCCTGACGGCGGAACCTTGACGGTCACTTCCGTTTCCACTCCCCGGGGCCTGGAGTTGGAGGTGGCCGACAGCGGCTCGGGGCTCTCGGACGACGCCAAAGCCCGGGCGTTCGAGCCGTTTTTCACCACCAAGTGTGGTGGTACGGGTCTGGGGCTGGCCATTGTTTACAGGATCGCACAAGTCCACGGCGGCGACGTGATGGCCCTGAACTGTCCCGAGGGAGGAGCCGCCTTTACGTTGCGGATTCCCCAGTCACAAGCCGCTACCCTGGAGGCCGCCGCATGAACTGCACTACTCCCCCCCCCGCCGCTTCCCCCCACGACGCCTCGCCGGCCGGCTGCCGGGGCCGCGTGATGGTGGTCGACGACCACGCCCGGGCGCGCGAGTCGATGGCCGACGCGCTGAGCCAATCCGGCCACCGCGTCGAGTGCTGCAGCAGCGCGCCCGAGGCACTTCAGTTGCTCAAGACTGAAAGCTACGATTGCGTCGTCACCGACCTCAAGATGCCCGGTATGAACGGCCTGGAGTTCATCGTCCAACTGGCAAAGCGCAGGCACAACGTCCAGGTGGTGATGGTAACCGCCCACGCCACGGTGGCCTCGGCCGTGGAGGTGATGCGACATGGCGCCTTCGATTACATCGAAAAGCCGTTCGACGTCGAGCGGCTGGAGCAGCTTGTGGGCCGGGCCATCCGCCACGGGCGGCTGTTGCGGCAGGAATCGGACAACCACGACCTGCCCGGACGGTGCGAGCCGCCGCCGATGATCGGCTCCAGTCCTCAGATGGAGGCGCTGCGGGCACGAATCGTCCGGATCGCACCCACCCCCGAAACGGTGTTGATTACCGGCGAGAGCGGCACGGGGAAAGAGCTGGTGTCCAAGGCCGTGCACGCCGCCAGCGACCGCCGCGATGCTCCACTGGTAAGCCTCAACTGCCCCGTGCTCTCCGCCCACCTCATGGAGAGCGAACTGTTCGGCCACGAGCGAGGAGCGTTTACCGGGGCCGACGCTGCTCGAATCGGTCGCTTCCAAATGGCCGACGGCGGATCCATCCTACTGGACGAAGTTACCGAGATCGATCTATCGCTGCAAGCCAAGCTGCTCCGCGTGCTACAGGAAAAATCGTTCGAGCGAGTCGGCTCCAGCGAGACCGTCCGGGTAGACGTCCGGGTGTTGGCCACAACCAACTGCGACCTGCAGGCCGAGGTTGACCGGCAGCGGTTCCGCGAGGACCTTTACTATCGCCTGGCGGTGGTCCCCTTGAACGTGCCCCCGCTGCGCGAGCGCCGAGGCGATATTCCCGAACTAGCCGACTATTTCTTCCGCCGCTGTGCAAAACGCCTCCAGCGGGAACCCTGCTCGCTGGAGCCCTCGGCGCGGCAACTCATGGTCGATTACCACTGGCCGGGTAACGTCCGCGAATTGGAAAACATCGTCACCCGGGCAAGCGTGCTGAACCCGGACAGTTCCGTCGGCGCCGACCAACTGCGGCGATGGCTGATCGTCGAACCGGGCGCCTTGGGCGGTATCCAACCGACCGACGTGCCGGTCGGGCTCAGCCTGCACGAAATGGAACGAAGACTGATAGAGGCCACTCTGGAACACTACTCGGGACACCGGGCCAAGACCGCCCAGGCCCTGGGGATCGGCATCCGCACCCTCTCCGGCAAGCTGCGGCAGTACGGCTACGCCCCGCGGGAAAAGACCTTCTCCAAAGCAGGATAACCCACAACAGTTCGACCGCCCACCGAACGGCACAACCAGGAACTCATGCAACAACAATCTCGCACTCCGTGCAATAGCCCCGCCCGGGAGGGTGGGGTTGGAAACAGCAGCAGGCGCCGAATGCTCCCTTCGAGACGGGGCTATGGACCGGGACACGAAACGGGAGGTTGTTCTTGGACGGACGCCAAGGAACGTTTAGCCGCCGGCACGGCGGCGCGGATCGCGATGAAAACATCGGCAATCGGCAGATTCCGCCGACTGCCGACGCGCAAAACTTGCCGGTTCGGACCGGCTGCAACTAACGGACGGGCAGCGCAGAGACCTTTTCACACACACCACAGCGAACCAAAAGGCTGACCACATATCGCCTTAGGCAACTTCGCGGGGCGGCTGCAGTTAGATCTGGCACGCCGCTTGCACGCCACCGTACCCGATGCAATCACAGCGGCGCAAAAACCATGTTATCCAGCATGTTCCAATCGACGACGATTCCGATTCTCGAACAGGTGGTGAATTTTGCCCAGGCCCGCCACACCGTGCTGGCCGGCAACATCGCCAACCTGGATACGCCCGGCTACAAGGTCCGCGACCTCTCGGTGGAGGACTTCCAGCAGAGGCTGCAAACGGCCATCGAGAGCCGCAGCCGGCCACGGGAGTTCTCTTCTCCCGGCGAATCGGGCGGCTGGCACGGCAGGAACCTTGCGGAGATTTCCAAGAACCCCAAAACCATCCTGTACCACGACAAGAGCAACGTGGGCGTGGAACATCAGGTGACCGAAATGGTCAAGAACCAGCTACAGCACAACCTGGCCCTGTCGCTGTTGAACAGCCAGTTACGTCTGCTTCAGGCGGCCATCAGTGAGCGGGCCTGAGTGGGGGGAAGAGAACGGGGGGCCAGGGATTAGTGGAGAAGCGTCAGTACCCCAGAGGAGAGAAAAACCATGTTTTCTGCCCTCGATGTCAGCACCAGCGGCCTGGTTGCCCAGCGGATCCGGATGAACGTCCGCTCCATGAACATTGCCAACATATCAACCACCCACAACGAGCAGGGCCAGCGGGTGCCGTACCAGCCGCGGTACGTGATCTTCCAAACGGACGACGACGTGGGAGGCCGGGGTGCGTCCGGTGTGAAGGTAGGCTCGATTCAAATCGCCGACGTCGAGCCCTTGTGGAAGTACGAGCCGGGACATCCTGAAGCCATGCAGGACGGTCCGCACAAAGGCTACGTGGCCTACCCCAACATCAACATGATGAGCGAAATGACCGACGCCCTGGAGGCGGCCCGAGCGTACGAGGCAAACCTGGGGGCCATCGAGATAACCAAGGACCTCGAACAACAGACCTTGAGGATTCTGGCATGATAAACCCGATCAGCAACGTTCACGTCCCCACGGTTCTTCCCGGACAGTCGCCTCTGGCACCAGGTTCCACCCAGGGCTCGGCGCCGTTTAAGGACTTCTTGCTCGACTCGATTGGGCAGGTCAACTCGATGCAGCAGGACGCCGACCGGGCGGTGGAGAAACTCGTCACCGGCGGCGACGTCAATCCGGCGGAAGTGCTCATCGCCGTACAGAAGGCCGACATCGCCTTCCGGCTGATGATGCAGGTCCGCAACAAGATGGTCCAGGCCTATGAGGAGATAAAGAACATTCGTGTTTGACTCCCTGCCCGACACAGGAGGTACCCGTTCCCTGTTGCCTTGCTGAACGTCGAACATCGAACAAGGAACTACGAATGATGAACCAGAAGGCATCCAGGGACTTTGACTTGCAGGATCGACTGATCGAGTTTGTGGTACGTGTGATGAGTGTTGTTGAGGCACTGCCGAACAACCGCATCGGCAATCATGTTGCCGGCCAGTTGCTGCGCTCGGGTACGGCTCCCGCGCCCAATCATGGTGAAGCCCAAAGTGCCGAATCTTGCAAGGATTTCGTCCACAAGATGAAGATCGCTCTGAAGGAACTGCGCGAGACGCACGTTTGGCTGCTGATGATTCAGCGAAAACCGCTGATCGAACCGCAAGAGAAGCTGGCCCCGACTTATCCGGGAACGTAACGAATTGATTTCCATTTTCGTGACGAGCATCAAAACGGCCGAAAAGAACAAATAGACAACCGATGTCAGAAACACCACAAAGAAAGGCCCGTTCATACTTCGAAGTTCCTTGTTCGATGTTCGATATTCCGTTTTGGACCGTTGTCTTGATTTGTGATTAGTCCTTCGTCATTCCAAGCCACGGGGTTCCATGGATGGATTTCCTCAATAAGGCGTTTGCCCAACTCTCCGACCTGTTTCGATCGATGACCCCCGCCGCGCGGATTACCACCGGCCTGCTGTTGGCCGTGGTGGTGGTCAGCCTGGGATACCTGTTTACGCACCGGGTATCCGGGCCGGATTGCGACCTGATGAACGGCGTGCCGATCCCGGCCAGCTATCTATCCAAGATGGAAGCGGCTTTCGCCAAGGCCGGTCTGAGTCAATACGAGATCCGCGGGGCGCACATCAGCGTTCCGAAGGGGCAGAAGGCGGCCTACCACGCCGCCCTGGCCGACGCCGGCGCGGTGCCACCCAACTTCGGCGATGCCCTGGCCAAGGCCGTCAGCGCCGGCAGCCTCTACGAGAGCGACCGCCAGAAGCAGGCACGCGTCAAGATTGCCACGCAGACGGAGTTGGCCCTGATCATCAGCCACATGAACGGGGTAGAGAGCGCCTCGGTCCTGTATGACACCGAAAAGAAAGGCGGACTGAACCGCCAGACGGTGACCACCGCCTCGGTGGCCGTCAAGCCCTTGGGCTCGGAGGCACTCGACCAGTCGCAGGTATCCTTGATCCGGCACCTGGTGGCCGGGGCTATCGCCGGGCTGAAGCCCGGGGATGTCACCGTGGCTGACCTGACCGGTAATGTGATCTACCACGGGGGAGGTTCGGAGAACGGCGGAAGCGCAACCGACAACCTCTTCGTCTCTCTCACGCAAATCTGGGAGCAGCGGTGGAAAAGCAAGATTCTGGGCGCCCTGGCGTACGTTCCCGGGGTGCGGGTCACGCCCACCGTCGAACTGGACCGCGAGCGGATCAATCGCGTCAAGAAGGTCAAGTATGATCCCAAGGGGATCACCATTTACCAGAGCAGCGAAGAATCTTCGCGGACCCATGAAGGCAGCCCGCCGGCGGGCCGCCCCGGCCTCGTGGCCCAGGCACCCAACACCCCCACGGCGCTGGGCAGCGCTCAATCCGGAGGCTCCACGGAGAGCGAGGATGACTCGAAGACAGAGTCGACCACCGCGCCGAACACCGAGCACACGGAAACGGAAAAAGAGGGTCTCACGCCCAAGCGGGTGTCGTTGGCGATCGGCATCCCCAGCAGCTACTTCGAGAAGGTCTGGAAAGAGCGCAATCCGCCCGAGGAAGGCCAAGATCCGCAAACCCCCGACCAGGCGGCGCTGAAGACTATTGAAGACGAAGAGACGGCCAAGATTCAGAAGCACGTGGCCGGAATGCTGCCGCCGGTCACGGGTGTGGACGACCTGACCGAACTGGTAAACGTCACCAGCTTCCCGCACATCGCAGGCGAAGAGATTCCTGCTCCCGGTGTATCGCAGAAGGCCCTGGTCTGGTTCGGCCAATACTGGAGTACGCTGGGGATGGTCGGCCTGGCGCTGTTCAGTCTGCTGATGCTCCGCTCCATGATACGAGCGGTCCCGGCCGGCCCGCAACCTGCCGGCACGGCAGGGGCGGCTCTCTCCGCAGCGACCGACGACGAAGAAGGCGAATCCGCTGAAACGATTTCCGCCAGGCGGCTGGCACGTTTTACCGGCGGCGGACCGTCGCTGCGGGATGAACTCTCGGATCTGGTAAAGGAGGACGCCGACTCCGCCGCCAACATCCTCCGTACCTGGATCGGTACCGCAAGTTAAGACCATGAACACTCCAGATCAAGGCATCCGAAAAGCAGCCATCCTGGTGGCCAGCCTCGACCGGGCGTCGGCCGACAAGATGCTCGATACGTTGGACCCCCAGCAGGCCCGACGCGTGCACCAGACCATGGTCGGCCTGGGCAAGATCGATTCTCGCGAGCAACGCCGAGTGATCGAGGAGTTTTTCCGCACCGGTCCCGGGCTGCCCGACAAGTATCCGCCGGGAGTCGAATTGGACGGCCGGCCGGCCCGCAAACCGGCGATACCTCAGACACCGAACACGGTCGGTGAGTCGACGTCCACAGCTTCGGCCGGGGCCCGCCCGTTTCACTTCCTGCGCGAAGCCGAAACGGAGAAGCTGGCTCGAGTGCTATCGGACGAACGCCCGCAGACCATCGCCCTGGTGTTGTCGCACTTGTCGTCGGCACAGGCCGGCGGGGTGCTTGCCCGGCTGCAACCGGATCTGCAAGTGGACGTCATCCGCCGCTTGGTCGACCTGGAAGAGACCGATCCGGAGATTCTTCAAGAGGTGGAACAGGCACTTCAGTTGCGTTTGTCACAGCAGGTTCACATGCAGCGTCGGCGAGTCGCCGGGCTGAAGGCCGTCAGCGGGATTCTGGAGGCGTCCGAGGGCCGGCTGGCGGATCAGATCCTGGACAACCTTTCCACTCGCGACCGGTCTCTGGCCGAGAGGCTCAGCCCGCCGACGCTGAAGTTCGATGACCTGTTGCAATTGGACGCCGCCGGGCTGAAGGCGGTCTTCCAGGAAGCCGAACCCGAGTTGGCGATGACCGCACTGGTCGGTGCCCCCCCCGAGTTGATCGACCGGATTCTGCGGCTGTTTGCGGCACCGGAGGCGAAGACGGTTCGCCAGCGATTGGACCATCCCGGCCCGATCCGACTGAGCGACGTGGAAGGTGCCCGGCAACGGGTTGCCGACCTGGCTCGCCGCCTGGCCAAAGAAGGGCGGATCCAACTACCCAACAAGACACCACTCGCCGCGTAATACGACTTACACATGTCCTCGATTATCAGAGCCACCGTACCCGGCCGCCGCACTCCCAGCGTGGCCTTCAACTTCGGCGACATGGCCGTCCAGGCCAAGGTCTACCTGGAGAAAGTCCGGGCCCAGGCCGGCGAGATAGTGGCCAAGGCCCAACGGGAGGCCGACGTCATCCGGAAGAAGGCAGAACAACAGGGACGACGGGAGGGTCGGCAGGCGATTGAGCAAATTGTGCGGGAACAGTTGTCCACGGCCATGCCGGCGCTGAACGGCGTAATCCGGGAGATTGGGGACGCCAAGCAGGCGTGGTTGACCCACTGGGAGGCCAGTGCGGTTCACGTTGCGGCTGCCATTGCTCAGCGGCTGATCCGCCGCGAACTCACCCGGCAGCCCGAAATCACGCTGACTCTGATCCGCGAAGCCCTGGAACTGGCGGCCGGCAGCTCGCAGTTGCGAATACACCTGAATCCCAGCGACCACAAGGAGATCGGCCCACGGGCCGAGATGTTGCTGGATGAGATGGCCACCGTCACGACGGCCGAGTTGGTGGCCGATCCCCAGATCACACCGGGCGGCTGCCGCGTGGAAACCCGCTTCGGCGTCATCGATCAGCAGTTCGAGGCACAGTTGAAGCGAATTGAGGAGGAGTTGACGTAGGGGGGGAGCAAGTGGCCGCCGCGCCGGCGGCCGCCAAACGGAGTTTCGTATGCTGGACGTTGCCGAACAACTCGAAGCCGTGATGCCGACCGCGCTTATCGGGACCGTGGCCAGTGCCGTGGGCATGACCATCTCGGTGGCCGGGTTTCCGGCCCCGGTCGGCGCCGTCGCGGAGATCCGGCGGGAGACCGGGCCGCCGCTGTCGGCCGAGGTGATCGGGTTCCGCGACGAAATGACGCTGTTGTATCCGCTCAGCGCTCCCACCGGCGTACGACACGGCAATCGGGTCCGACTTGTCCGAACTACGCGTTGGCTGCGTGTGGGAGAGGGACTCCTGGGGCGGGTGATCGACGCGGGCGGCAACGCCATCGACGGCAAGCCGCAGCCGGCACTGCCAGACCGAGTCTCCTTCAACAGCCACCCACCCCATCCCTGCCTGCGCCCCAGAATCGACGAGCCGCTGTCGACCGGTATCCGGTCGATCGACGGGCTGCTGACTTGCGGCAAGGGACAGCGGATGGGAATCTTCTCCGGTTCCGGCATCGGCAAGAGCGTGTTGCTGGGGATGATGGCCCGATACACGTCGGCCGACGTGATCGTGATCGCGCTGATCGGCGAGCGGGGGCGCGAAGTCAACGAGTTCATCCAGCGCGACCTGGCAGTGGCGGGGTTGGCCAAGAGCGTGGTGGTGGTGGCCACCAGCAACGAGCCGGCCCTGGTGCGCGTGCAGGCCGCGCTGACGGCCACCGCAATCTCCGAATACTATCGCGACCAGGGTAAGGACGTGTTGCTGTTGATGGATTCGCTGACGCGGTTTGCCCATGCGCAGCGCGAGCTTGGCCTGGCCGCCGGTGAGCCCCCCACCACGCGCGGGTACCCGCCCTCCGTGTTCGGCCTGTTACCCAAATTGGTCGAACGCGCCGGGCGCAGCCCGAAAGGCAGTATCACCGCATTCTACTCGGTGCTCGTAGAGGCCGACGATCCCAACGAGCCGATCAGTGACACCGTGCGCGGTCTGCTCGACGGCCACACGTGGCTCTCGCGCGATCTGGCGTCCCGCGGTCATTACCCGGCCGTCGACGTACTGGAAAGCCTCAGCCGTCTGATGCCCGAAGTGACCGACGAAGAACATCGCCGGGCCGCGTTCGCGATCCGCGAACTGCTGGTGGCCCACAGGGACCACGAAGACCTGATTTCGATCGGGGCTTATCGCCGCGGCAGCAATCAGACCGTCGATCTGGCCGTGGAAATGCTAGACGAAATCAACGCTTACTTGCGCCAACCAATCGAGCAGCCGGTAACCCTGGAGGAAGCCCGAGAAGGGCTGATGCAGTTGAACCGGCGATACCTGGAACGCATGAGTGCACGGCAGACGGAGCAAGCACCGGCACAGGTTCCCGCGCCCCAAACTTAGTCCGGCAATACCAAATCAGAAGAGATGGCAAAGTTCAAGTTCCGACTGGCAACCCTACTTCGGCTCCGCGAGGCTACCCGCGACGAGCGCCGTAGCGAATTGGCCGAGGCATACCGGGCCGACAACGTGCTGCAGGAGCACCTCCAACGCGTGGGCCGGGAACTGGACTGCCTGCGGACCGAATGCCGCAAAGTTGCCGGGCCGGGTACGATCGACGTGGATCGACTGGTGGAAACCCAGCGCTGGGAAGTGACCCTCAGGGCCCAACAGAGTCAGTTGTTGGGGCAGCGGGAAGCGGTCGACGCCGAGATCGACCGCAGGCGCCAGGCGCTGGTGGCCGCCGACCGCGAGGTTCGGCTGCTGGAGCGGCTCCGCCAGAAACAAGCCCAACGCCACCGCCGGGAAGAGAATCGGCGGGAGATCAAGGAACTGGATGAAGTGGCCGGGCAACGTGCCATTCGGGAGAAAGTCCAATGATTACACGACTGGTACGAGCCGGCATATCACTGTTGATGTACTTCTGCCTGGCCACCATCCTGGCGCAGATCATCCTCCTGGCGTACCTGTCGTTCAGGTGGGGACTCAACCGGGACAAGGTGGTCCAGATCCTGGCCGTCGCCCAAGGAATCGACCTGCTCGCGATCAGAGAGCAAGCCGAACGAGAGGGTGACCAGGTTTCCGCGGAGCAGGTCTCGTACGAACAGATCAGAGAAACTCGGGCCGTTAAAGTGCGCCACCTGGAACTTCGCGAGCAGGCATTGAAACAAGGCCTGAATCAACTCGCCGCCGAACAGCGAAAACTGGCCAGCGAGATGCAGCGGCAGACACAGCTCAGAGACTCCTTCCAGAAAGAGCTGCTCGCCATGCTGCAGGGGGCCGTCGCTACTGGGCGAGAGAACGCCCGGCTGAAGCTGGAATCGCTTAAGGCCAAGCAGGCCAAGGAACAGCTCGTGGAGATGCTCAAGAACGACGAGTTGGATGAAGTCGTGGCACTCCTGGCTGCCATGCCCGACTCGAAGTCCGGCAAGATCATGGCCGAGTTCAAGCTCGACGGCGAACGCGAGCAGCTCTACCAGATCATCCGCCGAATCCGCCAGGGATATCCCGACTTCCAACTGCCGGACGAGACGCAGAACGAACTCAATCAGCTCAACCTGACCGGCCCCTAAGGATCCTCACGCCGAGCTTCCAGCGACGCGCAACACAAACCGTCAACCTTCAGACATCATTCGTACAAGTTTCACCGCAAGGCTCACACATGTCGCAAATAAAACTGGATAACCTGTTCGACCTGGTGCCGATCGAAACGGCGCTGCCTGCCCCGGGCAAAGTGTACGGCCGGGCGGCCGAGTCCGAATCGTTCGACGACCACCTTTGGCGAGTACGAGGGCAGTCGGAGCAAACAGCCGCCGGTGCCGAGTCCGATCCTGCTCCCACGAGCCCCGCACAGGCTGCCCCCGACGACGACGACACACAGCAATCCTTGCCCGAAAGCCAGCAGGCCACCGACGACCGGGAGAGAGATCCACTCGATTCGGCCAGCGCTGATTCCGGTGAGAACGAGACCGGGGAGAGTTCCCCCGAGGGCGCCGAAGCCGGTTCGCAAACCGGGCAAGAGCAGGAAGCCGACACCGATCGCGCCGGGGAGGAGGCCAAGGTGGCCGATCCTCAGAAGGGCTCGGGCAAGCCGTTGCTGAAGCAGCCGGGTGGACAAGGCGACAAAGATAACGTCGGACAGCCCGCCTCCGACCCGACCTCGGCCGGACAGGAAGGAGCAAAAGAGGCGGTCTCCCAAGGTGCCGTCGCGAAAGCACAAGCGGAAGACACGAATTCCGCCGCGCAAACCCTTTCCAATCAAGCGGCCGTCCGGGGCGGTTCGTCGGCTCAGGGCGCGTCGGAAGACAACCCAGCCGCTGGGGCAAGCAGCGCCAACACAAATATCGAGCCCTCCGACGGTACCGGCGGCCGCAACCGCTCGGACAAACGAGGCCAAGCGACGGAAGAGACGCCCCATCAACAGCCAGGGTCCCCCGCACAAGCTTCCCAAGTTGGTGCTCCGCCGCCGGCTCAACGCCGGAATCAGAAACAGAACGCGGCCGACGAGCAGGCGGGGCAGCGGGCAGGGAAACATGGGGCGCGGAACCCGGCAGATCCTGCGGCTGCGGCGGACCCCCAGCCCGGTGCCGGCACCCTTTCCACACAGCAGGAAACTTCCGCCGCAAAGCGGAAGAGTCTTGCCGGGGAGACGAACGTGAGCGCCGCGGATGAGACGGCCAAACCGGCGGCAAGTCCCACGCCAGACGGCCGGCTGAACGCCTCCTTGCGAATCTCGTCCAGCCAGCAGCCGCGGGCGGGGGCCTCGCCACAACCAAACCAGCCGAGCGAATCGGCGCAGGTCGATCGGGCGCGTTTCGTACAACGTGTTGCGCGGGCGTTCCGCACGATCGGCAAGCGCAGCGGCAGCGTCCGGCTCCGCCTGAGCCCACCCGAGCTGGGCTCCCTGCGACTGGAGATCACGGTTCGCAACGGCCTGATGACTGCCCGGGTGGAAGCCGAAACCTCCACGGCGCGGAACCTGCTGTTGGACAACCTGCCCGCGCTCCGCGACCGGCTGGCCCAACAGGACATCAGGGTCAAACAGTTCGACGTCTCTTTGATGGACCGATCGCCGGGTGGTTTACCCGATCAACCGCAAAACCAGCCACAGTCGCATCACCAGGGCGGCAACAACTCGCCCCAGCCGGCCGCAGAGGGCGACCGAGACACCGGTGCCGTATTGGGCCCCGGCCAGGTGAATCGGCCGGGCGAGGGAACCGAATTGAACGTGGTGATTTGAAATCCACCCGTCGGAAAGAACACGACCAACGCCGCAGGCCGCACGACCAAACCGAAAGGAACACCGAATCATGTCCACCGCTTCCATTGGCGCGCTGACGCAGCAGGCTCAAGAGGCGCCCACAGGTTCCAACGCCTGGGGCAAAGTCGGCCTGGACGACTTCATCACTCTGCTGGTTACCGAGCTGCAGAACCAGGATCCGCTGGAACCGATGAAGAACGCGGAAATCGTCCAACAGATCAGCCAGATTCGGGAAATCGAGTCGAACCGGCGGCTCACCGAAACGCTCGAATCGGTGCTCCTGGGGCAGAGCGTGCTTACGGCCAGCAGCCTGCTCGAGCAGACCATCGTGGGGCTGAGCGATAGTCTCGAGACTGTAACCGGCCAGGTGGATCGGGTTTCGATCTCAGACGGCCTGGCGAAGCTGCACGTGGGGGAGTATGCAATCAGTTTGAACAACGTCACCGAGATCTTGCCTGAGGGCGAGGAGAGACGGATAGGACCAGTGCACTAGGGGCGGACCAGATGACACGAATCAACAGTTTCTTGACCGGCTTGCCTGGCGGGCAAGTTTCCTGACTGAAAGTCAACACCAGCAAAAGGGAATAAACCATGGGTCTAGCCTCCGCACTTAGTACGGCCCTGACCGGCCTCTCCGCGGCCGAGACCACCATCGACGTGGTGGGCAACAACCTGGCCAACTCGAACACGATCGGGTTCAAGGCGTCGACGGCCAACTTCGCCACCCAGTTCCTCCAGACCCTGAGCCTGGGTTCCGGTCCCACCACCTCTTCCGGCGGCACCAACCCGCGGCAAATCGGCCTGGGTACCACCGTGGCGGAGATCACCCCCAACTTCACCCAGGGCACGGTCGAAATCAGCGCCAACCCGACCGACCTGGCCATCCAGGGCGACGGATTCTTCATCGTGGAAGGTGGCGCCGGCGAACAGCTCTACACCCGCAACGGCGTGTTCAAGATGAACTCCGAGAACCAGTTGGTCAGTATCACCGGCAACCGTCTGTTGGGGTACGGCGTGGACGATCGGTTCCAGATTCAGACCACCACGCTGGGGCCGATCGAGATCCCGCTGGGTTCCGCGGCGGTGGCCTTGCCCACCGAGAACGTTGTCCTGGAAGGTACTCTGCGGCCCGATGCTGCCGTGGCGGATACCGCCGAGATTATCCAGACCGACGTCCTGGGCAACGGCTTTTATACGCAGCCTTCGGCCAAGACTGAAGCCAGGGCGGCCCAGCAGCCCAACGTAGGGGGCAGCGCCCGCGCCGCTGCGGCGGGCGGCACGCTGGTAGACACGGGCGTGTATAGCTACAGGATCGTGTTTGCCGACAGCGCCTTCGGGGTAAACCCCGACACCGAGAGCGCACTATCGGCTGAAATCGGCGGCCCGATTACCATCGCCGCACCCAATCAAACGGTCAACCTGTCGGCCCTTCCCAACCACGCGGACTACGGATGGTTCCGGGTTTACCGGTCTCTAGGCGGCGGGAATTACTTCTACATCGGCGAGGACAACTACGGGATGACGGGCAACACTACCTTCTCGGACACTGGTATCGCCGCGGGTGCCGCATTCGATTCCGACTCGCTTACCAACGATTTCAACTACGAGTACTATATCACCTTCACCGGGGGGGGAAATGAAAGCCGCCCTTCACCGATCTCCGATCCCCAGTTGACCACCACCGGCCGCATCCAGTTGCACACCCTCCCGACCGATGCGACCTGGACCACGCGGCGGATCTACCGCAACACCGCGGCCGAGCCCAACACTTTCTACCGCGTCGCCGAACTCGCCGACGCGACCAGCAACGTGACGTACACCGACAACTCCACCGACGCCGTCATTACTGCTGCCGCACAGCTCATCGACCTGGACGGACCGAGGATCACCGCCAATACCCTGCTGACCAACGTCCTGCGGCGCGACGGCTCCAGCTACGAAAACGTCTTCCAGGCAGGTACTCTGGCGTTTACCGGGCGGAAGGGCGGCCGGGAGGTGGCCACCAAGGAACTGACAATCACCGCCGCCAGCAGTGTAAAGGACCTCTACGACTTCATGGAAGAAGCCATGGGTATCCGGGAGGTGCCGGGGCCCGACTCGCTGAATCCCATTCCCGGTGACGCCGGGTCCGGGGATAACCCGGGGGGAAGCGTCGTCAACGGCCGGATCCAACTGATCGGCAACAACGGCGAGGCCAACGCGATAGAGGTCGGGCTGGCGGGCATGCAACTGACCACTGGCACGGGCACCGCCAACGTAAATCTTCCCTTCGGTTCCGTCCAGTCGGCCGTGGGAGAAAGCGCCGTGGCCGACTTCGTCGCGTACGACACCCTCGGTATTCCACTGAACGTCCGGCTGACTGCGGTCCTGCAAAGCACGAACGAAACTTCCCTTACTTACCGCTGGTTTGCCGACTCCGCGGACAACGACCCGGCCTCCGGCGTGGAAGTAGCGGTGGGTACGGGGCTGATTACGTTCGACGGAGAGGGCAACTTCACCACCACCACTGAAGGGACCGTCTCGATCGACCGCCGAAACATCCCCTCCACCTCGCCTTTGGAATTCGAGTTGGACTTCACACAGCTTTCCGGCCTGGCAACGGCAACCAGCAGCCTGGCTATCTCCCGACAGGACGGTTCGGCACCCGGAGTGCTGATGAGCTTCATCGTGAGCGAAGACGGACGCATCCGCGGCGTGTTCAGCAACGGCATCACCCGAGACGTGGGGCAGATCCGGCTGGCCCGGTTCGCCAACCCCGCCGGACTGGAACAGAAGGGAGAGAACATGTTTGCCTCCGGGATCAACTCCGGCCAGGCGGTGTTGGGCAACCCCGGCGAGCTGGGTATCGGCTCGCTGATTGCCGGGGCAGTGGAGCTATCCAACGCCGATATCGGATCCAACCTGATCGACCTGATTCTGGCCTCGACCATGTATCGCGGCAACGCGCGGGTGATTACCACGGTTCAGCAGATGCTGGATGAGCTACTGGCCTTGCGCCGTTGACGCGCCGGCAGCCTGGAGAGGATGAATGATGAATGATGAATGATGAATGATGAATGATGAATGATGAATGATGAATGATGAATGATGAATGATGAATGATGAATGATGAATGATGAATGATGAAG
>SDBV01006182.1_pt1 | contig 16675 bp, 14 predicted proteins | sample 2277081 | NCBI WGS metagenome assembly SDBV01 (sample SAMN10402039, study PRJNA504765) | marine sediment metagenome | isolation source: marine sediment core GS10_PC15, 223 cmbsf | place: Arctic Ocean: Southern Knipovich Ridge | collected 2010 | reverse complement strand
CCCCTCATAAAGTACAATAGTAACTATGATAAGTAATATAAATATTGTGAATGTAAATCTAAAGGCCGGAGCCGACTCCGTTCGGCAAAGGCAGGGAAGACCTTTGCAGAATTCAAGATCTTTCCTGCCGGCCGTACTTAGGTACTAAGGCAGGCGGGTTGGTTACTTTTTCCATCGACTGGGAAAAAAGTAACAAAGAAAAGAAATATTTTTATACTTCCGATTTGATGAGTAACCTATGTTTATCAATAAAACCTAAATGGTTAATTCTATAACGATATTATTGATACCGTGCTTCAAAAGGCGTCATCTTCGGGCCCGCCCACTATTGGAGGGAATACAAATATTAGGTAGATGTTTACTTAGGGATTACAGGGACAAGCCTGCCTGCGCCCTTTAGGCAGGCCCGGCAATGACGGATTTGTTTCTTTTTGTGGCTTTAAATACCACTAGAAATAATTGAAAAAGGTACAGGGTTTAATGATTCATTAACAAAGTTTAACACATTAAGATTGACCTGCAACTAAAGTGGTTTGAACTGCTCAAAGGCCTGTTTGCAGTTGTTGCAATAGTGCATCGATCGACATAAGGTAGGTCCGAAGGGTGTTTTCAGATCTGTATTGGTACTATTGCAATAAGGGCAGGGCACATTTTCAAGGATATCAATATCGATAATCAGATCATGTTTTGGTGGAGGGGCAAGGCCGAAGTTTTTCAGTGCTTTTTTCCCTTTTTCACTGATCATGTTTGAATTCCACTGGGTTTCAAAACTTACATTGGCTTCTACCTTTTCAATTCCCTTGTCGTGCAATACATTGATCACATCGTTTTTCATATAGTCCATAGCAGGGCAGCCTGCAAATGTTGGCGTCATATTTACTACAACTTTGCCATCCAGAATTTCCACATCGGTGATAACACCGAGATCAATCAAAGACAATACCGGAATCTCAGGGTCTTTCACCTCCTCAAGCCATTTCAATATTTTCTTTTTATTCAATTGCATCATTTTCACCAGCTGGCTGATGGATCAACACGGAAAACCTCTGACATCTCATCGAGCAAAGGTTGCAGGTGTTCGGTATGGTTGCCGTACCTGCCTCCTGATTTGGGTTCGATCGAATGGAGGTCAGGTACATTCAATTGGGTTTGAGCCAATATTGTAGAGATTTGATGAATCCAGTTCCCTTTTAATTTAGCTTCACCCTTAAAAATGCCTGCAGTGATCAACTCATCTTCATATTTTGAAGGTTCAAATATTCCGAGGGCATAGGGGAGGGACATGTCAAGGGATTCCTGCATACGCTTAATACTTTCCTCTGTTGCACTACTCAGAATTTTAATAAGACTGTTAGCGTGCATTGTATGATATTTAATTTCTCCACGAAATTTTTTAGCTACCTGGGCCAGGGGCTCATAGGAGGAATCAGCCAGCATTTGAAAACGTAGAAGCTCGGAAGTATCAAATAGAAACTGGCGTACAAGACTGAAATTGTACTCACCAATTGGCAATTCCACAAACTGGCAATTATGAAACTGATCGGCATTGCGCATGAATGCAACGGTGTCGGGATCAGATTCTCCCAGGTCATGCAGGATATTATACAATACCGCACTTTGCCCTATTTTGTCCTGGGCCATGGATGAAAAAGCAATATCTTCTTCGAGTATTGGCCCCAGGCCTGTCCATTCTGAATTTCGATGGCCAATAATCAACTGATCGTCGGCAATTTTATAAAGAAGGTCCTTGATTGCTTCGTTATTCATTATTAAGAATTTTTATTTTTAGAATTAACCATTTAAGTTTTATTTACCTCCACGTTTTCATTGTGACAATGTCCCCCTTTTGAGTGGGATAAAGGGGGAGGTTTTTACAATCTCTCATTATTTTCAATCCATTTTTCAATTTCTTCTGATACACTATCAAGGGCTGTCAGAATATCTTCATCTTCAAATCTCAAAATGGTAAATCCTGAGTGTTCCAGTTCTTTTTGCCTTAGTTTATCTCGCTTTTGCACATCATAATAATGATGAGTTATTCCATCCACCTCGATAATCAACATTAGTTCCTTGCACATAAAGTCTGCTATGTATTTCAAAACCGGTCTCTGCCTCCTGAATTGATAGCCTTTCATTTGACTTGCCCTAAGCACATATTTCCATAGGCATGCTTCAGCTTTGGTCATTGCAGACCGATTAGTCCTGGCTAAACCTTTTAATTTTTTATTGTATCCATATAAATTTGATTTTTCTACATTCAATTTTTTTCCTCCCCTACCCCTCAAAGAGGCTCAAAGAGGGGGACATGGAAACTTGTATCGTCCTGAAATAAGATGACAGTTCAACATATATTCCTTTACTATTTGTTTTTATTGTCCTTGTATTTTTTTATGATATCCGCACCTTTATAATCCATTGCTTCCCGAAATGTTTTTTCTGGAGTAGTATCCCAAATATCGCTGTCTTCAATTTTGCTCCTGTAAATATCTTTTTCGTTGATAATCCAAACGTTTAAAACAGGCTTTGCCGGATTTCCCGGATCCAGATCGATTTTAGCATTATAAATTGCTTCAGTTACGCTACCCGCATTTACACTACCCGCTTCCTTATGTTGTTTCCCTCTTTTAAACAAATGAAAAACATAATAATTGGAGCTCTCTGAGAATTTATCTCCCGGTTCTTCAATGAGGTCGTAAACGTTTTTTCCGCCATCGGTCGTTTCGCTTGCAAAAACATTTGCTGTTCTTGCAATCATAATAGCATTGCATGTGGCTCTGCGGCTGAACTGTTCTTTAGCAAATACAAATGCTATCTCTTCGTCGTATGCATGTACAATGCCTTCATGCTGAAATGGCCGGCCTTCTTTTGGCTGGATAAACACTTCATAAGTTTCCAGCTGATCCATGGATTCTTTTTGCACTTCCTCTTTTGATTGATCGGGCAAATTCAATCTGTTTACCCTCGGATCCAATGATTCCATAATCAGTTGTCTTTTTTGTTATGCTAAGGGTGTGGAATATTCAGCTTTGGGCCGGTTGAGTGCCTCGCGTACCCATCTGCCCCGCTCTTCAGCTGTACGTCGTACAGCCAATCGTTCTTTATTACAGGGCCCGTCCCCATTGATTACCCTTTTAAATTCATCCCAATCGGGCTCTGTGTATTCCCATTTCCCTGTTTCCGGATCCTTTCTCAGTTTTTCATCGGGTACCGTAAGGTCCAGCTCCCAGATTTTAGGAATATACATATCCAGCCATTGTTGCCGGGTTTCGTCATTCGACAGAATTTTAACTTTCCATTTCATGAGGATCTCTGTATGCGCTGATATTTTATCAGGGGGCCCAAAAAACATTAGCATCGGCTTCCACCATCGGTCAATTGCCTCCTGCATCATTTGACGTTGCACGCCGGTACCTGTTGCCATGTGAATGACGCAATGGTGTCCGTACTTGAGATGAAAAGCTTCCTCCACGCAAATTCTTTCCAGCGCCCTGCAATAGGGGCCGTAACTTCCCCTGGAATTTGCCACCTGGTTTACAATAGCCCCGGCATCCACAAGCCAGGAAATGAAACAGGAATCAGCCCATGTATAAGCTGGATAGTTGAAAATGTTGCTGTATTTTGATTTTCCATTGATCAGGTCGCTGATCATTTGCTCTCTCGATTTGCCCAGGGTCTCAGCGGCACTGTACAAAAGTTGAGCATGGCCTACTTCATCCTGAACTTTGGCCATGAGAGCAAGTTTTCGTTTAAATCCTGGAGCCCGGGTGATCCAGGTACCTTCGGGAAGAGCGCCAATAATTTCGCTGTGTGCATGCTGCTCAATCATCCGAATTAATTGTTTGCGGTATAGACCAGGCATCCAATCCACGGGTTCAATTTTTTCATCCCTTTCTATCCTTGTTTCAAATTCAGCCAGTTTTACAGGATCATCATCGATGAGGGCGTCCTGGTTCATGGGTTCAAATAGGTTTCCTCCTCCGTACATATAACTAATTTTTATTTCGTATTCCGAATAATAATAATTTATAAATGATTGATGTTAGTTTTTTAGAATTAAATTTTTCCGGATGATACCAAAAAGACAATCCATTCATTGAGGAAAATAGAAGATTTGAGACGATTATTACATCTGATGCTTTAAAATCCTCCTTATTCATTCCTTTCAGGATTATTTCCTGAAATCGTATTTCATAATTTCTTTTCATTCTCATGAAATCATCAATGTGCGGACTATTTAAATGTTTCCATTCATTCCACATAACAGCGGAAGCATTTATGTTTTTAGTAATCGTCGTGATATGCGCTTTTATTGCCCGATGCAGTCTTTCTTCAGGATGGTCTATCTTTTGGGCTTTATCCAGCCCTTTTATAAAGTTACGTGCCATTTCAAAGCAAATTTGCTTGAGTATCTCCTCTTTTGACTTAAAATGGGAATACAGGCTGGGAGCTTCAATACCAGATTCCCTTGCAAGATCACGTACCGAAGTAGCAGCATAACCACAATTCCTGAACATAATAGTTGCTTGTTTTACAATTTCTTCCTTGCGGCTCAATACCAGTTCTCCCACAGGCGCTACTTTAGTGTTCCCCATAATATCAAATCTAATCAAACGAGCGTTTGTTAGCAAACTATTCAATAAAAGCATTTTGTATTTTTGTGCATATCAAGAGCCATTTTTTATGACGGCATATTTTCAAAAACTAAACAATATATTCCACGGAATCATTGCCGGCCCACTGGTTGCATTTTCTTTCTTGTACCTTGAATATGATAGCGGGAAACTTACACCTCCTTTTGGGGGAAGGGACTATTACACTGTTTCGGGCGTTTTGTTCTTTCTTACCCTCGCTTATCTGCTTTGGCTTTTCAGATTCTGGAAAAACAAGCAAAAATTAATTAACAGACAGTTGCCCCTTGCGACCAAATTGAAAGCGTATTCAAGGAAACAAATTCAATTTTATCTCCTGGTAACCCTCCCAGGGGCTTTAGCGGTTGTTTTGATGTATTTAACCGGAGAATTAAGCTTTAGTCTTGTATATCTGCTGGAATTATTTCTGTTATCACTTCGGAGGCCAACAGAAAAACTAATTATTAAGGATTTGGACTTACAAGGTGAAGAAAGGGAAATTGTATTGAAAAAAAAGGAGTTGTAAATATTGGACCTGCATGCCGGAGGCATGATGATGGAATATTGGAATATTGGAATATTGGAATGATGGAATGATTGAATGATTGAATGATAATGAAAATTAAATCCGAAATCCGAATTCCTTAAAGCCGAAAAATCAAAGTAAAACTCCTGACCCTGACAAAGAAAAATTTTAACCGTGGAGGACGCTCAGAAGGCGCAGGGAACGCCGAGGAAAATTAAATCCGAAATCCCATTCCTCAACCTGACCACTGATCACTGACCACTGACCACTGACTTATTCCTTAATAACAGAAACTGAAAAATCGACTTTGGCTTTAAGTGAGTCTGCAACAGAGCAGTATTTGTCCAATGCAAGACCGGCGATCTTTTCCAATTCCTCTTCTTTTACATTTCCAGAGGTAAGAATATATTTTGAATGTATTTGAGTAAACCCCCGCGGATGCTTCTCCTTTCGTTCCCCAACGGTTTCAATTCGAAGGTCGATGACCTCTTTCCGTTTCTTTTTGAGAATAGTAACTATATCAACGGCAACGCAACCTGAAACAGCTCCCAACAGCATTTCGGTAGGGCTTAACGATCCTTTTTCATGGTCTTCGCGCATATCGATCACAACCTTGTTTCCGTTTTTATTTGTGGTTTCATATACGTAATCCTCAATATATTTTGTTACTATCATATAGCCTGAATTTTGAAAAATACAAAGGTAAGAAACAGTATAGTGGTTGGAAAGTGGTTGACTTGTTTTTGTTTAATTTGTTATGATTCTAATTTAAATTGATGTCGATTAAAAATAATTTGTTATGTTTAAAAGTTGTAGTTAGTGTAATGTCAATCAAACATTCTTTTAACCTGTGGGTTTAAGCTCATTTGCCGGGTTGGGGAAATATGATAGCAGTTTAATTAACACAGCAGGGTGCTATGAACCCATTATATAATATGTGAAGTTGAATTTTGAGTTATGAAATATGCAATATTTCCATTAAATCTATTCTTACTCCCCGGAGAGCAAACCTATCTGCATATCTTCGAAGAAAGGTATAAGCAACTCCTTCATGATATTGAAGAAACGAATATGCCATTTGGTGTCTATTTCCAAAATAAAAATAATACTTCAAGTTTTGGCACAATGGTCAAATTAATTGATGTAAATCGCAGGTATGATGGTGGGGAAATGGATATTACTATTGAAGCAACGTACCTTTTTCGACTGGATACTTTTTATTCCAATTTTGATGATAAAGAGTATTCCGGTGGTGATATTTCCAGACTGGAAGAAAAAGAAAATGTAGAACTGGAATCATCGATTTTCGATGCATTTGTATCGCTGGTGAAACTTCGTCATCCCGGCAAATTAGTAGAGATTCCCAGAAATATCTGGGATGTGGCATTTCGGCTGAATCTTACATCAAAGGATAAGTTTGAACTTGTCAGGATCAACAGCATCAAAAGGCAGCAGGAATGCATAAAAAGTCATATTTTACTTAATTTGGCTATTTTGGATCAGGAAAAGTACGTCGATTTTAATATGTACCTCAACTGATTTTTATTCTGAATTTTCAGGACATCATAACGATGTCAAAGCGGAATCATAATCCGGTTCCTGCCCTATTTCCGGTACTTGTTCGGTGTAAATAATCGTTCCCTCTTCATTTATAATTACAACTGACCGGGATAATAAACCTTCCATAGGGCCGTCAATAACCTTGTTTTGATAAGCCTCAGCAAAATTATCGTTTAAAAAGTCTGATAAAGTGATCACATTTTTAATCCCTTCCGTTTCACAAAAACGTTTGTGCGCAAAGGGGAGGTCCTTTGAAATACACAATACAACGGTATTGGCCAAATCAACAGCAGCTTTGTTAAAAGCCCTTACAGATGCTGCACATGTGCCCGTATCAAGGCTGGGGAAAATATTCAGGATTACTTTTTTTCCTTTGAAATCACTTAGAGATATACTTGAAAGATTTTGTTGTGTTAAAGTAAAACCAGGGGCCAGGCTTCCCGGAGAAGGTAAATTTCCCGAGGTGTGAATTTCGTTTCCTTTTAGAGTAATTGTTGCCATGATATAGTATATTTAAAATGCTACATATTTCTTCTATATTGGCCGCCAACCTCGAATAATGCTTGCGTTATCTGCCCGAGCGAACACACTTTTGTAGTTTCCATTAGCTCTTCAAAAACATTTCGATTTTGCACGGCAGCTTTTTTTATTGCATCGATCCGCAATACTGATGACTTTTTATTTCTATCAAACACAAGCTGAAGGGTCTTGATTTGCAATTCTTTTTCTTCCTCGGTTGCCCGGATTACTTCCGCAGGGGTAATTGTGGGCGATCCTTTTGAGTTTAGAAAAGTATTTACCCCCATGATCGGGAGTTTGCCTGTATGTTTCAGGTTCTCATAATACAAACTTTCTTCCTGGATTTTGCTGCGTTGATACATGGTTTCCATTGCCCCCAATACACCGCCACGTTCCGTTATCCTGTCAAATTCTGCCAGGACTGCTTCCTCCACAAGATCAGTAAGTTCTTCAATAATGAACGATCCCTGAAGTGGATTTTCATTTTTTGCCAATCCCAGTTCTTTATTTATGATCAATTGAATAGCCATGGCGCGACGCACGCTTTCTTCGGTGGGGGTTGTAATTGCTTCATCATACGCGTTGGTATGTAACGAATTACAATTGTCGTAAATAGCGTAAAGCGCTTGTAGCGTAGTACGAATGTCGTTAAAATCAATTTCCTGTGCGTGCAATGACCGGCCCGACGTCTGGATATGGTATTTGAGCATTTGCGATCGTGGCCCTGCCTTGTATTTGTTCTTCATCGCTTTTGCCCATATCTTACGGGCAACACGACCAATAACAGCATATTCAGCATCAATTCCATTTGAAAAGAAAAATGAAAGATTCGGACCAAAATCATCAATTTTCATTCCCCGGCTCAGGTAATATTCTACATAAGTAAATCCATTGGCAAGTGTAAGGGCCAGTTGTGTTATTGGATTGGCCCCCGCTTCAGCAATATGATATCCGCTGATTGATACGCTGTAAAAATTCCTTACATTATTCCGGATAAAATACTCCTGCACATCACCCATCAGGCGAAGAGCAAATTCAGTAGAAAAAATGCACGTATTCTGAGCCTGGTCTTCTTTAAGAATATCTGCCTGTACAGTTCCTCTTGTTTTTTTTAGCGACTCTTCTTTAATTTTTTGATACACTTCAGGAGGAAGAACAGCATCGCCGGTAGTTCCTAATAACATCAGGCCAAGGCCATCATTTCCATTTGGCAAATCACCCTGGTATTCAGGCCTTTTCAATCCCTGATCATCATATTCCTCTTTCAATTTTTTTTCCACTTCTCCTTCAAGATGATGTTCCCTGATGTACAGCTCGCATTGCTGGTCAATGGTAGCATTCAAAAAATAACCAAGGAGCATGGGTGCAGGGCCATTTATGGTCATGCTTACAGATGTTTTAACATCGCAGAGATCGAAACCTGAATAGAGTTTTTTGGCATCATCGAGGCAGCAAACAGATACGCCGGCATTTCCTATTTTCCCGTAAATATCGGGACGGTAATCCGGATCATTTCCGTAAAGTGTAACCGAATCAAACGCCGTTGATAGTCGTTTGGCAGGCATATCCAGACTTACATAGTGGAACCTTCTGTTGGTGCGTTCCGGCCCGCCTTCACCTGCAAACATGCGTGTGGGGTCTTCTCCTTGACGTTTAAAAGGGAATAGCCCTGCCGTATAGGGAAACTCTCCGGGTACATTTTCCTGCAAATTCCAGGTTAAAAGATCTCCCCATGCGGTATATTTAGGAAGCGAGATCTTCGGGACCTGTAAATGTGACAGTGTCTCTGAATGTGTATCGAGACTAATTTCTTTGTCCCTTACTTTAAAGGTAAAAACCTCTTCACGGTACTTTTTCTTTTTAGATTCCCAGGAATCCAGTATTTTTTGATTTCGCTTATCAAAATCCAGTGCAATTTTTTTGGACATTTTCTCAAGCCCTTTGATCAGCTGATTATTTTCAGGAGTATCCGATTCTTTTAACGCATTGATGGAGGTATGTATTCCGTACAATTTTTGGGCAATTGTGCTTTGTTCGGATACCCATTGGTTGTAAGCACGGTTATTTTCTGAAATTTCCGAAAGATAGCGAATCCTGGAAGGTGGGATAATGTAAATTTTCTCCGACATCTCGTTTGAACCCTCAAAATCAGAATTCAAAACGGAATCCGTCATGCTACTTATTTTGTTGATAAGTACTTTATACAAATTGTTCATTCCCGGATCATTGAACTGCGAGGCAATTGTGCCATACACAGGAGCGTCAGTTTCTTCATCCCAAATCTGATGATTTCTTTTATATTGTTTTTTTACGTCTCTCAGGGCATCATGGGACCCTCGTTTATCAAATTTATTAATGGCGATTACGTCAGCAAAATCAAGCATATCGATTTTTTCCAGCTGTGTTGATGCGCCATATTCCGGAGTCATTACATACAAGCTGACATCCGAGTGATCGATAATTTCCGTATCCGACTGTCCAATGCCTGATGTCTCAAGAATAATCAGGTCAAAACCAGCTGATTTTACGATTTGAAGCGCCTCCTTTACATGGGCGGATAAAGCCAGGTTTGATTGTCTTGTTGCCAGTGAACGCATATAAACGCGCGAAGTGTTAATTGCATTCATACGGATTCTGTCACCCAGCAAGGCGCCGCCGGTTTTTCTCTTTGAAGGGTCTACGGAAATTATTGCTATTGTTTTTTTCGGGAAATCTTTCAGAAACCGTCGCACAAGTTCATCAACTAATGACGATTTACCTGATCCCCCGGTTCCTGTGATTCCCAGTACCGATGGACTTTTTTTATCTGCTTTTGAATGGATTTCGTTGATTACTTTATCAAATGACTTTTTAAAATTCTCAGCTGCACTAATCAACCGGGCAATAACGCTATGATCGGATGGTCCAATTTTTTTGATCTCGCCGTTCAGTTTATTGCCCAATGGAAAATCGCACTGTTTAACCAGATCATTGATCATTCCCTGCAATCCAAGTTTCCGGCCGTCATCCGGAGAATAAATTCGTGTAATACCGTATTTATGTAGCTCTTTAATTTCCTCGGGTAAAATAACTCCTCCACCTCCGCCAAAAATTTTAATTTGACCCGCGCCTCTTTCTTTTAAGAGATCATACATGTACCGGAAATATTCATTATGGCCACCCTGATACGATGTAAGGGCTATGGCATTGGCATCTTCCTGAATAGCGCAATCCACAACCTCTGCAACACTTCGATCGTGTCCGAGGTGGATCACTTCTACACCTGTCGACTGAATAATACGGCGCATCACATTAATTGCCGCATCATGTCCATCGAAAAGACTAGCTGCAGTTACAATCCGTATTTTATTTTTTGGGATATAAGGTGTTATTTTATTCTCCTGCATGAGCCTGCGAACTTTTTAGTCTTTAGAGGCCACAAAATTACAAAACCTTATGTATTTAACAGGCTTTTTGGCAGATACAGTGCATTTGAAATTCCGGGTACTTCATCAGGTAGTTTTTTATTCAATTGTTATTTAGTTCTGCTGTAGATTTTTACGGAGTAATTACCTGTGTATAAGTTATACCCAATGTTCTTTTACATTACTTATTGAGAAGGGAGCGCAAGCGTGTAAGTTGGTCCTTGTTTTTTTTCAGGTAAATGCTTTTGATTATATCCTTCTTTTCACGAGTGGTAAGTCGCCAGTTGAGTGATGCCCTTGAAATATCTTTGGGGTCACCGGTTAAACTTTGGGGGACATATTGGAGGTCGATTGTATAAATTTCGCCATCGAACCAGCTTCTGGCAAATGTGATCTTATCATTATTACTTATTTCCTGCAGGTTTTCGAAATTGATATAAATACTACTTATGGGATTTGAAAACTTTTCTATCAGTGATTTTGTTCCACGCAATCCAATAGGTTTATTTTTCTGTGAATCCCTGATTGAAAGTAGAATTATTCCACTTGTATTTACTTCGAGCCAGTCCTGAAAGGCATATATGAATCGAAGTGCATCGGAGATGCCAAAATTATCTGATATTCCGGCATCCATAATTTCCATTGGGGGTACACTCGGCAAAGTTATGTTCGGGGTGATGTAAGGGAATGTCGCATTCATTCTCAAGGCGCTTAAAAATCGAAGGTTTTTACTTCCGGCACTTTCGTAAAACCTGGAAAAATCAATTCCTTCGGGAGTTACTGCCATACGGTTGTCCATAATATTCATATAGGAAACATTATGAGGAGAAATGAAAAGTTTGCGGCCATCGTTTATGATTGTCGGGCCCATTATTATCATGGGAATTATTGCAGATTGTTCAGGCAAACGATATTCGTCCAATGTTTTGTCCATAAAACCGTTGGTATTTTTATTCAACTGTGATTCAAAAGAATAGCCGCGGTCTTTTTGGTACTTTAAACCCATATACTCAAATCGCTGAAATTTGACAAATAAATCGTTCACAAGGAAACTGAAGATGATTGGATTCAAATTGTCTTTCGAGACATCATCAAGGTATTTTGTGTCGAATGGATTTATATTTTCTCCTGATTTTTGCCTCAGCCGTAGTTCTCTATAATAACTTGCACCAACGATACCCCCTGATGCGCCCGTAACAAGGATGGTACTTTCAAATAGTTGATTGGCAGTTGCGCTATCTGCTTTTTGAAGTGCGTTGATCGTCCACAATGATGCACGCTGCCCTCCGCCACTTGCGCATATGAATACAGCTTTTGGTAAAGATCCGGATTGATCACTAAATTTCAATTTCCAGTTTTCAAGGATTTTCAATGTTGCAGTTTTGTCCTGGTTCCTGATCTTCCTTGCATTTTGTTTGCGTAATGCATTATGGTTATAGATTACAGGCTCGACACTATAGTTGAGGCCAAATGCTTTAAATTTTGTAGCAAAAAGATCTTGTTTAACAAGAAAATTAATTACTATAAAAAGAATGATTGTAATTGTGATAGCCCAGTTTCGAAACCAATAAGAAAAGGCCCCAAAGAACATTACAATTATCGTTAGAAAAAGTACGGATGTTGCAGCAGCCGGTATCTGGAAGTATTCATTGTCCCTGAATATGCCAATGAATAACAGCAGAATAAATATAAGTAATTCAATGATTACCAGGTTCAGGTGATTTTGATCAAATACTTTAGTGATGGAATCTGCCCTGCTTCCTCCCTGGTTAATTATTGAAACGTTTTTGAGGTTTAATTCGAAATAGTTATCAACCCGGACTTCGTGTTTCCTTGCTACTTGCATTTTTTCAAGAACCCTTGCACGGGTTGCACGGATACGTTTTTTTAGCTTTTCGTTAAATGAATCTGCGACCAAACGGAAAATATCTTTGTTGGTGAGTCTGAAAAAAATAAACATAATAACCATCATCATAAAGTATCCAAGCAGGATACCAGCAACGTATTCCAGAATTTGCCTGGTTTCAGCAAACTCATAATATTTCTGAAATCTTATAACCTGAATTATATAGGTAATGAGGAAGATCGCAGGTATTACCGAGTTATTGAGGCTGAATCTGGAAAATGGTTTTGGCAGGGTGCCCAGGAACGGATACCGATGTACGTCAACTATATAGGCAGTGATATGAAATGAGATTGCAAACCCGGCGATTACAAACCCCATGATAAAAAAGCTTGTGAATGATACATTGTACATGTATTCCGGGTCAAGAAAAAGGTAAGGGATACCCAGGTATTTGCCAAAACTACCATATACAATTAAAAAGAGGGTGAACCAAACGAAAAGTAAGCTATGGTTTCTTTTAAAGTGATTGAGCAATAACTGTATCGGGAATGAGTACAGGATCGATTCAACTGTTTTATTTCTTTTCAATCTTTTCATTTATGCCTGTCATTTCTGCTTCCTTCATATAATTCATATTCCAGGAGCCTGCAATCAATTTTCGCATTATAAAATTCTATTTTTCTTGAGGTGGCCAATCCAACAGATTTAGCCAAATCCATATTTCCTGTAAATATGTAGCCCGTATATCCAGAACATTTTTTTTTAAAGAAATCTCCAATTTCAGTATAAATTTCTTTCAACCGGGTCGCTTCCCCTAATCGTGCACCGTACTCAGGGTTTAGAAAGATGACACCTTTATCTTTCGGAATTTGAATTTCCCTGAAATCGCATAATGAGAAGTCTATTGCTTTACTGATACCTGCAGATTTTGTATTTTCCCTTGTTGCTTTTAATGCCATGGGGTTAATGTCTGAAGCAAAAATTTGTGCCTGCGGCCTTCTACTTGCTTTGCTTAATGCTTCATTTCGCAACATACGCCATACGTTTGAATTGAAAAGTTTACTATGAATAAAGCTGAAATTTTCCCTGAATATACCCGGAGCAATATTCATGCTAATTAGAGCTGCTTCTATTGCAAGTGTCCCACTTCCGCACATTGGATTCACAAACGGAGATTTTTTATCCCAATTTGTTGAAAGAATAGTTGCAGCAGCCAGCGCCTCATTCATTGGGGCTTTAAAGGGGTTTTTCCGATATATTCTTCGTGCTATTGTTTCTCCTGACGTGTCGAAGTAAACTGTTGCATCGTTTTCATTCCAGTAAAGGAAAATAACAGCCCTGCTGTAGTCAGCACCTGAATCCGGCCGCCTGCCTGTTTTTTGTTTTACCCTGTCAACGATGGCGTCTTTTAATTTAAGATTTGCAAACCTGTTGTCTCTGATCGAATCATTCCTTACACTGGATTGAACCGAAACGTAAGAACGTGCGTTGAAGATATCTTCCCAGGGATATTTGATGCACTCCCGATAAAGATCGTCCGCGTTTTTTGCTTTTAGGGTTTCCAGTTGAAACAGCACCCGGTTTGCCGTTCGCAGATGCAAATTCATTTTCATTGTATCTAAAAATGATCCATTTACCCGAACTCCCATACTTTCCGTGCTTTCTACATGAAACCCCAGGGAGGTAAGTTCCTGTGATAAAACCGGTGCGATCCGGGGGTTGGACGTAACAAATATGTTGCTCTTATCCATATTTAAATATAGATGAATTGTAACTGGCAACAAATAAGGTCTGAACTTCTTTGCGAATGAAATTAAAACAGGATCCTGTATTGGGGGATTACAAATAATCCCAGTTGATATTGAGTATCAATATTCCCTGTTTGTGGGTTATAGTATTCTCCATAGATATTCTGATTGTTAAAAACATTCTGGATGTCTATCAACCATTCCTGCGAAATACGTTTCATATCCAAACGATATCCTATTTTAAAATCTGTTCTAAAATAATTATCATACTTTTTAGAAAAAGCCTGGTCATCCAAATAGACCGTTTCACCGGCCAGTCTTGATGCGTCCAGATCAATGGGGGTGGTGTACCGGCCACCCGATGAAGTTACCTTGATATCCAGGGCCAAAACACCGGACCTGCCAATTTTAAATTCCTTCCCTCCCAACAGGTTGACAATATATTTAGAATTAAATGCTGTATTACGCCACACCTTATCACTGCCCTGGTACCTGGATTGAAAAAATGAATTTGAAATCAAGAAATAATAAGACTTTGAAAAAAACTTCTCAAGAGTAAGTTCGACTCCATAATTCTTGCCAAGCCCATTATTAAGCAAATAAGGTTCAACTATGTTGCCATAACTGGTGCCAAAATTAAGCAGTGAAAATGAACTGGGATCGGGTTCTACAGGAGCATCAAAAACATGCTGATAATAACCTGCAACTTTAAGTAAAATACTTTTTGCCAGATTCTTGTTATACTCTGCAGTAAAATGGTGGCTCCTGGTAAAGTTGAGGCCCTTATTAGTTTCAGTGGGTGCATCCCGAAACTTAAAACTGTAAACATTTAAGGGTTGCATTTGACTATGCAATCCATAGCCAGCACTAATTGTTGCATTGTTGTTGGTTATAAAAGACAAGCCAAGCCTTGGCTCAAAGGCCTGACTACCATTTAGAGCCAGGTAGGTGTAGTGTAATCCGGTAATTAATTTTATCTGAGAAGATAATTTCCAACTATATAATCCATAAACCTGAGAAAGCAATGTAGTATTATCCACGTCCGAGAATTTAAACCAGGTACCCGAACCGGTATATAGACTATCCTGAAAATATCCGTACATATTATCGAGCATAGCGCCAAAAGTAATTTTATGTTTTGCAGATAATTTCGAGTTTAAGCGGGTGTGAATTGAGAATTTATTGAGCAGGTTATTTAACCTGATATCATCCTGTTGCGAATCAGGGGGGTTATTCTGAACAGAATCAATGACTACACCGGTAAACTGCTGGCTTGCAGCAATGGTAGTGGATATGTTCGTATTTGAATTGAAGAAATATATATGTTTTAAACCAACAACACCTACCCTTGCATTATTCTTTAGATCAGCTGTTGTATAAAGTGAGCCCTGCTCGTCATTTTCAGTGGTAGATTCAAAATGAATATCGCTAACACCACCCAAACCGAAAAATTTAAAACTGCCAATCTTTTGTGTTGGAATATCGACGGCAAAAGTAATATCCTGATATTCGGGTACAGCCGTACCTGTACCAAACTCAACACCTAAAGCCTTGAAAACACCCAGGGTCGAAAATCTGTAGTTGACAATATATGCCGCGTGGTTTTTCTGAGAAAGTGGACCTTCAGCCCCCAATTCAAATCCATTGAAGCCAATTTGCCCCATATATTCACCTTTAAATCCATTGCCTTTTCTGAGTTCTAAATCAAAAACACCAGATACCGTATTGCCATAGTTGGCAGGGAATGCCGAAGTGAAAAAATCTGAATTTGACAAATTATTATTATTTAGGATACTCACAGGTCCTCCTGTTGTACCAAAAGCATTGAAGTGATTCGGGCTGGGAATATCTATTCCTTCAAGTCTCCACAGCAGGTTGGATGGTGAATTTCCCCGAATGATAATATCATTTCTGGCATCATCGGCATTTGCAACTCCGGCATAATTGGATGCCATTCTGGCAATATCATTCCGGCTACCGGCGTAACGCCTGGTTTCCTCCACGTTAAAAGCCCTTGCTGCTACCACCGCAGCATCATTATTTAAGGTTGTAGGATCCCTTTTTGCCCTTACAACAATCTCATTCATCCTGGTAACCTCTTCTTCCAGTATGATATTTAAGAACAACTCTTTACCACGCTCAAGTAACTGGTCATATAAATTGATGTCTTTGTAGCCAATGAAAGTGTACCTCAGGCTTACACGGCCAACGTGTACATCATCAAGAAAATAGTTGCCGTCCACATCTGTTGTGGTCCCTTTAAGGGGATCAGATCCTATCAGAACAATATTCACACCTATAATTGGATAGCCTGAATCAAGGTCAGTTACTTTACCCCGAACCGAATGGTTTTGAGCGAAAACCATCCCTGTGGTTCCGAACATTAATAACACCAATGTTATTATTTTGGTATTCATTTATATAGAAATCCGGGTTTGAATTAT
>SDBV01006181.1_pt1 | contig 16676 bp, 17 predicted proteins | sample 2277081 | NCBI WGS metagenome assembly SDBV01 (sample SAMN10402039, study PRJNA504765) | marine sediment metagenome | isolation source: marine sediment core GS10_PC15, 223 cmbsf | place: Arctic Ocean: Southern Knipovich Ridge | collected 2010 | reverse complement strand
CTAAATTTCGTTGCATCTGTGGCTGGGTTACTCAAATTTCACTAAATTGGCTCAATGACTTGGCCTGAAAAGACTGTAACATATTGACTATTAGAACACTTCGTGAATTTGGCGGCCATAGGTTTATTTCATTGATATTAGGCTTATGGCTTTGGATTAAATACAGCTATAAAACGTGGGAAGGCATTGCATTTGGCAGTTTGTTCATTGGGTCAATTATAATTATGATATTATTATGAGGGTGAAATTTAATATTTACAACATAATCAGGAAAATCCATTTATACGCGTCCTTGTCAACAGTTGCTTTACTATTGATGTATTTGGTAACAAGTTACATGATGATGTATCACAGTTGGTTTTCCCATGATAATAAGGAACAAGTGTTTACCATTAAGGTAAATCCTTCAGAGATATCCGATGAGAATTGGGACAAATTTATCGAAAAGCACGGTATACAATGCCGGTTGGTAAGAGAAAATTATACAAAATCAGGCGACCTCAACCGTGAATATGCCGGTGTGGGAGTCAATTATAAAATTACAATCTTTAAAAACATAAATGAGGTAGAGATAAAAAGTTCCAAAATGAATTTGTCAGGTACGATTATTGGATTTCATCGACTTAGAGGATATGGCGGACCTCTCCAGTACAATCTTTATGCTATGTTACTTGACCTGGTGGGTCTTAGTTTAATACTATTTGCCATTACAGGTGTTATTTTGTGGTTGAAGCTTTTGAAAAACAATAAAATAGCTTGGGCAATACTTATTTCTGGATTTATTTATGTCAGTCTGGTGATTGGTTATTTACTTTTTGTATAAATGACTCAAGTTTCGCATCCTATTGCAAACAGCTCATTTATAAATCTTTATATATTCATGCAATATCTTATGTTTTTGAAAGCATGATATTTACCTTTTCCATTTTGCACTAATGGCTCTGTGACCCTCTGTATATATATTGGTGTTATTTCTCCGGTTCATAAGAATGCTGCTGATTGTTAGTTAGTAAAAAGTAGTATATTGTTCGCTAAAACCTACGAATTATGGAAACAAATCCACTTGAAGGAGTGAAGTTGAATTGGAGTGACAATACAACATTAGCCCTAAACTTTGCCATCGCATTTATTATGTTTGGCGTGGCCCTTGGACTAAGCAAACAAAATTTTATTGATTTGTTCAAAAGCCCGAAGCCTGCCCTGACAGGCATTGTTTCGCAATTTGTATTACTCCCTTTCTTTACATTCCTGCTTGTTTGGATAGTAAATCCGTTGCCCGGGCTGGCTTTGGGGATGATTTTGGTCGCGGCTTGTCCGGGCGGAAACCTTTCGAATTTTTTCTCTTCCATAGGGAAAGCCAATGTGGCTTTATCCATTAGCCTGACCGTGGCGGCATCCTTTTTGGCAGTCATTTTTACTCCTTTTAATTTTGAGTTTTATGGAGGGCTGCTAGACGATACTTCCAGTATATTAAAAAAAGTAAATATCAGTTTCTTAGATATGGCGAAAATTGTATTCTTTATCATCGGCCTTCCATTAATTGCAGGAATTTTATTTCAGGAAAAATTTCCTGAAATGACAAAGAAGATTCAGAAAATCATCAAATACATCTCATTTCTAATCCTTATTGCGCTCACTGCCTTGGCTTTCGCAAGTAACTATAGCTTGTTTTTGGAGTATTATCAATATATAATTGTTTTGGTGCTTGCTCATAATGCATTAGCTTTGTCTGTCGGTTATTTTTTTAGCCGAATAATGAAATTAAATAAGCCGGATTCCAGGTCCATAACTATTGAAACAGGGATCCAAAATTCTGCGCTTGGTTTGGTGATTATTTTTTCCTTTTTTAATGGTTACGGCGCTATGGCCCTGATCGCCGGTTGGTGGGGAATATGGCATATTATATCCGGTTTTGCCATATCGCAATTTTTTGTATTTAGAGATGCCAGATTAACTAAAGCAGCAACGGTAAAATTAAAATGATTGTAATATTAGGGAACCTATATTATTATCCACTAAAACGTTATGTATTTATCACCAGTTACCTGTATTTCAGAAAGTTGCGTGTAGCCGGAAGAGAAAATATTCCAACCAAAGGTCCGGTAATATTTGCAATTAATCATCAGAATGCCTTGCTCGACCCAATGCTTTTGAGCGTCATATCATGGAGAAATTCACATTTTTTTCCATCAGGCAGAACCTTGATCAGCTTTGGAAAACCGATAAAAGTTGCTGATTTTAAGGAGACTTATCTGCAGGATCAGAATATTGCGATAGAAGGAATTACTAGAAAAGTTTCTGCTGGCATTAAATCAAACGCTTTGCATTTTGAAAGTAAAGAAGATTATGACCAGGGGCTGAAATCTTATCTGGAGAAAAGAATCTATAAAAAGGACTTGCAAAAGCAATTGGAAACAGATCAGGCTTTGGTGGATTCGCTGGAGAAAGGGGAGAGCTTTACAGAGAAATCAGATAAGAAGAATCCCTTGCAACAAATACCGGCAAATACCTGGCTGGCGCTATGGCATATTGTGAGTTTTATTCTTAAATCTATTGTCGATTATATGGTCAAGAAATCAGCCAAAGACCCACATTTCATTGGGACAATGCGCTATACTTTCACCATTTTTCTATATCCGGTTATTTATTGAATACTGTATTTTCTAATAAGAAATTTGTTATTTTAAAAAAAAACAGTAACACACAACTATGTAATTCAAAAATGATATGAAAAAGTTATTTGTTCTTGGACTCATTAGCCTTTTATTGTCATGCGGAGAAAAGGTTGAAAAGACCGGAAAGCCAAACGTGATATTAATTATGGCCGATGATATGGGGAGTGAGTGCCTTGCCATCAATGGTGCGACAGAATATCTTACCCCCAATCTGGATCGGTTGAGCAAATCGGGGATACGTTTCACAAATGTATTTTCACAACCGCTATGCACCCCGTCGAGGGTGAAACTGATGACGGGAAAGCATAACTACAGAAACTACGAATATTTTGGATATCTGAACCCAAATCAGAAAACCATTGGCAATTTGATGAAAGAGGCGGGATATAAAACCGCCATCAGTGGGAAATGGCAATTAAACGGGTTGAGCTTTGAGCTACCCGGTTATGATGATGTGACGCGACCAAATCATTTTGGGTTTGATGAATATTGCTTATGGCAGTTGAACCGGCCAAAGAAGGATGGGGAAAGGTTTGCCGATCCATTGATTACCAAAAATGGAAAAGAGATGAAAGGCCTTGAAGATAAGTATGGGCCGGATGTGTTTGCCGATTTTATTTGTGAATTTATTGATAAGCATGCCAATGAGCCATTCTTTGTGTACTATCCTATGGTTTTGGTTCACAATCCATTTGTCCCCACACCTGACTCACCTGAGTGGAAATCCCTTGAAACGAGAAATAAAAAGGCCCCGAAATTCTTCAAGGACATGGTGGATTATACCGATAAGATCGTGGGTAAAATAGAACAAAAGCTTATTGAACATGGAATTGATCAAAATACGATTTTAATTTTTACTGCCGATAACGGTACCAATTTAGCCATTACTACACAGACGGTAAATGGACCGTACCCGGGAGGGAAGTCCTATACTACACAGCGAGGCGTACATGTGCCTTTCGTAGTTAGCTGGCCGGACGGAATTCAAAAATCCGGGGATTACACCGGCCTGGTCGATTTTAATGATTTTTATCCAACCCTGGCAGAAATAATCCAGGTAGATATTTCAAATGAAATATTGGATGGGCAGAGCTTTTTGCCTGTTTTGAATGGTGATTTTACAGGAAGAAAAAACAGTACCTTAATCCATTACGATCCGATGTGGGGAAATGCCAGTAAGAGCAGGAACCGCTTCGCAACTACAGAAGCTTACAAGCTTTATCAGGACGGAAGTTTTTTCTATTTTGAACAAGATATTGATGAACAGGCGCCAAAAGTTGATTTGACTGCAGAGCAGGAAACCACTAAGAAAAATCTTCAAATCTTGCTGGACCGGGCAGAGTCTGAATCGCCATGGAAAGAAAATAAAGAGCAATAATTTTTTTCAGAACTTGAAATAAAAAAAAGGCGTCTCAAATTGAGACGCCTTTTTTTATAAATGTTTTGTATGCTATCCTAAGATTCTATTCTAAGATTCTATTACCTCAATCGCATCTATCAAATCGCCTTGTTGAATGGCGTCCAGCACATCCAATCCTTCAGTTACCTTTCCGAAAACCGTGTGCTTCCTGTCCAGATGGCTGGTGTTTTCCCTGCTGTGGCAAACGAAAAACTGGGATCCGCCTGTATTTCTTCCTGCATGGGCCATCGATAGTACGCCTTTGTCGTGATACTGGTTTTCTCCGTCCAATTCACAATCGATAGTATAACCGGGTCCACCTGTTCCGTCACCTTTTGGGCATCCACCCTGAATTACGAAATTTGGGATTACCCTGTGCCAGTTGAGGTTGTTGTAGTATCCGTCTTTAGCAAGTTTTGTAAAGTTTTCTACTGTTTTTGGGGCGTCCTTCTCAAAGAATTCCACCTTCATGTCACCTTTGTTTGTCTTGATTATTGCTTCTTTCATCAACTTTTTTGTTTAAATCAGCGGCAAAGTTAGTAAATTATTTTTACTGCGAATACTCACCATGAATTTCTTTAAATCAGAAGAAGTCAGAAGACCGAAGACCGAAGTCAGAAGTCGGAAGTCGGAAGACAGAAGACCGAAGACCGAAGACCGAAGTCAGAAGTCGGAAGTCGGAAGACAGAAGTCAGAAGACCGAAGACCGAAGACAGAAGCTCGAAATTGGAAGGTTGATATTGGAAGTACCCAGTACCCAGTACCCACAGTACCCAGTACCCAGTCTCCAGTCCCCAGTCTCCAGTCCCCAGTACCCAGTGCCTAGTTCCCAGTTCCTGGCTTATCCTGAAAACGCATTGAAGTCATGCCGTATTCTCGATCCGGTGTCCAGGGTCGATGCCCGCATGAGCGCTCCTGCTCCATATTTGGTTTTTATCCGATCGGTTGCCTCAAAGAGGTTGATCTCTTCCCGGGTGTCTTCAAATAGGCTGATCTGATAATTTCCGTGAGCCAGCTTGCTCAGGCGTATTCCAATCAGGCGTATCAGGACGCGCCTCGTATACAATTTGTCGAAGAGCCCCAGGGCCTTGCCGATCAGCGCTTTGTCTGAAGAGGTGTATGGGATGTGCAGTTGCTTGCTTGTGGTTTCAAAATCTGAATAGCGGATTTTTAAAGCAATACAGGAGCATAGCTTTTTTTCACTTCTCAGCTTGAATGCCAGCTTCTCGATCATCGCCGTGAGCATGGCTTTCATCTTCTTCACATCGATGCTGTCTGTCTCGAAGGTGCTTTCCGTCGATATGGATTTCCGCTCCACATAGGGCACTACCGGGCTGTTGTCGATGCCGTGGGCTTTATTCCAGATGATACGCCCGTTTTTGCCAAAGGTAGCCTCCAGCATTCCGACCGGCATTTCGCGAAGTGTTTTCACCTTAGTGATACCCATTTCATAAAAAAAATCAGCAGTCTTTTTTCCTATCATAGGGATTTTTCGGATAGAGAGCGGAGCAAGAAAGGCTTCCTCATCGCCGCATTCTATTTGTTTCTGGCCGTTGGGCTTGCTTTCGCCGGTAGCAACTTTTGATACCAGCTTATTGATCGATAGCCCCATAGAGATGGGGAGATGGGTTTCTTTCATGATCTTTTGCCGCAACTCCGTCGACCATTTGTAGCAACCAAAAAACTTGTCCATACCGCTTAGGTCCAGGTAGAATTCATCGATGGAAGATTTTTCGAATAGTGGGGCTTTCTCGCGAATGATTTCCGTGACGATTTTTGAATGCCTGCTGTAGGCTTCGGCATCGCCGGAGATCACGATGGCATCGGGGCATAATTGCAGGGCCAACTTCATGGGCATTGCAGAGTGTACGCCGAATTTTCTTACCTCATAGCTACAGGCAGCAACAACACCGCGATCGCTTTTGCCTCCTATGACCAGCGGCTTGTTTTTGAGCCTGCTATCACGCAAGCACTCCACCGACACAAAAAATGCATCCAGGTCCATGTGTAGTATCGATCTCCCGTCATTGCTGATCATGTAAATTAATTAGCTAATTATTTTAGTTTTATTTTGTATTTCAGTTCCTTATTACTAAATTTATGCGTAAAGTTACTAAAAAAAGTAGTAATATATAGGAATGAAAGTAAGTTTTGGAGATAAAATGCTAACAAAAATGCGGGGACATTACAGTGAAAGATATGAAGGGCTGCAGTTGAAAATTGAGAGGAAAAAGCTGAAATCGGGAAAATGCCAGGTGAAGTTTTACACAAGCGGATTGTTGAAGGAAGACTTTTATGGATATGCCCTGGTGGATGGGGATAAGGAATTAGTTGAGGTCGTGAGGGAAATAAAAACCAAATTGAGTAATGTTGGCAACATTAATAATTATTATCAGCAAAATTTATTTTCGATAAAAAGGGTTAAGCCACAGGTGGATGATTTCGTAATATTTAAGGCTTAATATGACTATTCCATAAATTTAATAATCAAGATATCAATAACTTACATAGTTATATTTAAAGAGATAGATTAATAAAAACAGGTCTAAATCCCAAATAATAAAAGGAAATGAGTCTGATAAGTGATAATCTGAAATTTTTAAGAAAGAATATAAGTCTCACTCAGGAGCAGATGGCTCAGCAAATTGGAATAAAAAGATCCTTGCTCGGCGCATATGAGGAGGGGCGGGCCGATCCGAGAATAAGTAACCTGTTAAAATTTGCTGAGATTTTTAATTTATCAGTGGATCAACTTATCGGTACGGATTTGACCGAAATAGTTGGTGCGATGCCTGAAAAAGGAAATGCCAAAAATACAAAAAATGACTTGCGGGTATTGTCAATTACCGTAGATAAAAATGATAGGGAAAATATAGAGCTGGTGCCACAAAAGGCAGCAGCAGGATATTTGAATGGGTATGCCGATCCGGAGTATATCGAGGAATTACCAAAATTCCAGTTGCCTGTCTTGCCTGAAAATGCCACCTATCGCGCCTTTGAGATTAGCGGGGATTCAATGCTCCCTCTGCAAAGTGGTACAATTGTTATCGGGCAATACGTAGAAAGTAGTACGGAGCTCAAAAATGGCAAAACCTATATACTGGTAACCGGGGACGAAGGGGTGGTATATAAAAGAATAGTTAAATATGCTGACAAGCCTGGGTTGTTTCGTCTTACTTCGGATAACAAGCAATATGATGCCTACGATGTCAAGGGTGAAGATATTGTAGAAATATGGCAGGCGAAAGCATATATTAGCCTGGATTTTCCAGATCCCGGCGATGATGATGAATTCACCCTGCAAAAGCTTTCAAATATTGTATTGGAGCTGCAGCAGGAGGTAATCAAGTTGAAGGATAGATAGCTGAAGGTTTAGAGGTTTAATGATTAAATAACTCAACAACTTCACATTATTCATAATTTTTCAAGTTTTTCCATTAGACTTTTTGGTTCTAATATTTCTAATGTACAATCTGTATAATCTTTAACATTGCGAGTAACAATAACTTGTATTTCATTATATTCTGCTGAAAATACTTGAACAGCATCTTCAAAATCCTTCATATCTGATTCTAAAGCGTCAATTATCATTTCTTTGTCAACACCAATAACATCAATAATTTGTATTAATTCTACTAAAAATCTTTTTGCTTTAGTTTTGTCAGTTTACTTGCTGGCAATATAATAGATGTCTGTAACTGATGTTGCTGAAATGTATCCTTCTAATTTTTGTTCATCAATTTTGCTAAATATTTTTGATGAGTCATTGAAATAGGGCTCCCTTTTCAAGGCTATATTTAAAATTATATTTGTGTCTATGAGTATTTTTATCATCTGTATTTTTTAGACAAATAGTCATATTTTGATAAATCAGCATTATTGTTTTTAAGAAATCCCGCCCACTTTTCCACAAATGCCTTACCGACAGCCCTCCTATTTTTTTTTCGGATTTTAGGAACAATAATTATTTCAACATCTTTATTAAATAATGAAGGGGTAAACGGAATCTGAATGGTTCCATTAGAAGATATTTTAGTATCAAATTTAAAAATTTTCATTTTTTTATTAAAGTTACAAAATCAAAATTCGATTTACGAATCTTCAATTGAATCAGTAGGGTAAATCTAATAGATTATTGCGTGTATTGGAAAATTAAAAAGTTATCATGTTAACTTCATTCATAGATTTTAGATGCTTTTGCGCATGATTTATCAGTGAGTTAGTTTTTGAATATTTGCGTCCTTTCCTGAGATTTATTTATGAATGTTGTTTTTAGAAAGCTTTAATTATTCCTATCGACGGATATACAAATTTTATTGGGCTTGGATTAGCAAGATCGCCAACACTCATATACATCACTTTCGAGTCGATATAAAGTGATTTTGAGATTTTGAATGAAACGCCAACTCCCATTCCAAGATTAAGCGTATTATACGTTTCTTTTTCCTCAGAGCGAATTTCACCAGTTTGATCTGTTAGAGAATAATTATTGTATGTTGATCCCAAACCTGCAACGACTGTTAAATAAGGTTTTATTTTGTTTGAATTTATTGGATAAAATTTGAGGTCTAAATTTATACCGATTGATTTAAAGTTGTTTTTCTGGACACCCCAGGTTTGCATGGTTCGTGGATCAATTCCTACTGGACCTTCATTTATTGTGAATCCATAAAATGGCATTAATCCTACGGAAAACTTTGGTGTTAAGGAATAGTCTACATTAGCAGTAAATAACCCACCTTGTAGGCCTGACATATTTGTGTCAAATAATGGCGCCCCACTAACTCCCATTTGCCAGGAACCTATTTCGATTTGTCCGAAAAGTGATGAGCTGCAAAATAGGAACGGGATAAAAACAAATAGGTAGATTTTATTTTTCATGATGGCTGAGTGTTTGTTAAAATAAAGTTATATTATTTGTCGATAATAACAAATTATTTAACATTTTTTAACATTTGTTTTACTCGCCTTTTAGCGTTTCAATCAATCGCTTTATTTGAGTAATGTCATCTTCCCTGGAATTTGCTGTCGGCGCCAATTCGTACCACAAACCATCACCGGGGCTGATGTAGTTGCTATCAGCGGAAGGGATTTTTTCAAAGCTATTTTCAGGCAAATAGTCAATAGCGAAAATATATTTTAATAAATTTTGGCCTTCAAGCCAGTTGATAGCTTTTTTGCCTTTTTGCGAGGAATCTCTCAGCACACTTCGCTTGGCAAAGGAGAAAGTGAAATCAATTTTCTGATTTTGATTTTTTGAACTCCCGGAAATAAAGTTGATCTGAAGTGGTGCTTCTTTTTTACTTAATTCAAAAACTGCCTGTATGATTTCCTGAACAAAGATTTCCCAGATTCTGCTTGAAGCAGGTTGCAAAATCTCTGATTGATTGTCCTGAACAACTCGTATTATAAAATCAGATCCATCTTTGCTCCGGGATGGTTTTTTCTTCCAGTTTGCAACTTTAAACTTATTTTCAATCTCATGTCCCCAAACTAAGGGAAGTTCCTCATTCCATTTATAATTGTCATCCATGGTAAATCCTTCATCAAATATTTCTTCCTCGGTAATTTCGTCCCGATCATAATACTCAAGATTAAGATTGATTTGGTATTTATCGCGATCACTTTTTGAAACTATAATTTTATACTTGTGGCAAAAAGGAGGAAGAATTGGACCTGTGTTGTATTCGAATGTGATGGTGCTGTTTGTTTCGAGGCGCTTCATTTTCTTGTCAGATTCTTATTATGAAGATAGATTTCTGAATTTCTTTTTCTATCAATTTTGCCGGATTTTGTGAAGTATAATTCAGCAACTTGCATTATGGCTTTTGGATTATGGTATAAGGGCAGACTGTTTTTCAGCGTAAGCAAAATATTTTCTTCATCTATATGTTTTTCGCTTTGCTCGATCAGCAAAATAAGTTTGTTGTTGAGCTTTTTATCAGGTACCGATAAAAGGCAAATAGAATTGTCGATGCCAAGATTTTCAAGTATAATTTGAATTTTTATTTCCAGCTTTTCCACCTGAATTTTTATCCCTCCGGAATTCACAACATTATCGTATCTTCCGATCCATCTAAAAGATTTCTTATCAATAAGTTCAACAATATCATTCGTGATCAAATGATCTATTTCCAAAACCTGATCTTGAATAATGAGGCAAAAGCGATCGTCTTGCGAAAATGAAACTCCTTTTAAGGCATGGTAAATATCTGATTTTTCTTTGCCATTTACCTTTCTCAAAGCTACATGCGTCAAGGTTTCTGTCATGGCATAGCTGTGATATACCTTAGTTTTTACTTTTTGTAACTGATTTTCTAACGAAGGATTAAGTTCAGCGCCACCGATTAAAAGTGTTTTTATTTGAATAAGTTTTAATGGCGTTTCGTCCAAAACAGTTTTTACCTGATATGGGGTCAGGGCGCAAAAATCTATAGGTGTTCCATCATCAATATGTGCAAGAGGGTTGGCGGATGGTGTTTCTATGATCAGTTTGATTTGGCCTTCCAGCGCTCTGACAAGCATCATTATGCCTGCGACAAAAGCCATATTCAGGCAGGCTAAACTTGTTTCTCCTGGTTTTAATTTGAAGGCATCAATACTGCGAAGTGCACTTTTTTGTAGTTGGGTTTTCGTAAAATTGATTTTCTTTGGTTTACCCGTAGAACCGGAAGTTTGAAACTGAAAATTCATTTGACCTGAAAGCCATTGCCTAATAAATGCAAGGGTCTCTAATTCGAAATCAGATTTATCACCAAGATTTATCTTTTCTTCAGGTACATCCTGAAAAAGAAATGATTTTCTATTTAAAATAAAGGACTCCAAAGGTCTAAGTTAATTTTGCGAATTGGTCAAAATTTGGTTTTGTGTCTTCCAGTGATGCTTTAATTCCATAGTTGTGCGGATTTTTGTTTGAAATCTTCAAAAACCTGTTGGTTGGTTTTCGGATCGGTTTCAACCTCAAGAATGGAAGGGCCGGCTTTTTCATCGAAGAATTGCTCTAAAAATCCAGGCAATGCCTCCATCATGTTTACCTTGAAATACTTCATACCAAAATTACGCGCTGTGTTTGCTGCATTTAGTTTTTGTTCGGTTTCAAAAAACTCTTCCAATTCCTTCAATTGTTTAGGCCCATCGATTTGCCTGAATATTCCGCCTCCATGATTGTTCAGGACTACCACTCTAAGATTAGATGGAAGATGGCCATGCCAAAGTGCGTTTCTGTCATAGAAAAATGCCAGATCTCCAGTGATCAAGGTGTGTAATCTCTTCTCGTTTATAGCATGGCCTACAGCAGTACTGGTGCATCCATCAATGCCACTTGTTCCCCGATTTGCCCAAACCTGAATATCCTTTGTGTGTTCTATTCCAACAAAATTAGCATACCTCACGGGCATGCTGTTTGCAAGATGCAAGCTGCTTTGATTGGGTAGCTTTTTAAGAATTTCTTTCACTACATGAAATTCACTCAAGGTGTCTTCCCATAATAGTTCATCTAAGAAAACCTTTGCTTGCATATCTTTTTCATACCAATGGTTGAAATAGTTGCTTTGTGATTCATTCAAATTTAGTGAGCTTTCGGACACTATACTCCATAATACTTCTGCATTTAATCGCACTTTCCTGGTTAAAGTTTTGAACGGATCAATTACATCCTCGTTTTCTGCTATATGCCAATGCTCTGTGGGAGGATTTTTTCTAATAAATGTTTTTAAGCTTTTCGATAATACGCTCTGACCAAAAGTAAGGAGAAGATCTGCTTTGAGATTTGATAAATCCATTTCGTCTTCCAAAATTATATCGTGCATGGTTATGGAATGATCGAGCGAACTAATATTGGATGTGATATCACCAATGAGCACCCATTTCAATTTTTTTTGAACTTGATAGAGATAACTCCGCAGCTCTTCTGAAATCCTGGATTGGCCAAGCACAACAAGGATTTTATTATAATTTTTAAGCTCTTTGGTCAATTTACTGCACCACCTTTCGCTTGGCCCCATGCCTATTTTTGGCGACTTTATTATTTTGATAGAACTTGAATAAGTAAACTTTTCGTCTGCTGACGGATAAAATGGTTCTCTGATTGGAATGTTTACGTGCACAGGGCCGGCGCTTGATCCTGAAGTGTTTATAATGGCTTCGGAGATCATTTTTTCTGAGTGCCAAATAGCTTCTTCGTGTTCAAAGGATACCGGGAATTGATACGAAGCAAGCACATGGTTACTGAATATATTTTGTTGCCTGATGGTTTGCCCGTCTTGTTGATCTACCCATTCTGGCGGCCGGTCTGCAGTCAATATCAAAAGTGGAACTTGTTGATAGAAAGCTTCAATAATTGATGGGTACAAGTTGGCCGTTGCCGTTCCCGAAGTACAAACAATCACAACAGGTTTGCGGCTGGATTGAGATAATCCAAGTGCAATAAATCCGGCAGAGCGTTCGTCCGGGATTACAAATGTTTTGATTTTAGGATGTCTCGCAAAAGCCAGGGTGACTGGGGCGCTTCTGGATCCGGGGCAAATTACGGCTTGTTCAATTCCATGTTGAACACAGATCTCGGCTATGTTAACGATAGGCTGTATGATCATTCAGGGCGAAAATTTGTGTCAAATTATAATTTATAGCTGCGATGAATTTACAGTTATTTTTAGAATTTTGAAAACTAAGGATATTATTCCAAGATTAATAAAAAGAAGGTGAAAATGATGGGTTTGATTTAACTATTCATCATCATATGTTGAAAACCAATAAACTCTGACTTTTCGAAGCGGCCTCATAAATTATTTTATGGAATACTTTCTCCGGCATTAATTGGCGTCAGAAGCAGATCCCGTGTGATTTCTTTATATTCATCAACATCAGAAAAATCTTCATGTTGACCAACGGAGATATATCCCTTTGCCTGGGCATGAAATTCATATTTGTTACCTGCCGGAAGTACAATTTTGTATTCGCCGTTTGTTGGATTTGAAATTGCTATACCATCCTCTGTTTTAAGCGGTAAACTCTCGTAATAAATGTCTGCTTCGATGGGTTCTTTTGTTACGGAATTAATCACTTTTCCCTGAACCAGGACTACAGGATCTGGCTTAGCTTCGTTGGAAAGAGAAATCCTGTAAATGTCCTCATCTGTTGCGGTGATTTCTGCCTTCTTTTTTGCGCCTGATGTGGAAATAAAATAGGCATAATCTCCTTTGGCAGAAATGGTATAATATCCATCCCAACTTTCAGAATTTATGGACTTGCCAATATTTTTTGGAGTACTCCATTTGGTCCAGGTATCATCTAATCTTTTGCTGTAAAAAATATCACTTTCTCCAAATCCAGGATGTCCGTTTGATGCAAAGTACAAGGTCTTGTTATCCGAGGCCAAAAAAGGAGCAAATTCTACTCCAATGGAATTTATCTCTTCTCCCATATTTTTTGGTTTAGACCATGAATTTTTATCGGTTCTAAAACTGATATACAAATCCTGTTCACCTTTGGAATCATTTCGTTGAACAGAAGAAATCAATATTTTTCCTGAATTTGACTGAAAATAATCCTGAAATTTACTGAGGTTATAATAATTTTCTATGACTTGTTTTTTTGGATTGCTCCACCCAGATTTGGTTTTTCGGATTGCGGAAACACCATATTCAACCCTCCCTTTTTCAGTATATCCGTTGATGACCATGATGGTATTTCCATCCGGGCTCACTGAGCAAATTCCATTTGGTAATTTGTCGTTAAGCGGTTTACCTGCATTACGGGCAGCTGACCATTCTTTGTCTACCAGTTCAGAAATATATATATCCTGTTCATCTCTTCTTCCACCAGTGTTGCCAGGGCAGTTTTTTCTGGCAAAATACAGCGTAAGTCCATCCGCACTAATTATAGGTTTGGATTCCATGTATTTTGAATTTACGTTTTCGCTTAGATTTTCTTTTTGGGCAATAAAGTGAGTGTCTCCGGTAGTGGGGGCGTTTGTTGTAGATGCATAGTAGGGAGTAGTGTCAGCATGTGTTGCGCCGGGTATTACCACTTTTGTATTTTCATTTTCACAAACACCTATGGCATCAATTTGTGACCAACCTTTATTTACATAGGTGTTTAAATGAACCTCAACTATTTGAACCAGATATGGAGTTTTGTCAATTTTTAGTGTTAGAACGTTGAAAGGTTGATTCTTTTTTTTTCCTGCTCCTTCATATATAATATAGGAATTTTCTTCTGAATCATGTAGGATTATTTTTTTGATTTGTCCAGGCAAAAAATTCTCAACGATTACCACCTGACTAACATGTTGAGGATTTGCAAAGCCGAGTTTAATGGTGCCGTAACTACTCTCAGCATTCAGTTTGTAAGCATTTGTGCTGATTTGACCATATGGTTCAGCATCTGGTTTTCCCAATACTTCATTTGCCGAATATTCGGTTTCGGAATATTGATTGTATTGAAAAACGACTTCAGACGCCCATTGAATCTCCTGTGAAAAACTTTCAATGTTACTTGAAAGTACAATTGCAATAACCAACCCGATAGCTCTCATTATCCTATTATTAAAACAAATATTGAAGCAATTACAGGCTATTAGTTGTCATTTTTTCATGATTTTTCGCAAAAACAGTACTCAAATTTAATATCCAAACAACTAGGTCATTAATTACAAATTGTTATTGGTTCTCATATAACCAATATTTGGCCTTCAATTTTATAGCTAAAACTTTAAAATCTTAATCTCAACTCTACGATTTTTTTTCCTGGATTCCTCATTGGCATTGCTGGCAATTGGTTTTTTATCTCCATATCCTTTTGAATTGATCCTTTTTTTATCAATGCCATTATCAATCAAAAAACTGGTAATGGAAAGAGCTCTCGATTCGGAAAGTTCCATATTTGCCAATGAAGGTCCCTGATTGTCGGTATGTCCCCCCAGTTCGATCTCCAATTCCGGGTTATCATTGAGTAAGCGAAGTAAGCGTTCTAATTCGGGTTTCGATTCGGGAAGCATTTCGGCTTTACTTTGCACAAAGAAAATATTATTCAGTGGAGCAATTTCACCTACTTTTAATGGTGTAAGCATCAGATTTCGAGTAAATTCTTTGTATTCCGTAACCGAGGTAAAATCTTCATTTTGACTAACGGTGATGTATCCTTTTGCTTCTGCACGAAATCCATATCTTTTACCTGTAGGTAGCACGATTTTATAATTCCCGTTTACCGGGTCTGAAATTGCAAGTCCATCTTCATCACTAAGTGGTAAACTTTCGTAGTAAATATCTGCCTCAATTGGTTCTTTTGTTTTAGAATTTATCACTTTTCCTTTAATCAGAACAACCGGATCCGGCATTGCTTCTTTCGATAGGGAAATCCGGTAAATGTCCTCATCGGTCGGGTTGAAATCTAACCTATTCATAACTCCGGCGGTGGAAACGAAATAGGCATAATCTCCTTTGGCAGAAATGGTATAATACCCATCCCAACTTATTGAATTAATAGATTTTCCAATATTTGTTGGGAAACTCCAATTTGTCCAGGTATTATCCAATCTTTTGCTGAAAAAAATATCGCTTTCTCCAAACCCGCGGTGCCCGTTTGATGCGAAATATAAAGTTTTGTTATCAGAAGCCAGAAATGGCGCAAATTCAACTTTTTCAGTGTTAATTACCGAGCCAAGGTTTTTTGGTTTAGACCATGAGTTTTTACCGGTTTTAAAACTAACATATAAATCCTGGTCACCTTCTGAATCGTTTCTTTGAACTGCAGAAATCAATACTTTTCCGGAATTTGACTGGAAATAATCCTGATAGTAACTAAGATTATGGTAATCTTCGATGTCTTGTTTTCTAGGGAAACTCCACCCATAAGCCGTTTTTCTTGATACAGAAATACCGTCTTCCACCGTTCCATCATCATGATATGCGTTGATCACCATAATGGAATTGCCATCCGGGCTTACAGAGCAAATTCCATTTGGTAAATTGTCATTAAGAGGTTGGTCAATATTATGGGCAGTGGACCATTTGTTTTCAATTAGTTCAGAAACATAAATGTCTTGTTCGTCTCTTTTTCCTCCAATATTGGTGGGGCAGTTTTTTCTGACAAAATACAGTTTCAATCCATCTGGAGATATCACAGGTTTGGATTCCAAGTATCTTGAATTTACGTTATCGCTAAGGCGTTCTTTTATTGCATCAAAACTGAGTTCTTGATTAGAAGTGGAGAGCGCTTTAGGAGCCCCAGACATAGCTTCTCCAGTATAGTTTTTTTCAGAAATGTTTATAGCATCATTGTAAATCCAGGCTTTGTTTATGTTGGTATTTAAATATGCAACATCTGGTGATCCAAATATTTTATTTGCTAAAAACTCTGTTTCCAGAAACTCATTATAAGGAAAAACAACTTTATCCGCTGATTGGATTTTTTGTGAAAAGTTTTTTACATGAATCAAAATAAAAAAAACGAATACCAGACTAGCAACTCTCATCTTCCTGCCTTTTTATAACTAAAATAAAATTATATAAGGTCGCAATTTCAGGCTATTGATTGATATTTTTCTATTACCGCCAAATTCGGTTGATTTTTCAGGATTTCAATTTTTCAAGACACTCTAAAGG
>SDBV01006180.1_pt1 | contig 16677 bp, 17 predicted proteins | sample 2277081 | NCBI WGS metagenome assembly SDBV01 (sample SAMN10402039, study PRJNA504765) | marine sediment metagenome | isolation source: marine sediment core GS10_PC15, 223 cmbsf | place: Arctic Ocean: Southern Knipovich Ridge | collected 2010 | reverse complement strand
TCCTTTATTAAGTAAAAAGAGGGATTCCCGACAAGCGGGAATGACGTTTATATGGTTAATAAACCTTTACTTATAAGAAGATGAACGATCAATATGTACATAAGATTTACCGGACACTACTGATGCTAAATGTTAAATTTGAAATGATTAGTTCTCTATGGTTTATTCTTTTTTCAGGATAACTTTGTGCGCGGCAAGGGATATTTCTTTTAAAGAGCCCTCAAATAATTTTTGTTCACCAAAGAGGTTTTTCATATAAATCTTTCCATCTTCAGGCCTCAGGATATCAACATTTTCCAGATAAAGCTCTTCCTTACCGTCTTTCTCTATGTACACATTTGTCTCACACATATCTTGGTATCTCCTTATATGAAAAGTATAAAAATAATTGTCCTAACAGTCAATCAGGCTGTCTGTCTTACACGCTTGCGAGAAACTCTGAGGTCAGAAGCCTTTTATTGAGCAGATGGTTCAGGTGTTCATCGAGCAGGGCTGAGAGCTCTGATATTGTTTCTCTGGACGGCCTTAGTCTTGTTGAGGCATGGACAGGCCATTTTATGCAGTGGGAGTAAAAACATACAGCCCTCTCTGCAACTTTTATTGATAGTTTACTTTCTCCGAGATGGTTGGCAGCGCATTTTTTGCACAGGGTTGTCCCTGAGTCAGCATAAAAATCAAGGCTTTTTGTACCGCATCTTCCGCATCCTGTAAGCTGGGGGGCATAGCCTAATACTTCAAGCAGGCGAACCTGGGAAATCAGATACAGGGCATGCTTTTGTTTTTGCGGTGAAGACTCCAGGATGTCCATTGTTTTAAGAAAAAAGAAAAAAATTTTTTTATTGGGTACACCTTCAGGCATCAGTGAAATCAATATCTCAATAAGTTTCGATGTGTTAGCGAAATCCTGAAGATTCTCTCTTATATTATGAAATGAATTAAGGATATCAGACTGCGTAATCTTTGGCATTGACTGCTCTTTCCCCCACAGAGATATCTTTGCATGTGTAAGAGGTTCAAGGCTGCTGCCAAACCGGCTCTTTATCTTTCTGGGGCTCTTGGCGAATGTTTTAATTATTCCCTTGCCGGGAGTGATGTAGGTTACTATCAGGTCTGCTTCTGTGTATTCCTGTGTTTTGAGGACAATCCCTTCTGTTCTTGTTAACATATTAATCGGTGTAATCTGTATCTTATCTGTGTAATCAGTAATCTCTGATTACATAACATTCTCAAAATCCTCCGGCTTCAGATTCCTTAACCAATCTTCAAGTTCGTCATTATTCTTGGACTCTATGACTTTTTTTTCTACAAAGATGGGACAGTTTGTTCTTACAGCTACTGCAATTGCGTCACTGGGCCTTGAATCTACCGGAATCTCTTCGCCGTTTTTTTCAATATAAATTACGGCATAATATGTATTGTCAACTATCTCTGTAACCACAATTTTCGTTGCCTTTACATTCAGACCGTCGAGTACATTTTTAATCAGGTCATGGGTAAGAGGGCGCGGGGTTGTTATCTTTCCAATGGCAAGGGCAATTGAATCTGCCTCGGGCCTTCCAATCCATATCGGCAGTGTATCATTCCCGCTTATTTCTTTCAGGAGCAAAATGTACATGTTGCTCCTCGGGTCAAAAAGAAGTCCTTCTATTTTCATCTCGGTAAGCGGTTTATGCATATCCAATATTATATATGTTTAGTTTTTTTCTCTCAATATAAATTTGCGCTGCTCACTTGCTGCTACTTTATATTTAACAACGCATCTTCAATTCTATCAAGTCCTTTTTTTATGTTGTCCATGGAAGTTGCGTATGACAGCCTTATATATCTGTTGTCACCGAATGCCCCACCGGGGACTGCTGCAACGTTTACTTCTTCAAGGAGAAGGGAAGATAAGTCAAAAGAGGAGTTTACAGGTTTGTTATTAAAGCGCCTTCCAAAGAAAGATGATATATTTGGAAACACATAAAACGCACCCAAAGGTCTAACGCATGTTATGCCCTTTATTTTCCTGAGGCGCTCAAGCATATATAACCGCCGCTTGTCAAACTCAGAGAGCATCACGGGAATAAAGTCCTGCCTGCCTGTAAGCGCCTCAACAGCAGCCTTCTGAGCAATGGATGTAGGGTTTGAGGTTGACTGGCTCTGGATTTTGGTCATTGCATTTATAAGTTCTTTTGGCCCTGCTGTAAAGCCAATCCGCCAGCCGGTCATTGCATGGGATTTGGAAAGACCGTTTACTGTTATTGTCCGCTGTTTTATGTCCTTACTGAGAGAGGCAACACTTACATGTTTAAACCCGTTGTAGACAAGTTTTTCGTAAATCTCATCAAAGATTATGTAGAAATCATGCTTGGCTGCAATCTCTGCTATTGTCTCCAGGCTTTCCCGGTCATAACCGAGTCCTGTAGGATTTGAAGGGCTGTTGAGAATCAGTGCTTTTGTTTTTTTTGAAAGGCATGATTCAAGACGCTCAGGGGTTATCTTAAAGGAGTTTTTCTCGTCAGTTTCTGCTATAACAGGGACAGCGTTGTTAAGAAGAACCTGTTCCGGATATGATACCCAGTATGGAGCCGGGATTATTACCTCGTCACCCTCATCAAACAGGGCACATGAGATATTGTAAAGACTATGCTTTGCCCCGCATGAGACAATAATCTCGTTTTTTTCATATGTAATATTACTGTCTTTTTTGAATTTCTCAACAATTGCGGCTTTAAGCTCATCAATGCCGCCTACCGGTGTATATTTTGTAAAGCCGTTTTTAATGGCCTTTATTGCTGCCTTTTTAATATTTTCAGGTGTGTCGAAATCAGGCTCTCCAACTCCGAAATTAACAACATCTACTCCGCCTGCCTTCAACGCTTTTGCTTTTGCATCAAGTGAGAGCGTTGGAGAAGGTTTAATCGAGGAAGCTCTTTTTGACAGTTTCATTTTTTTTTACCTCACTCAGACAGAATACTTTGCTCCGGTTTTTCCCGTGGATTTGTTCAAGCGATAACTTTCTTTAATCTCTCCCGGTGTTACAACTGAAGTTCCAAGCCCGCCAACTGCTATGCCTGCGGCATGATTGGCAAAGTCTGCTGCTTCTTTTAATTTTGCACCTGCTGAATGACACAGAGTAAAAGCTGCAATTACTGTGTCTCCGGCGCCTGTTACATCATAGACCTCTTTGGCAAGGGTAGGAATAGACGTTATCTCTCCGCTTTTTTCAAACAGGGTCATTCCCTTATCTCCCATGGTAATCAGGACTGCGCTGGACTGTAAACTACTGAGTAATCTCCTGCCGGCTTCTTTAAGGGTTTTAGAATCTGTTATCCTTATGCCGGAGAAGAAAGAGGCTTCATTGATGTTTGGCGTTATAAGGCTAGCACCTCTATAGTAGTCAAAATGGCCTATCTTAGGATCAACAGCAATAAAGACTTTGGAGGAAGCAAGCTCAAGGATTCTTTTTATCAGATTTTTGGTTATTACACCCTTGCAGTAGTCAGCCAGGATTATTGCATTTATACCGGGCAGATGATTCCGAACGGATTTTAGAATCTGAGCCATTGTTGAACCGCTTATATCAGATTTTATTTCTTTATCAAACCTGACAACCTGCTGGTCGTGTGCATAAATTCTGGTTTTTACTGTAGTACATCTCTTTTTCTCCACAACAATGTCACGGGTATTGATTCCCATCTTTCCGAGTTTCTCTATGAAGACTTTTCCCATTTCGTCTTTTCCAATGACGCCTGTGATAAGAACACTGCCTCCAAGAGACGAGATATTACTGGCTACATTTGCTGCACCGCCTAAAAGCATATTTTCTTTAGAGACATCTACTACAGGGACCGGCGCCTCAGGAGATATTCTTTCCACCTTCCCCCATATGTACCGGTCTACCATAAGGTCACCGATAACAAGTACGCTGGTATTTTGAAATTCCTTTAAAACTTTCGGTAGATTTCTCATGCCGTGCTAATAAATTTAGCATGTGAGCTTTATTTTTGGCAACTGCCGGCTGTTTTACAGACCGTATGGGACTTCGAAGTGCAAGGAATTGTTTTAATGTTCCCTACAGAAACCTAATGTAAGGATTTTTCTATTTATTATATTCGTTCACTAACGCTCACTATTCATTCAAAATTTGCTTTTTTGCTCTGTGTTTTCAGCCATTGTTAAATGCTAACTAACTTTGTCCAGCCTCAGGTCGATACGACTCTTCGCTTAGACTCGCTTCGAGCGGATCCGCCGGGGCGGACAATGATAATTTTGAAATTTATTTTCCCTTGAGCCTGCTGAGATTGTCAATCAGTTAACTCTTATGCGATAATAATATTATGAAGACAGCTGTCAAAATAGGTGCATCATTCTTTATTTCCCTTTTAATAGTTTCATGTTCACTTTCAAAAGAACCTGCAGTGTCTCAGCCGCCTAAAGAGGCTTATTATTATTACATCAGGGCTGTTGAAACAGAAAGGGCGAATGACCTTGAGAAATCGCTTGAATATCTTAGACTTGCATTGGATGAGGACCCTGCGTCTGTATATCTGTTGACAGAAATAAGCCGTATAGCTTTGAAAGCGAACAAGATGGATGAGGCGATAAAGAATATTGAAGAAGCTCTTAAGAAGGCCCCTGACTATATGCCGGGGCTGTTATTATCAGGGAAAATACATAGTTTACAGAAGGAATTCAAAAAAGCTATTTATGTTTATAAGAAAATAATAAAAATAGACCCTTCAAATAATAATGCATATATAATGCTTGCCAATTTATTTACGCTTGATGAAAGATTTGGTGAATCGGTAAAGGCATTGAAAGAAGCGATTAAACACAGCCCTCATGACATGATCCTGAGGTATTATCTGGGGAAGGTTTATGTTCAGATGAATGAACATGAAAAGGCTGTCAGAGAATTTGAAGAAGCTGCTGAATTTGGTCTGTCGTTTGAGCACCTCCATATCTTTATGGGCACGATGTATGAAGAGCTTGGAGATATTGAAAAGGCAGTCAGAGATTACAGGAAGGCTATCAAGCTGAATCCGCATAATATAAAAATCAGGGAAAGACTTGTCATGCTGTACGTGGTACAAAAAAAATATACTAAAGCAGTAGAAAATCTTATAGAAATTATTGCAAGAGAGCCGGTAAACATAAAGGCGAGGTTGCTGTTGGCCAGTGTATATACGAGACAAAAAGAATCTGAAAAGGCTGTAAGTGAAATAGATACTATTATTTCCATGGCAGCTGAAGATCCGGATATATATCTGGACGTGGGTTTTTTATATATTAGATTAAAGGATTATGTAAATGCCGAGAGCATTTTCAATAAAGGACTTTCAATCGAGCCTGCGAACGTAGAATTAAATTTCAGCCTCTCTGTAGTATATGAAAAAACAAAGAGGTATGATGAAATGTTTTACCAGCTGAAAGAAACCCTTAGCCTTGACCCGGAACACGTAGACGCACTTAATTATCTGGGTTATACATATGCTGAAAAGGGGATAAACCTTGATGAGGCGGTTGAACTGACAGAAAAGGCCGTTAAATTAGCACCTGACAGGGGATATATCCGCGACAGCCTTGGATGGGCATATTTTAAAAAGGGCATGCATAAGAATGCCCTGAAAGAAATAAAAAAAGCCGTAGAGATGATGAAAGATGACCCCGTAGTTTTTGAGCACCTGGGGGATATCTATCTGAAACTGGATAATGAGAAAGCTGCAATTGATGCGTGGGAGAAGGCCCTGGAGTTTCATGAACAGGAAGAAGGGCTCAAGGAAAGAGTTGAAAAAAAGATGGAAGGTATAAAAAACAGTGCGAAAGGGGAAAGGTAGTATAAAAAACTAGAACGCTTCCTGCTTCTAGTACCGTTACAACTTGATGTACCAATTCCAAGAATAATGCTTACGTTGAAGGCTCCTGCAAAGATTAACTGGTTTCTAAAGGTCCTTGGCCGGCGGAACGATGGCTATCATGAAATTGAGAGTATTATTCAAAAGATTTGTCTTTACGATGTTATTTCTTTTAAGTCTTCAGAATATTTAAACCTTAAAACAGACCTGCAAATACCAACTGAGCTGAATCTTGTGTATAAGGCCGCGCTATTGCTGAAAAAAGAGTGCGGAATGCTTTCGGGCGCTGAAATACGTTTGAAAAAGGGTATACCCGTGGCTGCCGGGCTTGGCGGAGGAAGCAGTGATGCTGCCTCAACCCTCCTTGGTTTGAACAGACTGTGGTCATTGGAGCTCTCATGCAGTGAGCTTAATATGTTTGCTGAACGGCTTGGCTCTGATGTCCCATTTTTCCTTAACGGCCCGCTTGCTTTTGTCAATGGCAGAGGTGAAAATGTAACAGATTACAGGCCGGTAAAATCTGCGAATATCTTACTTGTCAAGCCTCAGGTAAGTGTATCAACCAGGTGGGTATACGAGAATTTAAAGTCGGTACGACTCGATTCCGAGTTGACAAAAAGAACAGCCAGGGTTAATAATAATACGCTATTTATCCATGCCGTCAGGAAGGTAGAGCTGCAGGAAAGCAGTAGTTTTCATAATGACCTTGAACCAGTTGCTATTAAAATGTTTCCTGTAATCGCAGATATAAAAGAAAGAATGTTGGGAGAAGGAGCTATTCTTTCTATGATGAGCGGCAGTGGTCCTACGGTTTTTGGATTGTTTGGCTCTGCAAGGGAAGCAAGGGATGCCTCAAAGGTCTTTAATGATTGCTGGACATGTGTAGTCCGGACAATAGCTGATTGAAAAATCGACAACCGTTATTCGCAGACCAGCAATACATGGGGCGTCGACAAGCGGTAAGTCACATGGTTTTGGTCCATGCATTCGGGGGTTCGAATCCTCCCGCCCCAGCCATGCTTCGAGACTTCGGCTGAGCTCAGTCGAAGCCCATGCTCAGCATTACTGGGTTTTTTTCTTGTTATAGTAACGCCGAAGTCTGGTACTGAGCATAGCAAAGGGGAGTCGGAGTACCATACATAATTAAGTAGAGAATAGCCGGTAGCAAGTAGAGAGGGAATTTGAACTCTCAGTTATTATGTAGGAGGTAACGTGCCAAAAGGCATAAAATTATTTTCAGGCAATGCCAACAGTGTATTAGCGAAAGAGATTGCTGATATTTTAGGTATTGCAAAGGGCAATGCAACCGTCACTGCGTTTAAAGACAGTGAAATTATGATTCAAATAAATGAAAACGTACGGGGTTTTGACGTTTTCGTAGTTCAGTCCACATGCACGCCTGTCAACCATAACATTATGGAGCTTCTTTTGATGATAGATGCTCTGAAGCGCGCATCAGCTGGAAAGATTACAGCGGTTATCCCTTACTATGGGTATGCCAGGCAGGACAGGAAAATTCAGCCGCGAGTACCTATTTCATCCAGATTGGTAGCTGATTTAATAACGTCTGCAGGTGCAAACAGGGTGCTCACTATAGATTTACACGCGGGGCAGATTCAGGGTTTTTTTGATATACCAGTTGATCATCTTTACGCTGCCCCTGTTTTAGCGGACTACGTGAAGAAGAAATATTTAAATGAGATTGTTGTTGTTTCTCCTGATGCCGGTGGTGTTGAAAGGGCCCGGGCGTTTGCAAAACGATTAAAGGCATCTCTGGCAATAATTGATAAACGCAGAGTAAAGGTAAATGTATCACGTGTAATGAATGTAATTGGTGATGTTAAGGGTAAGGACGCTATTATTTTTGATGATATAATAGACACTGCGGGAACGTTGACCCAGGGAGTATCGGCAATTAAAGAAAAGGGCGCAAAAAAGATTATAGCTGCATGCACTCACGCCGTGCTTTCTGACCCTGCAATTGACAGGATTAACAAATCAGGCCTTGAAGAGGTCATTGTATCCAATACAATACCGGCCAGGAAGAATCAAAAAAAATGTAAAAAAATTACTGTACTCTCTGTAGCGCCTCTACTGGCAGAAGCCATAAAAAGAATCCACGAGGAAACGTCAGTCAGTTCACTATTTATTTAAGAAGGTAAACAGAGCAAGGGGGTTTAAAGGAAATGGAAAAGATTTTACTCAAGGCTGAGAAAAGAACCGAGCTGGGCAAAGGTAGTGCAAGAAGCCTTAGGCGCAGCGACATATTGCCGGCTGTCCTCTATGCCAAAGGCTCTTCTACTCCGATTAAGCTCCAGAGAAAGGACGTAACCAGATTAATGGTGTCAGGGAAAAGAGAACATGCCCTGGTTACCATTGAACTTAGCGGCGGCAAAGGAAAAAAGACGGACCACTGGGCGCTTATTAAGGACTATCAGCTGGATCCTGTAAGAAATGAGTTGTTGCATGTTGATTTCATTGAGATATCATTGAAAAAGAAGATAAAGACAACTGTTCCAATTGTTATAACTGAAGAACCTGCTGGTGTTAAAAAAGGAGGTATATTACAGCAGCAGTTGAGAGACGTGGAAATAGAATGCCTTCCAACACAGATACCTGATGGTATGGAAGTTGATGCGTCTGCTGTTGATATCGGCCATTCCCTGCACGTAAGCGATCTTAAAATAATAGAGGGAGTACAAATATTATCTGACCTGCAGGATGTCATCCTTATTGTTAGTGCACCAGTGGTTGAAGAGGTAGCACCGGTTCCTGTTGAGGAAGAAGCTGCAGAGCCGGAAGTCATGAAGCAGGGGAAATCTGAAGCAGAGGTAAAAGAAGCAGAAGGAAAAGAAGGAAAAGAACAAAAGGAACAGAAAGAGCAAAAAGAACAAAAAAATAAGTAGACTTTCCTAATGTCAGATGTTTGCGGTCAGAAATGGCTGGGTACAGTATTTTCGCTCATTCTCGTCCCGATACTTCGGGACTCCGAGGCTTTTGCCTCTTTATTTAATTTTAAAATAAATATTATGGACTATCAGCAAAAGAAACCGCTCAAATACTATACCCAGCCATCACGAGATTAGAAATGCTTACTATTGTTTGTAATTTGTGTATTGGAATTCGTAATTTTTTCATTCTCGTTACTCGCTACTCTCTACTTTCAGTATAAAAACATGTGGCTTATAACAGGCTTAGGCAATCCCGGGAATAAATATGCAAGTACAAGGCATAACCTGGGTTTTATGGTAATTGAGTCCCTTTCCTCAAAGCTTAATATTTCATTAAAAAATAAATCAAAAAATTTTACGTTTGGGAAAGGCTGTATCGATGAACATAATCTTATCCTCATAAAGCCGATCACTTTCATGAACAGAAGCGGTATCGCTGTTGGAGATGCCTGCAGGAAATTCAGCCGCTTAGAAAACATGATAGTTATCCATGATGATATTGATTTGGATGTTGGAAAAATCCGGATTAAGAAAAATGGTTCCGGCGGCGGCCACAAGGGCATCGAATCAATAATAGAACTCACAGGAACAAAAGATTTTTTAAGATTAAAAATCGGGATTGGCCGTTCAACCAGAATTCCACCTGAAGACTATGTATTAAGGCCGTTTACTAAAAAGGAACAGCCAGTTATACAAAATTCTATTGAGAATGCTGTTGATGCTATAGAGATGATAATCAATAGAGGTATATCCTGTGCCCAGAATGAATTTCATAAAAAGTGATTGCCAGTTAGCCGCAGATAAAAGTTCTCACTTTTGAGTTCTTGCTTATTTGTCAGTAAAAGTCTGTGGCTGAATAGTTACTGATAAGGAAAACCACTCATACCAGTCTCATATATATCCTGGTTTCAATGATTGCCGGAGTCATTTGACTTGGCGCATTTTATCACTACAGGGTAGAAAGATTGGAACTTAATTATGAAATTGAGTATTAAATGGAAAATCAGCATTGTACTTTTGGCATTGGTTTTTTGTGTCTTTAGTAATTTTGTCGGAATTCAATTCTGGATCAACAGTTCAAAAGCCTATGGAACGATCATAAATCTTGCGGGAAGGCAGAGAATGCTTATCCAGAAGATGGCAAAAGAAGCGGTGCTTATTGCAAATGGCTTTGACGTAAGGGAAGATATAGAAAAGACACAACAGCTCTTTGAGCGTACTCTGAATAGCCTTATTAACGGGGATAAAGAGTTAGGATTGCCGCCTGCAACAACTGATAATATCAGGTACCAGCTTCAAAAAGTGAAAGGGCTGTGGGATAAGTTCAAACGGAACATCACCACTGCGGCTAATGGAAAGCTTGACATGGCAACAAAAAATAAGTCATTAGATTATTCTTCATTAAAGATACTTAAGGAAATGAATAAAGCAGTTAAGATGATGGAAGCGGAGTCATCAAAATCTATACGCAGACTCAAAATTTATGCTATGTTATCGTTCATCTTTTCTCTTTTGATTGCTGCCGGTGGTTTTTATTACATAAGAAGAAATGTGATAAACAAATTAAACGAGACTGTGGATGCGGCTGAATGCGTAAAAGACGGCGATTTATCTGCCAGGGTAGATATTTCTTCGCTGGATGAAATTGGCAGACTGGGCAATGCTTTTAACAAAATGGCAGAAGCCCTGGAAAAGAGGCGGGAGCAGGAGAAGACCTTTCAGCGGAGGCTTCAGGAAGAGACGGTTTTTACCCAGGAACGGGAGCGGCGCGTGATGGCACAGGACATTCATGACCATTTGGGACATAGTCTTGCAATATTGAAAATGAAGATTGAAGAAGTGAAGACGAGAGTGCCATACGGCTCAGATAAAATAGAATCGTTCCTTGATGAAAGCATTTCACTTATAAAACAAATGATTCAGCAGACAAGGACGCTTATATTTGATTTATATCCTGTCATGCTTGATGATTTAGGTATCGTGCCGACTATTGAATGGCATGTCAAGAAATTTAATTCAGAGACAGGCCTTAAAACAAAAATAGTTGAAAAGGGATCTCCAGCAGAACCGTCCCGTTCTGTTTCCATATACATTTTGAGAGTGATTAAAGAGCTTCTCAATAATGCCTTTAAATATGCCGAAGCAAGTGAAGTTGTGGTAACTGTTAAGGGCTCTGATTCTATCTTTGAAATAATTGTGGCAGATGACGGTAAGGGATTTGATCCGGATAGTATTTTAAAATCGCCCCGGGAGTTTAATGGTATCGGTTTTTTTACTATACGTGAATGGGTATCAGGATTGGGAGGAAAATTTTACATAGATTCAAAACCCGGAACTGGCACAAAGGTGTCAATTGAAATACCAATTGAAAAAAACAATTAATTTGTTAATCAGGACATTGACAAATCATTTACAAACGGGTACAAATAATTAAGAACAAATATCATATTAACGAATGATGCAAAAAATGAATATAAAGGTTTTTCTTGCTGACGATCATAAGATGTTCAGGGATGGACTCAACGCCCAACTAAATAGTATGGAAGATATGGTTGTTGTAGGCGAAGCAAGTGATGGCCGTGAGGCAGTGAAAATGATAGGAGGATTTAAGCCTGATATTGCAGTGCTTGATGTTGCCATGCCTCTGCTAAATGGAATTGAAGCGACGCGTCATATCTTAAAACTCCTTCCCGATATTAAAGTTGTTATACTGTCCATGCATGCTGACCATATCTACGTGAAAGAGGCTCTCAAAGCCGGGGCAAGAGGTTACCTGCTTAAAGAAGAGAGTTTTATCCATCTGGTTGAAGCCATAAAGATTGTCCTGGACGGGAAGGTATATTTATCAAAGTCCATTGAGGAAGTGATGGTGGAGGACTTTATCAAACAGATTCGAGATGGAGATACGGATAAATTGAATGATCCATTAACTGACAGGGAAAGAGAAGTGTTACAATTGATTGCTGAAGGCAAAACAAGCCGTAAGATGGCAGATATTCTTAATGTCAGCGTTAGTACTGTTGATACACATCGTAAAAATATAATGGGCAAGCTCTCCATTCACAATACAGCGGGTCTGGTTAAGTATGCAATTAAGAGTAAAATAATAATAGAAGGATAAAGATTTCAATCCATTCCTATAGCCTGTCAGTAAGTAATTTAGAAGCCACTATCCGCAAATCCTTTTAAGATTTACCTGAAACAGGTGATATAAGCGCACTGTTAATAATGAGGAAAAGACATAAAAATTTACCAATTCTTAACATAAATTCACATGAAAAGTTTTTGTTCATGTAAGTATTGGAATTTTAAGCTTTATTTTAGCTACTAAATATTTCTTGATGTCATACTAAAGATTTGCCAAATTAGAAATCATCATATTTAGGGATGTAATAATTTTTGAGTTTAGAGTATCATTGAACGTTCTTGAAACTTTTCTCAAGCTAACTTTTATAATTGAATTGAAGATGAATCTTATTTTTTATAAATTAAGGAGGACACAATGTTGAAAAGGTTATTTTTTCTGTTTTTTTCTGTCTTAATTGCAGTCCCGGTTTTTGCATTTGAAAATACTGGTACTATAACCGGCAAGGTTGAAGTGTTTCGTGCGCGACGCTCAGCGGATGTCATAGTTTATCTTTCAGATGTTCCGGGAGCATTTAACCCTTCTGCAAATCATCCTGTGGTAGATCAGAAGAATCTTGTATTTATCCCCCACGTCCTTCCTGTTGTTGTTGGTTCAACAGTTGATTTTGCTAACAGCGATAACGTGAAACACAATGTTTATAGTCAGTCAGAAACAAAAAAATTCAACCTAGGTACATATGGCAGCGATGTAGTTAAACAGGTGACCTTTGACAAAGAAGGAGAAGTTGCATTAGCATGTAATGTTCATGCAGAGATGTCTGCCTTTATCGTGGGTCTATCTAATCCATATTTCTCAAAGACAGGAAATGACGGAGGATTCACAATAGCTGATATTCCACCCGGGCAATATACGCTTAAGACATGGCATGAGAGAAAGCGGCCACACGAACAAAAGGTAACTGTTGAAGCAGGCAAAACAACGGAGATAAATATTAAATTGAGGAGATAATGGCGGATAAGAACGGGACAGCGTCAGAGCTGAACATACCAACAGACAATCCTCGAAGAAGATTTCTTTTAAAAGCTGCATGGAGTGGTATTGCAGCATTTTTTCTGGGATCTACAGCTGTCGTTGGAAGGTTTTTTTTCCCGAGGGTTTTGTTTGAGCCGCCAACAAAGTTCAAGATAGGCAAACCTTCAGAGTTTCTGCCCGGCACAGTTGATACAAGGTTTAAGGAAAAATTCGGTGTATGGATTGTCAGGGATGAGGGGAATAGATTAATTGCCATAAAAACAGTATGCACTCATCTTGGATGCACACCAAATTGGATAGAGTCACGAAACAAGTTTAAATGTCCGTGCCACGGGAGTGGATTCCTGAGAAGTGGTCTGAATGTTGAAGGTCCGGCGCCCCGACCACTGGATAGATATAAGATAGCACTTGGAGATGATGAACAGATTCTTATTGATAAGAGCATGATTTATAAAGGTGTACCGGGTAAAGACCCGGATGAGCTTTACCCTCAGAGCATCTTGAAAGTATGATAATCCGGATTAAGAACTAAATTAAGAATCATGATAAAAAAACTTTTTGACTGGTTTAGACAGACTCAGATAGGCAAGTCCATCTTTCGCAGAAATTATGAAGATACTCCTAAAGAGAAGATGCTTGCTATACGCGGAAATGTATTTATGCACCTTCATCCTATAAAGATTAGGCGTGGTGCGGTAAAGCTGGGGTTTACGTGGGGCATGGGAGGAATTACATTTCTGCTTTTCGTGATCCTGACCATCTCAGGTGTTTTGCTTATGTTTTATTATCATCCCAATACCCGTGATGCATATCTGGATATGAAAGATCTGGAGTTTACCGTTCCCTTTGGAATGTTCCTGCGAAATATTCATAGATGGGGAGCACACCTTATGGTTATTACAGTAATGGTGCATATGTTCAGAGTATTTATGACAGGATCCTATAAACCACCGAAGGAATTTAACTGGGTTATAGGTGTTATACTTTTAGTGCTTACGCTGCTCCTGAGCTTCACGGGATATCTCCTGCCATGGGACCAACTGGGATTCTGGGCAATTACTGTTGGGACGAACATGGCTCGTGGATCGCCTTTTGTTGGTCATGAAGGTCCTTTTGGCCCGGAAATGGGCATGACAGCATATAATGATATCAGGTTTGCCCTGCTTGGAGGCTCAACCGTGGATAGCAATGCACTGCTTCGTGCGTATATATGGCATTGTATTGCAATACCCATTATTGCATCTGTGTTGATGATTCTGCATTTCTGGCGCATAAGGAGAGACGGAGGAATATCAGGCCCAAAATGAATAATTTTATTGAAATTATAAGCAAACCGGACAATGTTGCAATTGTTATCATGATGATAATGGTGCTGTTTTTTACCATTTTAGCATTTTATTATGCTATTTCCGGTGATAGACGGAGAAGCAGGGAGGCCGCCGATGGTATATCGCCTGAACAGAAAGCTGATGTTGAAGATAAAATATCTACATGGCCTTATCTTGTGAGAAAGGAATTCCTCGTTGGAATAATTGTAACAGTACTTCTCATTATATGGTCTATTGTGCTTAATGCCCCGCTTGAGGAATTCGCCAATCCAACCCGCACACCTAATCCTGCAAAAGCTCCATGGTATTTTCTGGGATTACAGGAGATGCTTGTATATTTTGATCCATGGATAGCCGGTGTTATTCTACCCACTCTTATAATTGTCGGCCTGTGCCTTATTCCTTATGTAGATGTAAATCCCAAAGGAAACGGTTACTACACATGGCATGAGCGGAAATTTGCAATATCAACATATTGTTTTGGTTTCCTTATTTTATGGATAACATTAATCATTAGCGGGGTTTTTATGCGGGGGCCTGGCTGGGTATGGTTCTGGCCATGGCAGGAGTGGGACCCGCACGTTGTCACAGCTGAAATAAATGTAGACTTATCTCAGGTATTTGGTATTGATTCGCGTTCTTTTACAGGATCTGTTGTGGGAGGACTGGTAACCCTTGGATATTTCGCCGTCGGGATTATCCTGCCATATAAGTATTTGAAAAAGCGAAACAGTAAAACACTTGCTGAACTTGGCACATTGCGGTATCTCGCAGTTGTTGTACTTTACCTTATAATGGTTGCATTGCCAATAAAAATGTTTCTTCGATTAGTTTTTCATATTAAATATATATGGGCGACACCCTGGTTCAATGTATGAAGCATTAACCCGGCCAAAAGGTTTTTTCAGATGAAAAAAAAAGAAGAAGAAAAATCTTATTCATTACTTTTTTTTATAGCTGTTCTGCTTTTGATGATTACCTTTATATGGTTAATCGTGTGGGAGACAAAGACACTTCGGCCCTGGAAGGATTATCAAAATAAATACTATGAGTTGAATGTTACGCAGCTTAAAGAGAAGCTCAAGCAGAAAAATGCAGAATTCTCAAGCGCTAATATCCAGCAGGAATATAAAGCGCTTGAAAGCGCTTTGGAAAAGGCAAAGGCTGAATTTGAATCACCTGCAGTTCAGAGTGAATATAAAAAGACCGGCAAGGAATTGGATGAGGTCTCTGATGAACTTAAGATGGTTCGTCATGAGTTTCAGAAGATTCGCGCAAACTATCTCGTTATAGAATATGGCTATATTAAACATGGCAAAGAAGAAAACAGACAAATACTGAAAGAACTTAATAAAGAGATTGCCATAGTTGACAAAAAGATAGAACAGCTTGATGCCACAAAGGGGGCATTAAAGGGAAAACTTGCCGTGATGACCGTCCCTGTTGATGAACTTACCATGAAATTAAATGACTTGACGTCGGATATGGATAATTTAAAGAAACAGATAGTTTCTTTTTCAAGTCAAAAGATTGAGATTAAACAGATTCACATCCCTGATCTTGATCGAACAGACAGATGCATTTCATGCCATATTGGTATTGATGCAAGCAGTACTGTCGCTTCCGTTGAACCATTCACAGCTCATCCGGGCAGGGAGGTATTCTTTGGAAATCATAAGATTTCACGATTTGGATGCACTTCCTGTCATAGAGGGCAGGGCAGGGCTACATCATCTGCAAGCAAGGGACATGGAGATGTGAAACATTGGGATTCCCCCATGTTACGGGGTGATAATGTTCAGGCGAGCTGCGTAGTCTGCCACGAGAATGTGAAGGGATTAAGGGGTGCTGAGACACTGTCATTCGGGATAGAGACACTTGAGCGGAAGGGATGCTATGGCTGTCATAAGATAGCAGGGTATGAGGATATGCCAAAAATCGGACCTGTTCTCTCAGGTATAGGGACAAAGATTAATTACACATGGGCAGTAAACTGGATTAAGGACCCTAAAAGTGTCTTTCCAACCGCACGGATGCCAAAATTTGGCTTTAGTGATGAAGAGGCCAGGGCAATCGCAGATTATCTTTTTAAGCTGAATACTGATTATCGTGTTGATACACCTGCAAAAGAGGTTGATTGGGATCTCTATGATAAGGGGAAAATGATATTCAGGGAGTCGAGATGCAGTATCTGCCATCCATCGAAGGGTAAGGGTGGTGCATTCGGGGATATCTATGCGCCTGATTTAACAAGAATCGGGAGTAAGGTCAAGATCGAATGGCTTAAGAAATGGCTTAAAGAGCCGCAGGATTATTTTCCAAAGACACGAATGCCAAGGTTTAGGTTTACAGATAAAGAGATAGATGCATTATCTGAATATATTATGGGTGAGTTTATTGATTGGGATATGGAGGATAAGAAGCTCAAAGAAAAGGAG
>SDBV01006179.1_pt1 | contig 16677 bp, 16 predicted proteins | sample 2277081 | NCBI WGS metagenome assembly SDBV01 (sample SAMN10402039, study PRJNA504765) | marine sediment metagenome | isolation source: marine sediment core GS10_PC15, 223 cmbsf | place: Arctic Ocean: Southern Knipovich Ridge | collected 2010 | reverse complement strand
GTGCGTTCGCTCTGCTCGACCTAGCATACGGCGGCGTGTAGGCAGAGTGCGTCAAAGCGAATTGTCGTAAAGACTGTCTCAGCAACGATTTACTGCGTAATTGCGGCAGAACTTCAGTTTAACCATTGACACCAGAGGACTTATCGGAAGGGAACAACTGCGTCTCATGAAACAGTCGGCCTACTTGATCAATTGTGCTCGCGGCGACGTGGTCGACGAAGAAGCTCTTGTGGAGGTTCTCAGGGAGAAGAGGATTGCCGGCGCCGCCTTGGATTGTCTAACAATCGAGCCCCCCGAGCAAGACAATCCGCTGTTGGAGATGGACAACGTCATCCTGACGCCGCACATGGCCGCCCATTCGCAAACAGCCCTGGCGTATCTCAAAGACAAAACGGTCACCCAGGTGGCGGACGTGTTGCGAGGAAGAACGCCCGAGTTCGTCCGCAACCCGGAGGTGTTCAGGAGAATCCGCATCCACCAGGCGGCGGTTGCACGGCAGGAGCCGGCACTCCACAAAAGAATATCCGAGCGCAAGAAGACCCCCTCATCGTAGCTTTGTGGGCAACAACCGCTGCACGCAGTCCCACGACAGGCGGGCCGCGGCGAGCATATCGCCATTGAGAATGCGTCGGGCATAGTTGAACGACTCGAACTCGACGCTGTAGGTGCCTTTGTATCCGACTTCGCGCATGGCGGTGAAGAAGTCCTGCCAAGGCACCAGGCCTTCGCCCAGCAGAGGGAACATAAACGTATCGCCGTCGTGGCCAGGCCGGCCGATGGCGTCCTTGAGATGGCAGTGGCGAATGCGCGGCCCCCACTGACGTATGACCCAGGGGATGTCGTTGCGCAGCAGGGTGCCGTGGGAGGGGTCCATGTTGATGGCGAGATACTCGCTGTCGAATTTCTCGAACAGCGGCAAGGTCGTATAGTAGTCGCGAGCAATCATTCCCCATGCGCCTTCAACGGCCAGGTAAACGCGGCGAGCTTCGGCCGTTTTCAAGAGCGTCTCGAAGGCCTCGAAAACCATCTCCCATGCGACGCCCTCGGAGATGTCTTCGGGGATGCGAGAGTGGCCGGGAATCCATCGCTGAGGGCCGGTGGTGATGCCGACGGTGTGGACTCCGATGTCGGCGGCCGCCTCGATGCATTCTACGGTATGTTCGATGTTGTCCTTCCGTCTGGAATCGTCAGCGATGACGTAATCCAGCTCGGTGTGGACGTTGCAAACCTCCAAACCGAAATCGGCGGGAATGGTGATCAACCGTCTCAAATCCATCGCCGATAGCCCGCGTGGTTTGAAATGCGTGACGCGACTCCATTCCACGGCCTTATAGCCGATCACGGCCAATTCGCGGCAGATGTCTTCGATGGCCCAATCTTCAAAACCCTCGCGGGGAAGGTAGCCGATTTTCCATTCATTTGCAGTGTTCATTTATGCTCTCTCCTCGCGTAAAGATCATTGGCACAGGTACCCGCCGTCCACCGGGAGACTCGTGCCGGTCACCCAGCTGGATTCATTGCCGGCCAGGTAAACGGCCGCCCACGCACAGTCCTCTGGCTGTCCCACGCGGCCGATGGGATGCAGCCTGGTGGTTACTTCTTTGTAGCTTATACCAGGGGGATAGAGTTTATCCGGGTTGGCCCTCATTTCGGCAAGCTGGTCGCGGTTCATTTCCGTTTCCACCCAGGCCGGGCAAATTGAGTTGACGCGGATATTGTCGGCGGCGAAGTCTAGGGCCATACACTTCATCAGCGCCTCCTGGGCCGCCTTGGCCGCATTGTAGGCGCCCTGTTTGGGCTGGCCGATGTGGGCGGAAATGGAGCTAATCATGATAATCGAGCCGCTGCCGGCCTTGCGCATCTCGGGGATGGCGTACTTGCTGCAGGGCCACGTTCCCTTGGCGTCGATATCGAAGGTGCGGTGCCACTCTTCTTCGCTGAGTTGCTCGATAGTGCCGATGCTTGCCCGCACTCCGGCGTTGTTGACCAATATGTCGAGCTTGCCGAAGGCGGCGACGGTTTCGGCCACCATTCGCCGGGCATCCTCATCTTTCGAGACGTCGCCGCAAACACAGATGCCTTGGCCACCTTCTTCGGTGATGGTTTGAACGGTCTGTTGCAGTGTTTCCAACGTACGGCCCGAGACGGCCACCTTCGCGCCTTCACGGGCGAAGGTGACAGCAATGGATTTGCCTATACCGGTGCCGCCGCCGGTGACCAGAGCGACTTTATCTTTCAATCGATCAGGCATTCTTTCCTCCCTTCAGGACAAAAAGTATCTGCTGTTACTAACCCGCAATTTGCTCTTGCAAGTAATTTCCAACGGCAATAACCGACATTGCCGCAATCAAAAGGACGAGTCCCGTGTAGAGAATCGCCATGGTAGTGCCTGAGACGCCTTTCCATTCCCCGGTTCTCACGCCGGAGATATTGGAGGCAACCATCATGGTGCCCATAAATAAAGCCGCTCCCACGGCCACGCCTAAGGGCCCAAGCATGGTATGCCCGGCGGTGTAGCAGACACCTTGCCCCAGATACCACAAGATACCAATCAGCACAGCCAGGAAATACTCACGGGCCAGCCCCTCGCCCGACCAAAAATTCTTGAGGCTGTCGTCCTTGATCATCTTTGCCACGCTCATCACTGCGTTGACGATGAACATGCCGAAGAAGAAGGGGGCGATGTTTAAGAAGCCCCAAAAATGTTCGGGGACTTGATATTCTTCGATGGCCATGGCCTTCATGCTCTGCTGGAACTCGAAGGTGAAGTAATAGAGTGCGTTGGCAATGCCGGCCCATAGCACAATGGCCGTCAAGAGCAGAATCCCGGCTTTTTTCTTGCTGTCGCTTTGAGAAGCGTTTTTGCCATCGGTTCTTTCCTTATCCCGTCTCATTCCAGCCAGAGCGGAGATGGCAATTCCCACCAGGAGGATGACGAGACCAATCATCAGGGTAATTCCGTCGAGCTTGGCAATCCGATCCAAGTGGGCGCCGAAGAGGGGCACAAGCAGACCAACCACGGAGATGGAACCGATCATCAAGGCATAGCCAAGGGTCAGACCCATCAGCGTGGTCCCGTAGGTGAAGACATACGCTCCCGTTCCCTGTAGGAGTCCAAACAAAAAGATCATCAAGAGATCACCAATAGGTGTTTTGCTGTAGATTTCCCAAAAGTCCGGCACAACTGCATGGAGGGCAACTATAGGAAAGATGATGTACATCACCACAATGCCGACCATCCAAGAGTTTTCCCACTTCCACCTGCGGGAGAATTTCAATGGCAAGAGAAATGTGCCGACTCCCAACCCGCCCAGCATGCATAGCAGCGATCCTAACAAAATATTCATTTTTATCTCCTTACCAAAAGGGTCAACATTGACGGATAAAAGCTTCCATCGTGGAAATTTCCGGCCCTAACTGGCGCCGGCAGATTTTTGCCATGGTAGTCCTTGGACCTTTTAGATGCATGGTTCGGGTGCGGAAGGTGAAACTCTGGCCCGGCTCGAGCAGCATTGCCGGAGACAAGGATTCCAGTTCATAGCAGTTGCCCCCCGGTCCACCCGGTTTGTCGGGGCCCTCGATCGCCATGCTGATGCAGTCGCCACCGTACGGATCGGTTTGCTCTTCGTACCAGTATGAGGCGATGTACTCCAGTTCGGGATAGAAGTCGTACTGCATCAAATGAAGCTCGTTGTTTTCGAGATCGAAACTTCCGATCAGCCCAGTCGCCCGTGAGCGGTTCTGTCCGATCTTGGTACGACATGTGCCATCGGCCAAGAAAAGGACAAACCCGTCGCGGATCCAATATCGATTGGCTGGCATGCGGCCGTCGACGCAGAATTCGCGAAAGTAGTCCTCTCGAATGGGTGGGTCGGTCGTGTCGGCCTGACGGAAGGGCGCGATGGCGACCGTTTTCGGGCCCAGGTGAAACTGCCCAAGGTGCCAGTGTGCCAGGCTACCGGTCTCTTTCGTCCAGGCGAAGCTGTTGAGGTTTGTAACAGTGCTTTCGCTTTGAAAGCCGACGAAGTCGCAATCCGGCCCGGCGCCGGCCAAGTAGGGACAGTCGTCCAAGGCCGTGATTCGACGGGTGACTTCCAACTCAAACTCGGTGTTGATGTTGTTTTTCAAGCCAAATTGCGATTTCATGCACAGGCTGTTGCCAAGCTTCGATACTTCTTCGGTCTCATACCGTATCGAGTTGAGGCCGTCCTGGACGTGGTAATTATCGAAGTAGTTGGCGCGGCCGTCGAACTGGATGCTATACGGACCTCCCTCGGGCGCCAGCCAGTATCTCTCCTCTCCGCCCCAGTTGTTCCAGATGTCGGTCATTCCCTCTCGAAAGGACTTTTCGAAGAGAAAGCCGTTGCACTGCCCCTGGTCTCCGCTGTAGGTCGTACCCACTACTCTTCCGGTCAAACTGGGGCTGACCAGAACCTGCCGGCCTTTCCTGCGGCCTTCCAGCACATAGGCATCATTTTTACTCTCTTTGAGCATTGCAGTCACTTCAGCAAATTTCATGATTCACCGCCGTATTGTTTACCAGTAATCTGTTTTATTCCAACTCGGCCAGTACCGTGCAAGGAGCACTGTCAAGCTTTTCGCACAAAAGCGGCAACGCGTAAACCTTTCGTAAACGAGTGAGGTCGAATTGCATATTCATATCCTCGATGGCAAACACGGACCGCTTGGGATTGTCCATGAGGATCTGATGCGCCTTTATACCCTCATCGAGGTGACGCGCGCAGGCCAGCGAGATGCTGTCGATGCCAACGCATCTAACCGTCGGGAGTTTATCCATGATATATTGCGCGGCCGCCGCTGTGAAACCGGGACTGACGTCGCGGTAGCGCTGCGGGTCGGTTTCGCGCACGAAGCCGAAGCCGGTGCGAAACAGAAGCAACTCACAGTCTTCAAGTGACGCGCCGGCGGCGATGAGATCATCGGCGGTAATCAGCCGGCCGTTGCCTTTGGGCATGTCGAGAACCGCCACGCTTTCGTAGACGAACGTCTTGATGGGCCATTCAATCAGAGTTGGCTTGTTCCGGCTGAAATGATTCGGCCCGTCTATATGCGTGCCGATGTGATTGCATAAACGCAATTCGAAGACGTTAGCGATATCGCGTGGCATTGAGCGGATCTGCTCAACTTCCACGCTGGGCAAGCCAGCTGGACGCGGTGTAGCGGGCCCCAATGTATACGACAAACATAGAAAAGACACCGGTAATTCCCTTTCGTCGGATATGACGCTTGCAAGCCCAGATGAAAACTAACTGCCCTCTACGGTATAGCCCATATCCTCGCTTAATTGTCTTGCCACGTCCTTCACAAATTGCCCAACCGTTTGGATCTGACGTCGCGGGAGCCGATCAGCGGGAGCCGAGATACCGATGGAGGCCGCAACTTCACTCCGAAAATCGCGGACGGATGATGCCACGCACCGAACACCCTCGGCATACTCTTCGTCATCAACGGAATACCCCCTCATCCGATCCCTCCGGCATTCTTCGAACAAGGCGTTGATTGTGCAAATCGTATGTGAGGTGCGAGCCGGCAATCGCTTGCTTCCCAGTAGATCCCGTAACTCTTCCTGGCTAAAGTCTGCAAGCAGCGACTTTCCCACCGCCGAACAGTAGAGCAATTCTGATCTGCCAACCGACGTCATTACTCCCGTGAGTTGGTCGGTAAGCTGGTGTTCGAGGGACACGGCCCGGTCGTCCTGCCTGACGGAGAGGTGGGCCGTCTCGCCAGTCTGTTCGGAGAGTGTCGTCAGGTACTTGCGTGCAACGACCAGAAGCGAATTGCTCCGCTGCATGCACCCGGCCAACTCCCAAATCGCCGGGCCGAGCGTGTACTCCTTGGTGCGAGACGACTGGCTGAGGAATCCCTGCTGTGTCAGCGTCGTGGCCAAGCGAAAGACGCACGACCGATCGAGTTGAACCTCCTCGGTCAGTTCACCCAGGGCAACGGGGCGGGCACCACACGCCACTACCCGCAGAACACTCAAGCCTCGCTCCAGACTCTGGACCGGGGCAGTTATTTTCTTTTTGGGCATAGTGGATCGCTGTATTGACTTTTGATATTATATTCCATATACTGACATTCTAGCAGGAGCACTGCGGCCTGTCAACGGGATTTAAGCCAGAATCCGTCCAAAAAATAATGCTTCGCGTATTGACATGTGAAATACTGTTTCATATACTGGCATTCCAGCCGGAACGCTAGCGGCCTGTCACCGGAACCAAACCCGAATCCTTCCATCAGGAGAAAATGCGATGAAACTGGGATCCTGTACCATGATCTATCTGGATTACGTCACCCTGGAGCAGGCCATCCGCAGGATCGCCAAGGCTGGGTATCAGGGAGTAGACGTTTGGGGAGACTCCCCCCATCTGGATGTAATTGTTGAGCGTGGCGACCGCAAGGATCTTTCCTCGCTCGTCAACGACCTGGGTATGGAATGGGCGGCCATGAGCGTCAACGGTGGCGCGCTGGCACGCCAATACAACTTCTCCTGCAGCAAGAGTTGGGTCCGCGAGCAGACTCTCGACTACTACAAGAAGTGTCTCGAAGTCTGTGCCGAGATGGGTATCGCCCGAATCAATGTCATCAGTGGGCACATGATGGACGACACCTCGTACGAGCAAGCCTGGGCCTGGAACCGCGAGGGATTCTCTGCTGTTGCCGAATATGCTGCTTCTCTGGGTGTCACACCTTGCCTGCACACCTTGACGCCGTCCGAGTCGCGGGTTGTGGTAACGCTGGACGACACCTTGAAAATGCTCTCCGAGATGGATAAGCCCGGCGCCCGACTTCAGATTGACACGGCCGACCAGAACATCACTGACCCCAATATGTCCGATTCCGTGCGGAAAGTGGCCCAGCACCTCGACTATGTCCACTTCTCCGACAACGACGGCTTGGGGCTGGGGCTGACCCACAATATACCCGGCCACGGCTCGGTGAACTGGGCGCGGTTTGTCTCTGAACTGCGCGACAACGACTATGATGGCTGGTTGACCGCCCAACTCTACGCCGCCGGTCCGATTGACCCGGATGCCTGGCAGGAAGAGTGTTTTGCCTACATGAAATCAGTCATGACCGAATGCGGCGTCTGGGAAGACTCGTAGCCCGGAAATACCATTAACCGTGCAGTTATCAGATAATACGGAGTAGAGAATCGATGCACATTGTTCGTTTCGTCAACAATAACGGAAACCCGCAACTCGGACAGAAGACGGATGACGGTCTGGTCCAGCCGCTTGATGGCAGTCTATTCGGAAAGTTGACGCCCGCGGGTACTCCCCTGCGGATCGACAAGCTTTTGCCGCCGTTGGTACCAACAAACATTTTCTGCATCGGGCTGAATTACCGCGAACATGCCGGGGAATCTGGGGTGCCTATCCCCGAACACCCGATAGTATTCATGAAACCCACCAGTACGGTCATTGGTGCGAATGAACCCATTGCTATTCCTTCAGTCTGCAGCGACGCCGAAGTCGATTACGAGGCCGAGTTGGCCGTGGTTATCGGCCGCAAGGCGAAGGATGTTCCAGAAGCAAAGGCTCTGGAATATGTCCTGGGATATACGGCTGCCAATGATGTTTCCGCCCGCACGTGGCAGCTAAAGATGGGTGGGGGCCAGTGGATTCGCGGCAAAGGTTTCGACACGTTCTGTCCGCTCGGCCCGGCAATTGTAACCGCCGATGAAATCCCCGATCCCCAGGTCCTATCGCTGTGTACTGTCCTGAACGGACAAGTGATGCAGGACCATACGACTGCCGACATGATCTTTTCCGTCGCTCGTCTGATCAGTTTCCTCAGCCAGAATACGACGCTACTTCCGGGCACGGTGATTCTGTCAGGTACTCCGCAAGGGGTTGGCTTTGCCCGAAAGCCGGAGGTCTGGCTTAAAGGGGGAGATGAGGTGGTCGTCGAGATTGAAAAGATCGGCCGGTTAGTCAGCCCAGTGATCAAAGCATAGAAAAACGTAATCCACTACTAAAAAGGAACGCCACAATGGACAAGCTTATAATCACGGCGACATGCGATCCGACCATGTCGTTTCCCGGTGCCCCGCACAACCCTACGCCAAAGGGAATCGATGAGGTGGCAAAAGAATATGTCCGCTGCATTGACGCTGGTATTGCCATCTCCCATCTACACGGTCCTTATACCCAGGACAAAGATATCCAACCCGATGGCAGCCGCCTAGCCGACCTGGACATTCCCGCCTGGGGACAATTACGGGATACAATCGTCGAGCAACGCGATACGATTATCCAGTACGGCATCGCCAACGGACGCTTCGACCAACGGAAGCAGATGCTCCAAGAGCAAAAGCCCGATATGGTTTCGGTGTGCCACAACGCGCATGACGAATGCTTTGATTACGAAACAGGTGGGACTCCGGTGGAACTCTACGGCCTTCACAACCGCGATGAGTTGATCGAGTACCACAAGCTCTGCGGGGAGATTGGTGTCAAGGTGGAATGCGAGTGTTTTCATCTAGGCGGCGTCTGGAACGCTGCACGAATGGTCCAGAGCGGACTGCTCGTTAAGCCCGTCTGGATAACATATCTCCTTGGCTGGAGGGGAGGCTGCTGGACACCTCCGACTTTACGGGCAATGCAATACATGCACGACCATTTGCCCGAGGGCTTCAACTATAATACCTCGGTCATGGACCCTGATGAACATTGGAGAGTGCTGACCATGGCCATCATGCTGGGTGGTCACGTACGTGTCGGCATGGAAGACAACCCTTTCCTCACTCCCGGCGAGTACGCTACTAGCAACGCACAACTCGTCGAGAAGATCGTACGCATCGCCCGCGAGCTCGGCCGCGAAATTGCCTCGCCGGAGGAAGCCCGGAGAATCGTGGGGATCTAATCTGCCGCTTGGGAAGGATAGTTATGGAACTCATCACCGCTCGATATCAAGGTTATTCCTAAATCATGAGAGCCGCTCTACTCACCGACATTGGCAAGCCGTTAACGCTCCAGGACGTCCCACGGCCGATGATTGGGCCGGATGAGGTCCTGGTCGAGACTCGCACCTGCGGCATTTGCCAAACGGACATGCACATTCAAGAGGGTCTGGCCTACGTACCCAAGTTGCCGCACATCATGGGCCACGAGCCCGCCGGTGTCGTGGTCGAAGTCGGGCCGGAGGTTACCGGTTTCCATCCCACTCAGCGAGTCGTACCGCACCTGTTCGTCACCCGGCAGGACTGCTATTACTCCCTTAGCGGCCGACATGCCCAGGCCACTCACTTGGAAGGCATTATCGGAGTCACGATGCCGGGTGGGTTCGCGGAGTACTTCAAGGTTCCTGCAAGAAACCTGTTGCTACTGCCGGACAGCGTCCCATTCGACGTCGGAGGGTTAACCAGTTGTGCGGTGATCACCGCCGTGCATGCCTATCGCAAGGCCGCACTCCAGGTCAACGACACGGCTGTCGTGATCGGCGCGGGCGGCATCGGTCAGATCATGATCCAGATTCTCCGCGCGGCCGGCATACGCGTGGTGGCCGTGAGTCGTTCCCAGGACAACCTCAAACTCGCCATCCAAAACGGCGCGGCCTTGACCGTTCAGAGCGATTCACCGGACGCGGCAGACCAGATTTGCGCTTTTGCCGGTCCCGGACCCGACGGCGCGCACTGTGTGTTCGACATGGTCGGTACCGCTGAAACGATGAAGGCAGCAACAGCATATGTGATGCGATGCGGGCGCATCGTGGTCATCGGTGAAGAGCCTCAGTTCCCAGCCATCGACACCATCCAGATCGCCCAGCGTGAACTCGAGATCATCGGCTCCCGAAACGGTGGCCTACAGGATGCGACAGACTCGCTGGAGATGATATCCGCGGGCATTATCAAACCGCCTATCGCGAAACATTTTCCGCTGAAGCAGATTAACGACGCCATGGAGTTTCTTCGTAGTGGCAAGGCCCACGGGCGAATCATCATCGACGTGAACACATAATCCCCGCATGCCGTTACGCCGAGGGCTTCGTCCGTCACGTTCAGGGCCCCGAACACCAAAACCCCTTATGAGTCTAATTATGCAATCGACCTGGACGCCGCGGCAGCTTGCCAGTGGCCTGGCTATCTGGATTTTGTTGGCGACGTGGACAATCGCAGCCGATGCGCAGCCATCGGACTGGCGTATCGATCACCGCTACAGTCCACCTTGGTGGCAGACGCTGATATGTCTGGTCGACGATGCCGAGAAGACACTCGTCGGTAGCGACGGCTCACTTCTGTATGATTACCCTGGACCGTATTTCCATCCGATCAGGCTAAACGGCTTTGATTACTCCGGCTACAAGACGCGGATCGCGCCGGAGATGATAGAATCCGCGGAGCAAACGGACCAACGTTTGCACTCGCCGCGCGTACCAATCGTACAGACGTTTCGCCACTGTGGTTCGGTCGAGGTGGTTGAAGAAGCCTTTTCTTTGCCACCGGCGTCGTTGGATGGCTCGTCCAAACCCCAGCTCGGCGGACTCCACTATGACGTACTGCTGCGGCGGCTCTGCAACAAAGGAAAAGAAGCAGTAACCGTAACCCCCTCGCTCTTGATCGAAAGCCAGGAACCGCTGGAAATCGTCAACCAGAGGACTGCCGTGCGTGTGGGCCCGCAAACATGGATAATCGGTCCGAAACAATTCGAAGTAGTCGAACAAACCAAAGAGCGATTGGTGATCCACAACGGACCGGTCAAACTTGCGCCAGGCGAAAAGGTGACGTTGACGACGGTAGTCGCTCGGGGCAAACAGGCTCCGGTCTGGCACAAGGAGTGGTCTGATCCGGAGTCGCTTCGCCGGCGGGCCGTCGAATACTGGAACAAAGCCGGTCTGCCGTTCGATCGGATTGTCGTACCGGACAAAGGGATACAGTCGCTCTTGGATGCATCGATTCGGCATCTTTACCAGTTGCGCGACAGCAGTCAGGGGTTCCCGATGACCCTGGGGGGACCAAGCTGCTATCGTAGTTTGTGGATCGTCGATGCCGCGTTCGCCTCCGATGCCTTAGCTTATCTGGGTGAGACGGACACAGCTCGCCAGACGATCGAGGAGCTTCTGAAAAAGCAAAACAAGGACGGCGGTTTCATGCTCATCGGAGGGCATTGGAAGGAGACGGGCATCATGCTCTGGGTGATCACGCAACACGCCCGGCTGACCGGCGATCGGAAATGGCTCACCAAACAATGGGCGAAAATCGAGCTCGCCTTCGAGTACGTCCGCCGGACGCGAAAAGCGACGGAGAGCGACCCCAAAGCGCTGAACTACCGCCTGCTCCCGGACGGCTTCAGCGACGGCGGCCTGGCCGGCCAGTATCCCGAATATTCGAACATCTATTGGACGCTGGCGGGACTAAGGGCGGCATGCGACGCGGCCACATGGATGGACAAATCGGCACAGGCCGACGCTTGGCGCAAGGAGTACGAGGATTTTCTGGCGACCTTCCGCCGCGCGGCCCAGCGTGACATGAAAACGGATCCGCGAGGTTTCCGCTACTTGAGCGTGCGCATGCGAGACGATGAAAACGTAGCGCCGCAGAAAGCCCAATGGGCGTTTCTCCATGCGGTATTCCCGGGCAAGGTTTTTGCGGCCGACGATCCGCTGGTGGCCGGCAACCTCGCGATGCTCAATGCGAACCGGCGTCAAGGAATGGTCTACGGGACCGGCTGGATGAATGACGGGATATGGACGTATTTCGGTTCGTTCATGGCCCACGCGTATTTGTGGAACGGCGATGGCCGGCGTGCGGCCCGGTTGCTCTATGCCTTTGGGAACCACGCGTCGCCGTTGTTCTGCTGGCGTGAGGAGCAGCAACTCAAAGGAAAAGGCGACCTGGTTTTGGGCGATATGCCGCACGGCTGGGCCAACAGCGAGATCATCCGGCTGGTGCGCCATCTGCTGGTGCTGGAACGCAATGATGAGCTTCATCTTTGCGAGGGTCTGCCGCGCGCGTGGCTACAGCCCGGTCAGACCGTCCATTTGCACGAGATGCCCACGGAGTATGGCCCGCTCAGCCTGTCCATTGAAACCTCGGCCGACGGTCAGAGCGTAAAGCTCACCTTGGGATCCACCGCGTCGTGATCCGCCCCGCCGCATCGTGCTGCACCAGGACGGCTGGAGCACCCGGAAAGGAACAACCAAACTACCCGGCAATCAGACCTCACGGCAGCTATTGCCGATCAGCCCAGCCGGCGGAGGGTTGTCGCCATGAGTACTTGCAAGACTAACCGTGGTTCGTTGCTACGTTGGTGAGCCATTATTGGGGCGTTTACAATGCCGTTGTCCGCGCGTTTCGACAGAAGTGCCTGACGCATCTCCGGCATGGGCCGGGGCTTGAACGGCTGCAATCTGGTATTTTAAGGAGTGCGTAAGGATGGGAAAAATATCCCTCGGAATCAATGTGGAGTATTCGCGCAGCAGCGATAAGTCTTTCGAGTGGGCCGTTGAGCAAGCCGGCAAGATGGGCTACGAGTATTTAGAACCCATGGTTCACTTAGGCCGCGAGGTGATGAGCGAGGCAGGGTACTTTCACTCGATATCGGTTTTCGACGACCCCTACCGCATTAAGGACGCTTGCGACGCGGCGGGTTTGAAGATATCGGCGCTTCAGTGCCACGCGCGTTTGACTCGGCCGGATATGAGCGGCGAACATATTAAAATGGCCATCCGCGTGGCGGGTGAAATCGGCGTACCCGTGGTCAACACGGACGAAGGCCGCAAGGCCCCGTGGACCACGGAAGAAGAGGATTTCATGCTGATGAAATACACCTTGCGTGAAACGTCATTTGTCGCCGAACGGCGGGGTGTGAAGATCGGTTTGGAGCCGCATTCGCAATATTCCCGCACCCCGGATGGGCTGGATCGCATATATAATCTCGTGGACAGCCCGGCAATCGGCATCAACCTCGACACGGGCAACGCCTATCTGGGCGGACAGAACGTCTATCCCTGGGTGGAACGGGTCGCGGAGCGATTGGTGCATTTCCACGCCAAGGACATTTCCGTCGAGTGCGCCAATGCCCAACGCGGCAAAGTCACCGGAACGCCGGTCGGATGTGCCTGTGGCGATGGTGTCATGGACTGGGATCGAATCGTCAAGACCGTCCAGGACAAATGCCCGCGCGACATCGTCTTCAGCGTTGAATGCGGCACGCCAGAGCAGGCCGAAAGAAGCCTGGAACATCTCGGTAAACTGATCTAATGCCCGCCGCAAGGCGTGGTTTTCCGCAAACTGGTACGGTACAGCAGGAAGAGGAGTTACTATCATGTTTCGTGAATACTGTTTAATCGGCTTTGTGGCATGGGTTTCGCTCGTCGCCGTTTCGACGGCGGACGCGCCGCTGAAAGCCCTGATTGTCGACGGTCAGAACGTCCACCACAACTGGAAAGAGACCACGCCGCTTTTGAAGAAACAGCTTGAAGAAACCGGCCTATTTTCCGTCGATGTGGCCACCGCGACGAAAGGCAACAACCTGGCCGGATTCAATCCAAAGTTTGCCGACTACAACGTGGTGGTGAGCAATTACGGCTATCAAAGCGAAATGTGGCCGGAAAAAATCCGCGGGGAGTTCGAGAAATACGTTGCCGATGGCGGCGGGCTGGTAGTCTATCATTCGGCCAGCAATGCCTTCCCCGAATGGAAGGAGTATAATGAAATGGCCGGCGTGGGTGGCTGGTGCGGCCGTTGCGAAAAAGACGGCCCCTACCTCCGCTGGCGCGACGGCAAAATCGTCCGCGACATGACGCCGGGATCCGCCGGAGCACACGCACCCGCGCACGAGTTCCAACTGACGGTCCGCTTGCTCGACCATCCTATCACCAAGAGCCTGCCCAAGGTATTTATGCACTCGACCGACGAGCTCTATAACCGGCTCCGTGGCCCGGCCAAGAACCTTACAGTGTTGGCCACCGCTTTCTCGCCCAAGAGCAAAGCCGGCCCGTCCGATCATGAATCAGGCTCGGATGAGCATGAGCCGATGCTAATGACAATAGAATACGGCAAGGGACGCGTCTTTCACACCGCGTTTGGACACGGGCCCGAGCAACTACGTAGCGTAGCATTCATCGCCACCTTCCAGCGTGGCACGGAATGGGCCGCCGCGGGAAAAGTGACCCAAAAAGTGCCCGCCGATTTTCCTGGACCGGATAAGGCCAATATGCGAAAATAATATTATGAAGATGCACCATTAATCGATAGCCGGACTGGCTTTCATTATACTGTCCTGGTCCATCTCTGAAAGAGCGAGACGTGTCAAGAGGTAGGCGGTAGATTATTTTCTTGTCTTTTTGTGGTGAGTGTATGTTTTCCACGATACCCATGATTTCGGGCTTTTCGACGACTATCGACATTAAGCAGTAATCGGGTTGTGGTTTTGTTTTGACGGAAGGCCGCGTGATCTTTTGCGGGGCGTGCGGCGATCATTCTTTTCATGGCGATCGCGCCCCCATCCATCTCTTCGTGGATGCGCCGGCCGCGAACGGCTGGCGCTCGGAACTTACGGCGACAAGACTCATCAATCGCCTGAAGCGATAAATTCTCGACCGCAAGACCAACACCGATGATTTCTCATTCGATTCTCTCGCGAAACGCAAGGCCGTTCCAATCAGCGAAACGCCGGCCTCGAAGGGCAGGTCCATGGACCAGATCGAGCGACCAACCGCGCGCGGCCCGCAGTTCAAGAATCGCCATGCGTTCGCTGGGCGGGTAGGGCGTTGTAATGGATCGGATGGATTTGTTCGCACAGTTTCATTCGGTTGCAATCCGCGTTCCGCTCAGCTAATTGGCAAGCTGGGAAGACTTGAGGATTCGGTTACGATTTGGGTAAAGGCGTATCTGTTCGCGACGGATCATGAGTTTGTGGAACGCGCTCCAATCGCCGTTGAGGTAGACGGCACGTAAGTCAAGGATGGCTTGGGTACCGGCGACACGCCAACGCATGCCCGTGCGTTCCATGCGGTCCTTGACTAGGTTGCGGCATGCGCCTTCCACGACGCCGCTGCCAATCGGATAGCCTTGTTCAAGGTATTCATCGTAACGCATGCGTTGACGATTATTCTCAAAGTAGCCGAGATGTTCTTCGAGTTTCGTAAGTATGTCAAAATGCGCAAGCGCGCGTTGCGGATTGCAACCGTTTCATTCTACCCTCCGGATGAACGCTCCGCTCTCCACACGGCCACCAACACAAGCCGCCGCAACACCAACCGCCGACCGGGAAGATCAATCCCACCGAGACGCAGACGCCAACCGGCCGACTTGCCCTTGGCCTGCTTCAGCCGCCGATCGATTTCCTCGATCAACCAATCGACAATCTTGTCGAGATTATCTCGGCACCACCCAGTCCCGCGGGCGTTCATCTCGGCGATGCGACTTCGGCATGGGCAACCGGGCTCTATGTCTTCGCCGATTATGGCCCTCACGAGTCGATGCAGGTGAGTGCCGGCGCCGGGCGGGCTTGGGATTGGTGGGATAGGCGGCTTTTCACCCGGCGGTGAAGGTGCGCGTTTGGCGGGACAATTCTTTATTGTTGGCGTTGTGCGGGGGTGTTTGGGGTGGGGGCGATCTTGCCAGCCGCATAGACGGCAGGTCCAGCCTATACCATCTGGCTCGAATTCGCAATGATCGTCTGCTATCATGCGATTGCCCTGATGGTGCAGTGAACGGGATTGTTGTTGTGGTAAACCGGGTCCCAGTCGGGGGCGCCTTTGCTGCCGCAGTCGTTATTGAGATAGCTGGTGACGTAAGGTCTCATGCGGATTTCACCATCGATGTCCAGGCCGCAGATGCCTTCGCAGGGAACCGGCAAGAGATAGAAAGGGCTGCCGTCGTCGGGGAAGAAATAGTATGAGGTATGATCGGTGTAGGTTTGAGCTTCGTCTCCCCAGCAAGCAAAACCGCCATAAAATCTCCAGTGAGCGTCTTCGGGGACGATCGTCAAGAATAAGCCCGTTTTGCATTTGCTCCTTTGCATGCCGGTGCAGTCGCAATAGTCGGCCTTCCATGGTATAATGTCGCCCGGACCCTGATACGTCCATGTCGGCGGATAGCCCATGTTGCAGATTCGTCCGTCGCCCGTGTCGAAGCTGTAATCTTCGCAGGGCGCGACCCAGGAGTGGACCAAGGTAAAAGATTGGCCGTCGATAATCATCTCGATGGCGGAAGGGCCGGGGCATATGCCGGGTACCGAACCGAATTGATAGTTGGTAAGATCACCGTAGGCGTGCCAGGCCTTTTCGTGGCATTCACACATCCAGTCGGCGGGCGGCGGCGCGTGCGGGTGGGCCGTGATATGACACTTCGCGCCCGATGGGATGCCCGAGCAAGATGCCTCGGTTAGTTCCAAGCCCGAAACGGCCAGGCAGTCCACTTTGCCGTCGATAAGGTCTTCGGCGGCGAACTGTATTTCCCAGACATAAGAATAGCCGCACCAGCTATCCTCATATCCCGGGATCGCCGAGCCGTAGCGGACGGTGATTTTGTAATCGGAAGTCAACTCCAGACGCAAGGGAACCAGGGCGACGCATGAAGGATCTCCGCAATAGGGCAAAACGGCATTCCACTGGCAGCCGGAACCGGACAGGTAATGGGTGCCGTTGATGTCAATCGTGACGTTGCCCACCTGGACCACCGGCGCGTCGGAGATGGCCACTTTCCAT